>ERZ827528.2456-NODE-2456-length-16896-cov-3.997981_pt1 | contig 16896 bp, 16 predicted proteins | sample MGYA00519768_ERZ827528 | MGnify/ENA primary metagenome ERZ827528 (study PRJEB31778, sample SAMEA3449343) | human gut metagenome | biome: human gut; feature: human-associated habitat; material: faeces | place: United Kingdom | collected 2010/2012 ...
CCGCTTGTGATTCCGATCTTCACCGGGCATGGGCTTCCGCCTGGCGCGCCTCCCAGGCGGCCTGGTCGGCCCGGCCGGGCTTGGTGGCCCGCAGGGCCTTGACGATGAACGCCGTGGTGGCCTGGAGGAACACCGGAGAAAAGGCCACCGGAAACAGCACGTCTCCGGGGAAATAGGCCTCGGCCAGCACCGCCCCAGCGCTGATGTTCCGCATCCCGGAGGTGATGGCCACCGTCTCCACTGTGGGGAAATCCCACCCCAGCAGCCGGGCGGCCCAGTAGCCCAGGAAGAAGCCCAGCAGGCACAGGCAGAACACCACGATCATCACCCGCACCAGGGTGGGTGTCAGGTTCCGCAGAAACGGCGCGCAGCCGGTGGCGTTGGAGGTGATGATCAGCAGCATGGCCCCCTTGGCGGGCAGGGAGAGCCTGGGCTTCAGCTTGACCGCCACGGCCCCCTTCGTCCCCTGATACAGCGCCATGGCCGCCAGGGCCGGGATGGCCACCATCACCAGCAGGTCCCGGATCATGCCCCAGGCGTCCAGCTCCACCACGGAGCCCACCAGCAGCTTCATGGTGGCGGGGATCACCACCGGGGAGAGCAGGGTGTCCAGCATCACCACGGAGAGGCACAGCGTACCGTTCCCCCGGCTGATGCCCACCCACATGAGGGCCGCCACCGCGGTGGGCACGGAGTACTCCAGCACCAGTCCGGTGGTGAACAGAGGCGCGTCCGGAAAGCACAGCGTCCCCAGCCCCAGCGCCGCCAGGGGCATCACCACATGGAGCAGGCCGAAGATCACCGCCACCGGCAGCGGGTGCCGGGCCACGTCCGCCAGCTCCCGGAAGCCTCCCCCCAGGCTGTTGGAGAAGGTCATAAAGGCGAACAGGCCGGTGGTGATGGCGTTCAGGTGGGAGAGCACCCCCGGAAAGCAGATGCCCATGGCCACGCAGAACAGCACCACCGGCGCCATGTGGCCGGACAGAAATCCGTCCAGGCGGCTGATCGTTTTCAACGCAAACGCCCCTTTCCCATGCTCAGCGGCAGAGGTAGGAGAACCAGCCCTCGGCGCTGTGGGTCTCCAAAATCTCCCAGCCGTTGGCCCGCAGGCAGTCGGCCACCTCCTCCGCCCGGTCGTCGATGATGCCGGAGCACAGGAAGATGCCCCCCTCCCGGACCAGAGGGCGCACGGTGGAGGCCAGGGCCTTGATGACGTCGGCCACGATGTTGGCCACCACCACGTCATAGGGGCCGCCCAGCTCCCGGCGCAGGGCCCGGTCCGTTACCACGTCGCCCCAGCGGACGGTGTAGCGGTCGCGGCCCACCCCGTTGAGGGCGGCATTTTCATAGGCCACGTCCATGCACTTCTCGTCAATGTCGCAGGCCACGGCCCGGTCCGCTCCCAGCAGCAGGGCGGCAATGGACAGAATGCCGCTGCCGCAGCCCAGATCCAGCACCGTTTCCCCGCCCCGGACGTGCTTTTCCAGGGCCGTCAGACACAGGCGGGTGGTGGCATGGCTGCCGGTGCCGAAGGTGAGGCCCGGGTTCAGCCGCAGGGCCACCCGGCCCTCCGGCACACCGGCGCTCTCCCACTCCGGAATGACGATGAGCCGGTCACCGATCTCCATAGGCTTATAAAACTGCTTCCAGTTGTTCTCCCAATCGGCGTCCTCCATGTTCTCCATGGTCAGCAGCAGGCTGCCGTATTCCGGGTGCTCCTGCTTCACCCGGGACAGCGCCATGCGGACCCGGGACAGGGTGTTGTATCCGTCGGGGCTGTCCTCCAGATAGAAGGTAATGCGGCACAGGCCCTTTTTCTCCTGCATCAGGGCGTCGTTCACATAGTCCCAATAGGCGCGGTTATGCTCCAGGAAATCCCGGAAGTCCCCCTCGTCGTCAATGACCAGGCCGGTGATGCCCAGGTCCTCCAGCAGGGCGCTGACCGGGTCCAGCCCGGCAGGGGCGGCGTCGATCTTCAGCTCCAGCCACTTCATGGTCAGCGCTCCGTTCCCACGAAGAACAGGCCCATGGTGTCGGGGCCGGTGTGGCTGCCGATAACGGGGCCGATGTAGTTGATGTACACCTCTTTGACGCCGTAGCGGCGCTTGAGCTCCGCAGCCACGGCCTCCGCCTCCGCCCGGCAGTCCGCCTGGCAGATGAACATGGTCTGCTCCTGGAGGTCGATGCCCAGGCGGCCCACGGTGTCGATGAGGGTGTTCAGGCTGCTCTTGCGGCCCCGGGCCTTGCCCACCACCGTCAGCTTTCCCTCGTCGGAGGTGTGCATGATGGGCTTGATGGACAGCATGGTGCCCACAAAGGCCGTGGCGGCGGAGACGCGGCCGCCCTTTTTCAGATAGTTCAGGTCGTTCACCGTGAACCAGTGGCAGATGTGCAGCTTGTTGGCCTCCACCCAGTCGCCCAGCTCGTCCATGGTGGGAGCTTCCCGGAGCTTTTTCCGGGCCGTCAGATACATCAGAAGCCCCTGGCCCAGGGAGGCACTGAGGGAGTCGATGACCCGGATGCGCCCCTCCGGGTACCTGGCCCGGACGCTCTCCGCCGCGATGCAGGCGGACTGATAGGTGGTGGACAGGGCCGAGGAGAAGCAGATGCACAGAATGTCCCGGCCTCCGGCCAGAACGGCAGACATGGCATCCTCAAACTGGCCCACGTTGACGGCGGAGGTGGTAGCCATTTTGCCCGCCCGGATCCGCCGGTAAAATTCCTCGTTGCTGATGGCCGCGCCATCCAGGGTGTTGGGATAATCCTGCCCGTCCATGTGCATGGTCAGGGGCAGCACCTCCAGCTGAAGCTCCCGGGCCATCTGATCGGGCAGATCGCAGCAGCTGTCGGTCATGAGAATATATTCGCGCATCGGAAAACCTCCCTGTGCCGCGGGCTGCACGAAAACCGCCCGCGCAAATGATACCTAATATACCATATTAGAACTTCTAAGGAAAGAGAAAATCCAAAGTTTACAATTTGTTCATAATTGAACCATGGCTTTGCAGATGCAAAATACCGCAGGGCCCGGCAGCCCTGCGGTATTTTGCGGCGCTCCGCAGCTGCGGAGGACCCTTTTAAAGAGAGAAAAACTTGGAGGGTAAATGCGAAATGGAAAAGGAAGACGATGAGGAAAGAAGGGTTACAGCAGCTTGCACAGCACGTCCAGCTCTACGAAAGCCAGGACGGGCATCACAAACGCCATAGCCTTGGTCACAAAATAGAGGTGACCGGTGGCCATGCTCACCAGCGTGAGTGCCATCAATACTGCGGCCGCCACAGCCACAACTACCATACCGGTGCGATTCGTTTTCGTCATTTGAGAACACTCCTTTCTGCTGTACTTCCCGCGCCGCGTCCGGCGCGGACCCCTTGGGCGAGTGATAAGATAACACGAAAAAATGCATTTGTAAAATCGGTTCTTTTCCCTTATAATATAGAGAAGAATCTATAATTTTCAGGAGGCTCCCGCCATGACGGATATGGAGATCGAGACCTTTCTGACGGTGCTGCGCTGCGGGTCCATGACGGCCGCGGCCCAGGCGCTGTACATCACCCAGCCCACCCTGTCCGCCCGGCTCCAGACCCTGGAGGACGAGGTGGGAACGCCGCTGTTTGTCCGGGGCAAGGGCCTGAGACGGCTGGAGCTGACGGACGCGGGCAGCCGGTTTCTGCCCCTGGCCCAGCGGTGGCGGAAGCTCACCGACGAAATGCGCGGCATTGCCGCCGCCGAGGCCCGGACCCATTTCCGCATCGGCGCGGTGTATACCGCCAACCAATATGTGCTGCCGCCGGTATACAAGCGGTTTCTGGAGCGGGATCTGCCGGTGGCGCTGCGGGTGGAGACCCTGTCCAGCCAGCAGGCCCAGGAGGCTGTCACCCGCCGGGAGCTGGATATGGCCATCGTGGAGGACGACGTGGGCTTCAACCCGGAGCTTCAGGTGACGCCCCTGTTCCGGGAGTCCTTCTACATGATCTGCTCCGAGGGCAGCGACTATCCGGAGCTGGTGGACCCCCGGGACCTGGACATGTCTCAGGAGATCAACGTGTCCCAGCGGCGGGAGGTGCAGGTGTGGAACGACTATTGGTTCGGCCCCGCCGCCCGGCCTCTGCTGAACACGGACACCGTGCAGCTGGCAGAGGCATGGCCCCCTACCCGCCGGGTGTGGGCGGCGGCCCCCTCCATTGCCGCCGAGCACATGCGCCGGGCAGGCCGGGCCAAGATCTGCCGCTTTACCGCGCCGCCTCCGGACCGCATCAGCTATCTCATCGCCCCCCGGGCGGTGCAGCTGCCGGAGGAGGCCGCCCTGTTTCTGGAGGATCTGCGGTGGGAGCTGCAGCAGCACCCGGACGTGGTCATCTATTTTTGACGCGGCGGGGAAATTCCGAAAAAACGGTAGTCAGGGAAGAAAATCCGTGGTATAATTCCTACATTATCTATTGGAATCGAGGTCCCCGCGTATGAACCGGCAGTTCCCCCGTCTGGAGATCAGCCGCAGCCGTCTGCGGCACAATATGGAGGAGGTCATCTCCCGCTGCACCGCCCAGGGCATCCAGGTGTGCGGCGTCATCAAGGGGTGCAGCGGCCTGCCGGAGGTGGGCCGTATGTTCCGGGACTGCGGGGCCACCCAGCTGGCCAGCAGCCGCCTGGAGCAGATCGTCCGCTGCCGCCGGGCCGGGGTGCCGGGGCCGTATATGCTGCTGCGGATCCCCATGGAAAGCGAGCTGGAGGACGTGGCCCGGTGGTGCGACTATTCTCTGGAGAGCGAGCGGGCCACGCTGGACGCCCTGGAGGAGGCCTGCGCCCGGCAGGGAGCTGTCCACAAGGCCGTGATCATGGCGGACCTGGGGGACCTGCGGGAGGGCTTCTGGGACCAGGACGAGATGCTGGACGTGTGCGTCCATGTGGAGCGGGACCTGCCCCATGTGGAGCTAGCAGGCGTGGGCGTGAACCTGGGGTGCTACGGCTCTATCCAGCCCACGCCGGAGAATCTGGGCCAGCTGGTACATATCGCCCGGCGGGTGGAGGATGCCATCGGCCGGAAGCTGGAGATCGTCTCCGGCGGTGCCACCAGCTCCTATACGCTGGTGCACTGGGGCACCATGCCGGAGGGCATCAACCATCTGCGCATCGGCGAGGGCATCCTGGTATCCAAGGATTTACAGGTGGACTGGGGTATCCACGACATGGACTATCTGCGGATGGACTGCATGACCCTGCGGGCCCAGATCGTGGAGGTGAAGGACAAGCCCACCCATCCGGTGGGGCCCATCGTGGTGGACTGCTTCTGCAACCGGCCCACCTATGAGGACCGGGGCATCCGCCGCCGGGCCATTGCAGGCATTGGCCGGGCCGACGTGGGAGATGTGATGATGCTGCGGCCCCGGACGCCGGGCATGACGGTGGTGGGCGGCTCGTCGGACCACTGCATCCTGGACGTGGAGGACTGCCACCCCTGCCCGCAGGTGGGGGATATCGTGGATTTCGACGTGATCTACCTGACCATGCTGTATGCCAGCGCCCGGGAGGACGTGGCCGTGAAATTTGTGGACTAATTATTATAATAGGAGGATAGATTTTTGGATAACGAAGGATTGATGATTTTCATTTTCCAGGCCATCATTGCGCTGTTTGCGTTTTTCGTGGTGGCCCCCTGCGTGCTCAACGCCGTCAGCCTGTTCACAGTGCAGAAGCGCTTCGCCAAGACCATGATCGACCTGGGCGTGGTGAAGGAGGACGTGGTGAAAAAGCTCCACCCCAAGAAGGAGATCGCCGGGGTCATCATCTCCCTGGTGGTGGTGGCGGCCTTTGGCTACGGCGTGTGGCGGCAGGCCCCCATCAGCTATCTGTCCGGCGGTCTGCCCCTGGTGGTGGGCTTCCTGAAATACCGCCAGATCGTCCAGTTCAACAGCCTGACGGTGAAGCGGTTCCAGAACACCTATCAGGGCCAGATGGACGTGAAGAAGTACAACGACTACGTCAACAAGACCTTTTGATGGCCTTAACGGACAAAGGCGGGGCTGCGGCCCCGCCTTTGTCCGTTGACGCCGCATTGTTCACAATTTTCTGTTGATTTTCAGGAAAAGACATGCTATCATATCTCAAAATTTCCGGGGCCCGGCTCCGGGCGACGCAGGAGGATGCGCTATGAAAGAAGTAAAACCCCCGAGGAAACCGCTATTTTACTACTATGGCATCGCCCTGGTGGTGCTGCTGCTGATCAACTTTCTGTTGGTGCCCCTGGTGGCCCGCCACGCGGTGCAGGAGGTGGACTACGGCACCTTCATGACCATGACCGAAAACAAGGAGATCGGCAAGGTGGAGGTGGAGGACAACCAGATCATCTTCACCAACAAGGACGGCAGCAAGATCTATAAGACCGGCCCCATGAACGATCCGGACCTGACCCAGCGGCTGTACGACGCCGGGGCGGAGTTTACCCGGGACATTGTGGAGCAGACCTCGCCCCTGCTGAGCGTCGTGCTGACGTGGGTGCTGCCCATCGTCCTGTTCATCGCCGTCGGCCAGCTGATGGCCAAGAAGCTGACGGACCGGGCCGGAGGCCCCGGGTCCATGATGTTCGGCGCAGGGAAGTCCAATGCCAAGATCTATGTCCAGTCCTCCCAGGGCATCCGCTTTGCCGACGTGGCCGGCGAGGATGAGGCCAAGGAGAACCTGCAGGAGATCGTCAACTATCTCCACGACCCCGGTAAGTATCAGGAGATCGGCGCATCCATGCCCAAGGGCATCCTTCTGGTGGGCCCTCCGGGCACCGGCAAGACCATGCTGGCCAAGGCCGTGGCAGGCGAGTCCCAGGTGCCCTTCTTCTCCATCTCCGGCTCGGAATTTGTGGAGATGTTCGTGGGCATGGGCGCGTCCAAGGTCCGGGACCTGTTCAGCCAGGCCAAGGAAAAGGCCCCCTGCATCGTGTTCATCGACGAGATCGACGCCATCGGCCAGAAGCGCAGCGGCGGCCAGTACGGCGGCAACGATGAGCGGGAGCAGACTCTGAACCAGCTGCTGACGGAAATGGACGGCTTCGACGACAACTCCGGCGTGATCATCCTGGCGGCCACCAACCGGCCGGAGTCTCTGGACCCGGCCCTGACCCGGCCCGGCCGCTTCGACCGCCGGGTGCCGGTGGAGCTGCCGGATCTGAAGGGCCGGGAGGAGATCCTGAAGGTCCACGCCAAGAAGATCAAGCTGGCGGAGAATGTGGACTTCGGCACCGTGGCCCGGATGGCCTCCGGCGCTTCCGGCGCGGAGCTGGCCAACATCGTCAACGAGGCCGCCCTGCGGGCGGTGCGGGACGGCCGGCGCTTCGCCACCCAGGCGGACCTGGAGGAGAGCATCGAGGTGGTCATCGCCGGATACCAGAAGAAGAATAAGATCATGACCGACAAAGAGAAACTGATCGTTTCCTACCACGAGGTCGGCCATGCACTCGTCGCAGCACTGCAGAGCCATTCCGCTCCGGTTACGAAGATCACCATTATCCCGCGTACGTCCGGCGCCCTCGGCTATACGATGCAGGTGGATGAAGATGAGCACAACCTGATGAGCCGCGAAGAGCTGGAAAACAAGATTGCAACGCTGACCGGCGGCCGTGTGGCAGAGGATCTGGTGTTCCATTCCATCACGACAGGTGCTTCGAACGATATCGAGCAGGCAACGAAGGTGGCAAGAGCCATGATCACACAGTACGGTATGTCCGACAAGTTCGGACTTATGGGTCTGGCTACACAGGAGAGTCAGTATCTCAGCGGAAGAGCAGTTTTAAACTGTGGTGATGATACCGCAACAGAGATCGATCATGAGGTGATGAAGCTTCTCCACTATTCCTATGAGGAAGCCAAGAGACTGATCGGCAGCCACAGAGAAGCACTTGATAAGATTGCTGCTTACCTGATCCGCAGGGAAACCATTACAGGTAAGGAATTTATGAAGATTTTCCATGCGGTAGAGCGTGGAATCGAGATTCCGGAAAATCTGGATGATCTGGTAATTCCAGAGGAAAAACAGAATACAGTAACGCTGGATAAGCCAGAGATTCAGTGATACAATAACAGAGTCGGAAATGAAATAATTTCCGGCTCTGTTTTCGTATCACTGAAAATTACGCTGTAATATCTCATGGATACGAAAAGCGTTCAGGGCAGGATTTTTTGTATAGAGGAGAGTTTATGTTTCAGATAGAAGAAGAACTGAAAAAACTTCCGGGTAAGCCGGGGGTTTATATTATGCATGGGGAGAAGGACGAGATCATCTATGTTGGAAAAGCCGTCAGTCTGAAAAACAGGGTGCGTCAATATTTCCAGAGCAGCAGAAATAAGGGCGCAAAGATTGAACAGATGGTTACCCATATCACCAGATTTGAGTATATTATCACAGATTCGGAACTGGAAGCCCTTGTGCTGGAGTGTAATCTGATCAAGGAGCACAGACCGAAATATAATACCATGCTCAAAGATGATAAGAGTTATCCGTTTATCAAAGTCACAGTAAATGAGGAATATCCCAGAGTCCTTTTTGCCAGAAGAATGAAGAAAGACAAGGCGAAATATTTCGGACCATATACAAGTGCCGGGGCTGTAAAAGATGTGATCGAGCTTGTGCGAAAACTTTATAAGGTGCGATCCTGTAATCGGGTACTGCCAAGAGATTGTGGGAAGGACCGTCCATGTCTGTACTATCACATGAAACAGTGCAGTGCGCCATGCCAGGGCTATGTGAGTTCAGAAGAATATAAGAAAAATATCGCAGAACTGCTGAAATTTCTCAATGGAGACTTTAAGGATACGATTGATATGCTTACCGACAAAATGATGGCAGCTTCCGAAGAAATGCGTTTCGAGGATGCCATGGAATACCGGGATCTGATCCGCAGTATCCAGAAGATTGGAGAACGCCAGAAAATTACAGGTTACGGAGAGGAAGATAAGGATATCATCGCAGTTGCCATGGATGAAAGCCTTGATCTGCGGGAGCAGGATGCTGTTGTACAGGTATTCTTTGTCCGGGGAGGCAAACTGATCGGGCGGGAGCATTTCTATCTGCGTGTGGCGCGTGGCGATACAAAGGCTCAGGTATTATCCAGCTTTATGAAGCAATTTTATGCCGGAACTCCGTTTATCCCACGTGAGATCATGCTGCAAAAAGAAATCGAAGATGCCAAGATCATAGAAGAATGGCTTACAGATCGAAGAAAGCAGCGAGTCTATATCAGGGTACCGAAGAAAGGTACGAAAGAGAAGCTGGTAGAGCTGGCAGAAGAGAATGCAAAGATGGTTCTGGATAAAGACAGAGAGCGTATCAAACGTGAAGAAGGAAGAACCATCGGAGCAGTTCATGAAGTGGAAGAGTGGCTTGGACTGTCGGGAATCAGGCGTATGGAGGCTTATGATATCTCCAATATCAGTGGTTTTGAATCTGTAGGTTCCATGGTTGTCTATGAGAAAGGAAAACCAAAGCGGAATGATTACAGGAAGTTCAAAATCAAGAGCGTGAAAGGACCAGATGATTATGCGAGCATGCGAGAAGTTCTTACGCGTCGTTTTACACATGGATTAAAAGAACGTGAGGAGAATGCGGAAGCTGGGAAATTTACAACATTTCCGGATTTAATTCTGATGGATGGAGGCCGTGGACAGGTAAATATTGCATTGCAGGTGCTTGATGAGTTGAAGCTGAATATTCCGGTCTGTGGTATGGTAAAAGATGATAATCACAGAACCCGTGGGTTATACTATAACAATATTGAGATACCGATTGACCGGGGCAGTGAAGGATTCAAACTTATCACAAGAATTCAGGACGAGGCGCATCGTTTTGCTATCGAATACCACAGGTCACTGCGCAGCAAGGATCAGGTCAAGAGCGTGCTGGATGAAATCCCGGGCGTGGGTCCTGCGCGGAGAAAGGCGCTGATGAAAAGCTTTCCATCGATTTATGAGATCCGGGACGCGACGGCAGAGCAGATTGCGATGCAGGCAGATTTGCCAATGTCCGTGGCGGAAGAAATCTATGAATTTTTTCATAACCACCAAGAGGAAGATTGCCGGGAATAATGATCTGTGATAAAATAAAACAAAGTATGGCATAAAAACATAGTTCCTGATGTCAGGAACTACTGTCTGCATGTCCTGGAAAAGAGAGGATGGATTATGGCAAGCATCAGTTTATTGAAGATTGCGGAAAAAATGAAGCTGGAAAATCTGACTCCTGAAATCAACCTGAAGGGGATTAAGGTTACGTTGCCGGATATCAACCGACCGGCACTTCCTATGGCGGGCTATTTTGAACACTTTGAGGCGACCCGTCTGCAGGTGATTGGATTCGTAGAATACTCTTATGTTAAGAGAATGTCGGAAAAAGAAGAGAAGGAGATGCTGGAGAAGCTTTTGGATTACCCGATTCCCGGCATTATTTTCTGTCGTGAACTGCATCCGGATGAGCTGTTTCGGCAAATTGCCATTGAAAAAGGCGTTCCGCTTCTGATGACCAAGCGTGCGACAAGTTCGTTTACGGCAGAGCTGATCCGTTGGCTGAATGTCAAGCTGGCACCCTGCATTTCTGTGCACGGCGTACTGGTTGACGTATATGGCGAAGGCGTCCTGATTACAGGCGAGAGCGGAATCGGTAAATCCGAGGCGGCGCTTGAGCTGATTAAGAGAGGACACCGTCTGGTAACGGACGATGTTGTAGAAATTCGCAAGGTCAGTGAGGAAACACTGGTCGGAACTGCACCGGATATCACAAAGCACTTTATCGAGCTGCGCGGTATTGGTATTGTGGACGTCAAGGCGCTGTTCGGTGCTTCGAGTGTCCGCGAGACACAGAATATCGACCTCGTAATCCGTCTGGAAGAGTGGGACAAGGACAGAGAATACGACCGTCTCGGACTGGAAGAGGAATATACGGAATATCTGGGCAACAAGGTTGTCTGCCACAACATTCCGATCCGTCCCGGCAGAAACCTGGCAATTATTTGCGAAACGGCAGCTGTTAACCACAGACAGAAAAAGATGGGATACAATGCAGCACAGGAGCTGTATACAAGAGTCCAGAATTCCCTTGCGCGCAAGCGGGATGAGGACGAGGATGAGGACTAAAACGGTCGGATGTGCCAAAATGTCCGAAAGGAAAGCGATAGTGCTCCGTACAGCGATGCAGCTGGCGGATCGTATAAAAGAGTAAGACATCATTACAGATCAGACAGCTGAAAAGCTTTTTGAAAATACGCGAGAAGCGGGAGGAAAATAAAATGGGTAAGTATTGTTTTGGTGTAGATGTAGGAGGAACGACAGTAAAGCTTGGTCTTTTTAACACCAGCGGCGATCTGATGGAAAAGTGGGAAATCCCTACGGTGACAGAGGATGACGGCAAAGCGATTCTGCCGGACTGTGCAAAGAGCATCCTGAAAAAAATGGATGAGCGTGAAATGGATCGTACAGAGGTAGTCGGCGTCGGCATCGGTGCACCGGGACCGGTTGACTCTGAGGGCACACTTTATGGTGCAGTCAATCTTGGCTGGGGAACCATGAGCCTGAAAAAAGAGCTGCAGACACTTTTAAATATGCCGGTAGAAGCTGGTAATGACGCCAATGTAGCAGCACTGGGCGAGGCCTGGCAGGGCGGCGCAAAGGGGTATGAGGATGTCGTTGTAGTAACCCTGGGAACTGGTGTTGGCGGCGGTATTATCATCAACGGTAAGATGGTTGCCGGTGCAACCGGAGCCGCAGGCGAGATCGGACATATGCATGTCAATGATGATGAGACAGAGCCTTGTAATTGCGGCAACTGCGGATGCCTGGAGGAATATGTTTCCGCAACGGGTATTGTCCGTATGGCAAAGCGTAAGCTGGCAAAGGATGACCGTCCGAGCATAATGCGCAAGGACGACCTGAGTGCAAAGGACGTATGGGATGCGGTTAAAGCAGGAGATACGGTAGCAACCGAGGTTGCAGAGGACTTTGGCTGGTATCTGGGCAAGGCGATGGCGCTGGTTGCCAATGTTTCCAACCCGGAGATCTTCGTAATCGGCGGCGGTGTTTCCAAAGCCGGCAATGTGCTGCTGGATTACATTCAGAAATATTACCAGAAATATGCGTTCAAGGGCTGCCGCGGCGCACTGTTTACCCTGGCAACTCTGGGCAATGACGCTGGTATTTACGGCGCTGCCAGACTGGTATTGGAGTAATACCGGTATCATCTGCAAAAGATCCGCATAAAATAACAACGTATCCGGCGCAAAGCCGGAGCAGAAGGGCTGGTCAGGACATTTGAGTGACAGATTAAATGAAATTCTGCCGAAAGAGCGGATTTTAACAGAAGAACAGATGGACAGGCATACGACATTTCGGACAGGCGGTCCTGCGCGCTATTTTCTTGTGATTGAGACGAGGAAAGAGCTGGCGCAGGTGCTTGCCTGGCTGCAGGAAGAGGCGCTGCCGTGGTTTTTGCTCGGAAACGGAAGTAACCTTTTGGTGGGTGACCGGGGCTACCGCGGCGCGATCCTGCATCTGGCGGGGGAATTTTTAAAGACTGAAATCGACGAAGCTACGATCCGATGCGGCGCAGGCGCGATGCTTTCCGCTGTATCGAGAAGCGCGATGGAAGCAGGGCTGACCGGATTGGAATTTGCATCGGGAATCCCCGGAACGATTGGCGGAGCAGTCCGGATGAACGCGGGCGCTTACAACGGTGAGATTGCGGGTGTGACAGAGTCGGTAGAGGTGATGGAACCGGATGGCAGATGTCGTGTATACAACAGGGAAGAAATGGCGTTCGGCTATCGCACGAGCATTGTAAAAACAAAGCCCTGTGTGGTGCTCAGCACTGTTTTAAAGCTGAAAAAAGGCGACCGAAGCGAAATTTCTGCTACGATGCAGGAGCTTTCTGCAAAGCGTCGGGAAAAACAGCCGCTGGAATATCCGAGTGCGGGCAGTACGTTTAAACGCCCGGAGGGATATTTTGCAGGCAAGCTGATTATGGATGCCGGACTTGCCGGAGCGTGCGTCGGCGGCGCACAGGTTTCCGAAAAGCACTGCGGTTTTGTCATCAACCGAAAAAATGCGACGTCTGCGGACGTGGCGGGACTAATTCAGAAAGTCACAGAAACAGTGCAGGAAAAATTCGGCGTAACGCTGGAGCCGGAAGTGATTTTCCTGGGAGATTTTGAAAAATGAGATTTGTAATGGTAACCGGCATGAGCGGCGGCGGCAAAAGCACCGCGATGCGACTGCTGGAGGATATGGGATACTATTGTGTGGACAATCTGCCGATCCAGTTGATCGACAAGTTCGTTGAGCTTTTGTCCACACCGAATACGGAAATAACAAAAGTTGCTATCGGCGTGGACGTCCGCACGGATCAGTCCTTTGCTAGGGTAGAAAAAACACTTTCCTGTTTAAGACAAAACGGTATGGTGTTCGAAGTTCTTTTTATGGACGCTTCTGATGCAGTACTTGTGAAACGTTATAAAGAGAGCCGACGGATGCATCCGCTGTGTTCAGCAGAAAATCCGAGAATCGAAGACGGAATTGAAAAAGAAAGGGAAATCCTGCAGCAGGTTAAGAAGGATGCAGACTATGTGATTGACACGTCCAAGCTGCTGACCCGGGAGCTGAAAGAGGAGCTGGATCGGATTTTTGTAAAAAATGAAGAGTACAGCAGTCTGATGATCAATATTCTTTCTTTTGGCTTCAAGCATGGAATCCCGGCAGATGCGGATCTGGTATTTGATGTCCGTTTCCTGCCGAACCCTTTTTATATAGATGAATTGAAATATCTGACCGGCAACGACAGGGGCGTTCAGGATTATGTCATGAGCTTCCCGGAGGCGGGGATTTTTCTGGACAAGCTGACAGATCTGCTGCGATTTTTGATTCCAAATTATATTAAAGAAGGCAAATACCAGCTGGTGGTGGCGATCGGCTGCACCGGCGGCAAACATAGGAGCGTAACGCTGGCCAATGAGCTTTATAGAAAGCTTCGCAACAGGGAAGCCAAGTATGGAGTATCTTTGAGCCACAGGGATATTTAAGGATATTTCATATGTCATTTTCATCGGGAGTAAAAGAAGAGCTGTATCGGCACATCAGTCCGGCAAGGCACTGCCAGCTGGCGGAGCTGGCAGCACTTCTTCATTTTAACGGCAGCATCGGCGTTGGTACGACGGGGACTTTTCTGCAGATTCATGCGGAAAATGCGCTCGTTGTGAGAAAATGCTTTACATTATTACAGAAAACATTTAATATAAGTACGGAAACCCGTGTACAACAGGAAAATCAGCAAACCGGATATTTCTGTCGGATAGATGACCCGGAACTGATCCGCAGGATTCTGCAGGGAATCAAATTTTTGGATCAGACAGGCAGCCCGACGTTCGATGAGGAGAGCCGACAGGATGGTTTACGATGTCCGGTGAGCAGGCTTTTAATCCGAAATTCCTGTTGCCAGAGAGCGTTTTTACGAGGCGCGTTTCTGGCAGCCGGTTCGATGAGCAATCCCGGGAAAGGATATCATCTGGAAATTGTATGCAGCAGACCGCTGCAGGCACAGCAGATTCTGGAGATTTTGACCGAGTTCGAGATCGAAGGGCGGATTGTACAGCGAAAAAAGTATTATGTGGTTTACATAAAAGAAGGAGCCGGAATTTCGGATTTTCTGAATGTGGTTGAGGCGCATGTGGCGCTGATGGAATTTGAAAATTCCAGGATCGTCCGGGAAGTCCGCAATACGGTAAACAGGCGCGTCAATTGCGAAACTGCCAATATTACCAAGACGGTGACAGCGGCGGCGAGGCAGGTTGACGACATTCTTTTTTTGCAGCAAAAATATGGATTTGAAAAATTGCCGGTGAGCTTGCGTCAGATGGCTGAAGTACGTCTGGAGTATCCCGAAGCACCGCTTAAGGAGCTGGGGATGTATCTGGATCCTCCAGTTGGAAAATCGGGCGTAAATCATCGTTTGCGGAAATTATGTGAACTGGCGGATGCCATGAGGTCTTAAAAGGAGGAGTTTTATTATGAAACAGAAAACTGTGGAAGTAAAGCTGAAGCAGGGGCTTGAGGCTCGCCCGGCAGCAATGCTGGTGCAGGTTGCAAGCAAGCATGCCAGCAATATTTATCTGGAGTCTGAAGGCAGAAAAGTGAACGCGAAGAGCATCATGGGAATGATGAGCCTTGCGCTTGCACCCGGCGAAAAGGTAACCGTGATTGCAGACGGAACGGATGAAGACGACGCGATTTTCGGAATGGAAAATTATTTAAGCAGCGCGGCAGAATAAAGAAAACGAAAGGGTGTCCACCGGAAAGTGGCTGCCCTTTTTCTATTTTCCAGAGTAAGCTTGTTGTTATAGAAGCAAGTACACTTTACGGGAGCGCAGGGGCGAAACAAGGATAAAAAAGCAGAAAGGAGGGAAAGGATGGACGACAAAAAGCTTCTTTTTATTTATAATCCCAGGGCGGGAAAAGGACAGATCCGGAATAATCTGCTGGATATCATTGATACGTTCGTTAAGGCAGGCTATATCGTGACAGCGAGACCGACCCAGTATGCAGGGGAAGCCGTAGGGCTTGCGGCAGACAGAACGGCAAAATATGACCTCGTGGTATGCAGCGGCGGAGACGGCACATTGGATGAGGTGGTGACCGGCATTATGAAGAGTGTTCGACGCCGCCCGATCGGGTATATTCCGGCAGGCAGCACAAACGATTTTGCGCAGAGCCTGAATATTCCGAAAAACATGGCTGAGGCAGCGAAAATCGCAGTCAGCGGCAAAATGTTTGCCTGCGATGTCGGTTCCTTTAACGAAAAAACCTTTGTTTATATTGCGGCCTTCGGACTTTTTACAGAGGTGTCCTATGAAACCAGTCAGGATGTCAAAAATGTGCTGGGGCATATGGCGTATCTGCTGGAGGGCATGAAAAAGCTCCGGGATATCAAATCCTACCACATGAAAATTACGACGCAGGACACTGTCATCGAGGACGATTTTCTGTATGGAATGATTACGAATTCTGTTTCGGTGGGAGGTTTTAAGGGAATTACCGGAAAATATGTGGATTTAAGCGATGGAATGTTTGAGGTGACGCTCGTAAAGGTTCCGCGCAGCCTGGACGAACTCAATCAGACGCTTGCTGCCCTGGCGCAGCGCGATATCGACACGGCACAGATGTATTGCTTTAAAACCTCCTGGCTGAAGGTGGAGACAGAGGAAGAGGTCGCGTGGACGCTGGACGGCGAATTCGGAGGCAGGCACACAGAAATCGTCATCGAAAATCAGAAACAGGCGCTGCATATCATGGTGCCGGGAGAAGAAAATGAAGCGCAGTGAAATGTAGCGGTTTAGTGGAAAAAGTGGAAAAAGAGGAAAAAAATGCGTATGCCGTATTTCTTTTTTGAAAAAGATAGGGTATAATAGCATCGGTTAGATAATAATTTTATTTCTATGGAGGTAAATAAGATGTTAGTATCTGCTACAGAAATGCTGAACAAAGCAAAAGCTGGCCATTATGCAGTTGGTCAGTTCAACATCAACAACCTGGAATGGACAAAGGCTATCCTGCAGACCGCTCAGGAGCTGAACTCCCCTGTAATCCTTGGTGTATCCGAGGGCGCAGGCAAGTATATGACCGGCTACAAGACCGTTGTAGGCATGGTTAACGGTATGCTCGAAGAATTGAACATCACCGTTCCCGTTGCTCTGCATCTGGATCACGGCTCATACGACGGCTGCTACAAGTGTCTGGAAGCTGGCTTCTCTTCCATCATGTTCGATGGCTCTCATTATCCGATCGACGAGAACGTTGAAAAGACCACTGAGCTGGTTAAGGCTGCTCATGAAAAGGGCGTTTCCATCGAAGCTGAGGTTGGTGCAATCGGCGGCGAAG
>ERZ827528.2458-NODE-2458-length-16886-cov-3.293803_pt1 | contig 16886 bp, 14 predicted proteins | sample MGYA00519768_ERZ827528 | MGnify/ENA primary metagenome ERZ827528 (study PRJEB31778, sample SAMEA3449343) | human gut metagenome | biome: human gut; feature: human-associated habitat; material: faeces | place: United Kingdom | collected 2010/2012 ...
GCCGCCCTGCCATTCGCCGCGGGAATTTTTTACCCTGTATTTCATGCCAAGCACATTTTCCGCAAAAATGGTCATCATACCGAGCACTGCGGAAACCCACATCCAGAAAATCGCGCCCGGGCCTCCAATCGTAATGGCCGTGGCGACCCCGACAATGTTCCCGGTGCCGATGGAGCCGGCCAGCGCGGTGGTCAGCGCCTGAAACGGGGATATGCCGGACTTATCTTCCGGATGCGCATGAAAAAGTTTACCTAACGTATTTTTAATCCATAATTTACAATGGGTAAACTGAAAAAAGCCAAGCCGGAAGCTTAGGTTCGCTCCGGCCAGCAGAATCGCGCACAAAACCGGCCATCCCCACACCAGGGGGTGAAGAAAATCGTTGGCCTTTTCCACCCAGTCTATAATACCCATAATCCGCCTCCCGTACAGGTCTATGAAACGGGAGGCATGTTTATGAATCCGCGGTCAAAAAGCGCCCCGGGCGGGGCGCTTTGTCAGTCTTTTAAATGTTCTATTTCCGCCAGCCAAAGCGCGGCGCAGGCGTCGCTGGGCATCCGCCAGTCCCCTCTTGGGCTGAGGGTGACGGAGCCGACCTTCACGCCGTCGGGCAGGCAGCTGCGCTTGAACTGCTGGGTGAAGAACCGGCGATAGAAGGTTTTCAGCCATTTTTTGATGACTTCCGGCTCAAAATCCCCCGCGAACGCCCGACAGGCCAGGGTGTAGATTTTCGTGGGGCGGAAGCCGAAGCGGAGGACATAATACAGGAAAAAGTCATGCAGCGCGTAGGGGCCGACCAGATCCTCGGTGTGCTGGGCGATTTTCCCCTCGGCGTCCGGGGGCAGCAGCTCCGGGCTGATGGGGGTGTCCAGAATGTCCTGAAGCACCGCCCGGGAGGGGGCAAAGGCGGGCATTTCCGATATCGCGTCGATCATCCAGCGGATGAGCGTCTTGGGGATGGAGGCGTTCACGCCGTACATGCTCATGTGGTCGCCGTTGTAGGTACACCAGCCGAGGGCAAGCTCGCTCAAGTCCCCGGTACCCACCACAATGCCGCCGACGACACTGGCATAGTCCATGAGAATCTGCGTCCGTTCTCTGGCCTGAGAGTTTTCGTAGGTGCCGTTGTGGACGCTGGGGTCGTGGCCGATGTCGGAAAAGTGGAGGTTCACCGCGTCTTTGATATTGATCTCCTTGCAGGAAATTCCCAGGGTGCGCATCAGCTCCCAGGAATTGTTGTACGTCCGGTCGGAGGTGCCGAAGCAGGGCATGGTCACGCCGCAGACGTCCGACGCAGGCCGCCCCAGCCGGCGCATGGCCTCCACGGACACCAGCAGCGCCAGGGTGGAGTCCAATCCCCCGGAGATGCCGACGACCGCTTTCGCGCTGCCCAGAATGGCCAGCCGCTGTTTCAGCCCCGCCACCTGCATGTGGAAAATTTCCATGCACCGCTGGACGCGGTTCTGCTTCCCCGCGGGGACGAAAGGCAGCTTCGCCAACGGGTAGCGCGTGCCGTCACCGCGAAGCTCCGGGGCGTTGGTGTCAACAAGCACGGCGGGATGTCCCGGATTCTGCTGGGCGGCGTCCTTGAAGCCCTTGTTTTTCATCCGGTCGGCGCGGATTCTGCCCAGGTCGCAGTCGCAGACCAGCATATAGTCCGACGCAATGGGTTCTTCCGTTTCGGCAAGGAGCCTTCCGTCCTCCCCGATCAGGCTCTGGCCGGAGAAAATCAAATCCTGTGTGGACTCCGTGGAACCGGCGGAACAGTAGGCGTAGACGCAGTTCAGCGCGGCGGACTGGTGCTGCACCAGCCCCCGGCGGTAGGCGCGCTTGCCGATGGTTTCGTTGGAGGCGGAGAGGTTCAGAATCACCTCCGCGCCGTTCAGCGCCAGGAACGTGGACGGCGGCAGGGGCGTCCACATATCCTCGCAGATCTCCACGCCCAGCAGCGTTCCGCCAACGCGGAAAACGGCCCTCGGGAGAACGGGGACAGGCTCGCCCAGAAGCTCCGCCAAATCCTCCGTCACCTCCGCCCCGGAGGAAAACCAGCGCTTTTCGTAAAACTCATTATAATTGGGAATGTAGGTCTTCGGCACCAGGGCGTGAATCTTTCCCCGGGAAATGACGGCGGCGCAGTTGTACATCCGCATTCCCGTCCGGACGGGCAGCCCCACCACCGCCGTTACATTGGGGTAATTCTTCGTGTAACCGGCAATTTTCCGGATACCCTGCTGAACTCCCGTCCAGAGGGTGTCCTGAAAGAACAAGTCCTGACAGGAATACCCGGTAAGCGCCAGCTCCGGGAACAGGACGATATCCGCCCGCTCCCCGTCGGCTTTTTCGATATAGGCGCAGATACCCTCCGCGTTCTTCGCCGTGTCCCCCACCCTGACCGCCGGTACGGCGCAGGCAATTCTGATAAAATCCAGCATAGGAATTCCTCCCGATCTTTTTCTGAGGGTATCATACCATACTCTTCCCGATTTGCCAAGAGAATATAAAAAAGGAATCCCGCACAGAAAAGAGTGACAGATAAGCCAAAGTGTGATATAAAGAATCATGGATAAACAGTGGCAGAATCTTCAAAAAATCGAAAATTTTTCTGAAAGCCTGCAATATGAAGCCATATTTTTGCGAGCATATAAGTGAAGGGCCTTTCAAAAAGAAACAAAGGAGGTGTTTGCATGGACGATCAAAAAATAGTAGACCTGTATTGGCAGCGTTCCGAGAAAGCGATTGAAGAAACGGATTCCAAATACGGCGGCTATTGTTTCAGCATTGCCTACAATGTCCTGGCAAACAAGGAAGATGCCGAGGAAAGTGTCAGTGATACCTATATGGCGGCGTGGAATGAACTTCCGCCCCATCGCCCTTCGATACTTGCAGCCTTCCTCGGTAAAATCACCCGCAATATCTCCATCAGCCGGTGGAGATCCCGCAGCGCATACAAGCGGGGCGGCGGTGAGATTGTTCTTGCTTTGGAGGAATTGGATGATTGCGTCGCGGATTCGCAGAATGTGGAAGCAGACTATATCAGGAGGGAAGCCGCAGCGGCTTTTAACCGTTTTCTGGATACGCTTCCGGATACAGAGCGCAAAATCTTCCTGCGCCGGTATTGGTGCCTTGACCCGATTGCGGATATCGCGGCAAATTTCGGATTTTCCCAGAGCAAAGTCACGTCGATCCTGTACCGGACAAGAGCTAAGCTCCGGGTGCAGCTGGAAAAGGAGGGCTTTGTATGAATTCCAATGATTTGCTGGACATAATCGGCGACGCAAGAGACAGCCATGTGCTGGATGCGGTAAAAACCCGAAATGGGGCGCACCCCGAAAAGAAGCAGCTTTCCATAAAAAGAGTGGTGCTGATCGCCGCTGTCGTTGCGCTGGCGCTGCTGCTGGTTGGATGTACTGTTGCCTATGTTCTGAGCTTGCAGAAACTAAAGATTGCGGAAGAACCGGGTGTTCGGAACTTTAACGTAGAAGGAACGTGGGTCAGTCCTACAGAGGTAACGCAGGACATTATCTCTATTCGGGGATATCCCGGAAGTTCCAATCAGCTCGCCACACAGGAGTGGTATGAATTTGAAAGGACTTACGATCCCGACCATGAATTGATGGCGGATGAAAACGTAAACGGTATCCCTGATAACTACTATTTTGCTTACAACTGTTATACATGGGAAATGGTTGATAAGGTCAATGAGATTGCCGATAAATATAATCTGAAACTGCTCAGCCCTGAAACTGTAGTCCAGCGCTGGCAGATTGACGTTATGTTTGATGTACTGGGAATCGATGGTGTCTGCCATGAAGAGAAAACAGCAAAAATCAACGAGGGGACAGGCATCTTCTACCCGGAAGGAAACTTCAAGTATGAGTTCGATTTTTACCTTCCCTTGGAAAACGGTGAGCTGTCACCTCCGATTCCCACCACAGTATTTTACACAAAGAAGGATTACTTCGACCCGGACTATCAGAGTATTGACACAGAGTCCTATGAACAGTGGAATTACACCACCTCTGACGGGAACGGCGTTCTGATTGCAATGAGCAGTCAGGGCGGCTATTTCTTTGCGGAAAACGAAGATGCCTTCATGACCGTCAGTGTACAGATGGCAGCCACCTTCAAGGCAAATGAGGCAGGAGACTGGAATCGGCAGTGTATGGAACAGGCAGCAGAAGCGATAGATTTCTCATTGAAGCTCCAAACCCCTGACATGACCGGAATCGATGAACGGCTTGCTCAGGCAGATGCGGAATATGAAGAAACCAAAACATCTGCAAGCAATGCCCGCCGGGAATATGCAACCTATGCCGCCTATATCGCCGAACAGCACATTGGTAAGCGGGAAAATCTGATTGGAACCCCTTACATTCGCAACTATTATGCGCTGCTTGATGTGACTGGAGACGGGCAGGAGGAGCTTCTGTTGGGGCAGGATAACTCTTGTTTCAACGATATATTTACAATCCGGGATGGAAAAGTAGTTGCTATCGAATGGGGGTGCTATTTGAATCTATGTGAAGATGGCGTCATTCGAAGAACCAGTTATTTCCCCTTGGATGCAGTATCCGATGATCTGGATAATCCTAGGTACTATGGATTTGGCAGAATAGAAAAGATTGCACAGACGGGGAAAGAACGCCGGGTAACATTTCTTGGTCTCAACTGTAATATGACCACCAGAGAGTGGACGATGACCAACGAGGAAACAGGTGAAGAAACACCCGTCTCACAGGAGGAAGTCGATGAAATTTTGAGTAAATACCCCTTGGTGGATATTGAAATGAAATCAATTTTCGACTTCCCGTCATAACCCGATACAGATGCTTGCTGCATTTTGGCATCTGTGCGGTGCTGCCAGAAAAATACAGGGAAGGGCTTTTGCCCTTCCCTGCTGTCTTTTTTAAATTCCGGAAAGCTGGCGCAGCTTGTCCGCCAGATCTGTCTGCTCCCACGGGCGGCTCTCAATGCCGAAGTGGCCGTGGGCGGCGGTGTCCGCGTAGATGGGACGGCGCAGGTCGAGCTTGCGGATGATCCCGGCGGGGGTCATGTCGCAGGTCTCCCGCAGAAGCTCCGTCATTTTTTCGTCGGAGATTTTGCCGGTGCCGTAGCTGTCCACCCGAAGGGACACCGGCTGGGCAACGCCGATGGCGTAGGCCAGCTGCACCTGCACCTTGGTTGCAAGACCCGCGGCAACCAGATTTTTTGCCATGTATCTCGCCATATACGCCGCGCTGCGGTCAACCTTGGTGGGGTCCTTGCCGGAGAACGCGCCGCCGCCGTGGGTGTCCACGATGATCTTACGGCCGGTCAGGCCGGTATCGCCGTTGGGGCCGCCGATGACGAAATTGCCGGTGGGGTTGATGTGGATATGGGCAACGTTCTCAATGTGGAAGCCGTAACGCTCCAGAACCGGGGCGATCACATTCTCCCGGACGTACTTTCTCAGCGCCTCGATTGGGAAATCCGCGCTGTGCATGATGGAGACGACCACGGTGTCGATGCCCACCACGTTGCCCTGTTCGTCGAATTCCACCGTGACCTGGGTCTTTCCGTCGGGGCGAAGCAAGTCCGTCTCATGGACGCACTGGGTCAGGCGGCTGCACAGGGCGCGGCTGAGGGCTGCGGGCAGGGGCATCAGTTCCGGGGTCTGGGTGCAGGCGCCGCCGAACATCATGCCCTGATCGCCCGCGCCGCCGACCTCGTCGTTGGTTCCCAGCGCAATATCGGCGGACTGGGTGTGGATGCGGCACTGAATTTCCACCGTGTCGGCGTCGAAGCCGTCGCCGGGGTAGACATAGCCGATCTTCCGGATGGCCTCCCGGGCAACGGCAGCGTAGTCAACGGTGGCTTTCGTGGTGATCTCGCCGCAGATGATGCAGAAATTTGTGGTGACCATGGTCTCGCAGGCCACGCGGGAATGGGGGTCCTGCGCAAGGCAGGCGTCCAGAATGGCGTCGGAGATGGAGTCCGCAACTTTGTCAGGGTGTCCGTTGGTGACACATTCGGAGGTAAAAAGTCTTTTTTCCATTTTGTTTTTCCTTTCTTTCTATAACTATACCTGAAAAAGAAAAACCGCACACCGAAGATTCGATGTGCGCTCCTATCGAATCCTCATCTTTCGTTTGCCGCCGGATTTGGCACCTTGTATAAACAGGTTGCCGGGTTTCATCGGGCCGTTCCCTCCACCACTCTTGATAAGGCTTGTATGCAGTTCAACACTGTATTCTACACGATTTTCTAAAAAAGTCAAGCTTTTTGTTTACAAATCCGATATAGACATTTGAATGAATTGCTGATAGAATGGGGATACGTTTTTTATACTGAACTTCCATTATGATCTTTAGAAAAGATTTTAATCAGGAAATAGTATTAGGAGTTGAGTACCGTGAAAAATTTACGCAAAAAATTTGAGCTTTTCTGCTTCAAAAACCGGGATAAGGGCATCCCCAATCTGATGCTTTACATTGTGATCGGCACCGCCGTGGTCTACCTGTTCAGCCAGATGTCCGGCAACGCCCTTCTGTACAGCACCCTCCGATTTGACCGGACGAGCATTCTTCAGGGACAGGTCTGGCGGCTGATCACCTATCCCCTGACCTACAGCGCCGGGAACATTCTGCTCACCGCCATCACCCTGCTGTGCTACTACTCCCTGGGCAGGGCCATGGAAAATGTGTGGGGCACCCTGCGGTTCAACCTGTTCTACCTCACCGGCGTGGTGATGATGGACATTTACTGCATGATCTTCGGCGGTCAGGCCAGCGTCACCTACCTGAACCTGAGCCTGTTTCTCAGCTACGCCACGCTGTACCCCGACGCGAATTTCCTGCTTTTCTTCATCATCCCCGTGAAAGCGTGGATTTTCGCGCTGATCGATCTGGCGATGGTGCTGCTCAGTCTGTTTACCGACCCCTTCCCCTACAATCTGTTCCCCGTAATCGCCCTTGCCAACTATTTTCTCTTTTTCGGCAAGGACGTGCTGAACGTGATTCCCGTGTCCTGGCGCGCCAACGCCAGCCGCCTGTTCCGCAAGAAGCCCAAACGGCCCAAGGCAAAGGTCATTCATTTCAACGCCGGCTCCTACGAAGCCTCCACCGCCACGCCGAAAGCCCCCTACACCCACCGCTGCACGATCTGCGGACGCACCGATGTGACAAATCCGGAGCTGGAATTCCGCTACTGCTCCAAGTGCAAGGGCTACTACTGCTACTGCCAGGATCATATCAACAATCATACGCATATTCAGTGATCCCCGGCTTTGGAAAAATGGGACGATTTTTGTAAATCCCTCTTGCAATCTTCCGCCGCCCATGGTATAATGTCCGCAGCTACTGAACAAGGAGCCTTTTTATATGGTCACCACGAATTCTTCTGCTCGCTTTTCCTTTTATTACTATTACTTTTTTACCCGAAAAAAGTAATAGCGATTTGTGCTGCAGAAAATTTCAGGAGCTTAAAGGGTTATCTCAAGACGCCGCACGAATTGCCGTGCGGCGGTTATTTTATTATCAGGAGATGTTACGCAATGATCGCAATTCTGAAAAACGGAACCACACCCTCCCAGATCCAACACCTTGTGGACTGGCTCAAGAATATGAACCTGGACGTTCACATTTCCGAAGGCACGGAGGTCACCATTCTCGGTCTGGTGGGCGACACCAGCCGGGTGGACATCGACCTTCTGAAAAGCCTGGAAATGGTTGAGACCGTCAAGCGGGTCTCTGAGCCGTTCAAGCAGGCCAACCGGAAATTCCACCCCAAGGACACCATCATCGAGGCGGGAAACGCCCGCATCGGCGGCGGGGATTTTGCCATGATCGCAGGCCCGTGCAGCGTGGAATCCGAGGAGCAGATCATTGCCGTCGCTTCCGCCGTCAAGGAATCCGGCGCATCCATTCTCCGGGGCGGCGCGTTCAAGCCCCGCACCTCCCCCTACGCCTTTCAGGGCATGAAGGGCGAGGGCATCCGGCTGCTTCTGGAGGCCAAAAAGGCCACGGGGCTGCCCATCGTCACGGAGATCATGAACATTTCCACCCTCGATCTGTTCGCCGACGTGGATATCATTCAGGTAGGTGCGCGGAATATGCAGAACTTTGACCTTCTGAAAGAGCTGGGCAAGACCGACAAGCCCATTCTGCTGAAACGGGGACTTGCCAACACCCTGCAGGAGCTGCTCATGAGCGCCGAATATATCATGAGCGAGGGCAACAGCAAGGTCATCCTCTGCGAGCGGGGCATCCGCACCTTTGAGACCGCCACCCGGAACACCCTCGACCTTTCCGCCGTCCCCGTGCTGCACAATCTGACCCACCTGCCTGTGGTGGTCGATCCCAGCCACGCCACCGGCAAGGCCGATCTGGTCGCCCCCATGGCCTACGCGGCCACCGCCGCCGGTGCCGACGGCATCATGGTGGAGGTCCACAACGATCCCGCCCACGCGCTGTGCGACGGCGCCCAGTCCATCACGCCGCCCCAGTTCGATGAGATCAGCCGGAAAGTCCGGCAGATTCGTGAGGTTCTTGTATGAAAGTCGGTATTTTGGGTCTTGGCCTGATCGGCGGCTCCCTTGCCAGAGCCTACGCTCTGGAGGGGCACACCGTCTACGCCATTCAGCGAAACGAAAGTATGCTCTCCTTCGCCATGCTTTCCGGCGCGGTTCACGGCAGACTGGATGAAACCACCATTCCGGAGTGCGACCTGATCCTGCTTGCCATCTACCCCGGCGGCTGCGCCGACTGGCTGGAAAAGAACGCGCCCCTTGTATCCAAGGACGCGCTGGTCATCGACTGCTGCGGCATCAAGCGGGAGGTTTGCAGCCGGTGCTTCCCTCTCGCCGAACGGTACGGCTTCACCTTCGTGGGCGGGCATCCCATGGCAGGCTCCCAGTTCTCCGGCTTCAAATACAGCCGGGCAAACCTCTTTGCGGGCGCACCCATGGTGCTGGTTCCGCCGGTATTTGACGATATCCAGCTGTTAGACCGGGTAAAAACCGCACTGAAACCCTGTCATTTCGGCTTTTTCTCCGTCACAACGGCGGAAGAGCACGACAAAATGATCGCCTTTACCTCCCAGATGCCCCACATTCTCAGCAACGCATTCATCAAGTCCCCCACCGCTTTGAAGCACAAGGGATTTTCTGCCGGAAGCTACAAAGACCTGACCCGCGTCGCGTGGCTGAATCCTCAGATGTGGGCGGAGCTGTTCATGGAAAACAAGGACAATGTTCTTTTCGAGCTGGACAGCTATATTGAGAGCCTGTCCGCCTACCGCGACGCCATTGCCGCGGATGATATGGACACGTTAGTGAAGCTGCTGGACGAGGGCAAAAAGCGCAAAGAGGAGGTGGACGGATGAACACCGTTACCGTCCGCGCTTCCAAGCAATATGATATTCTGATTGGTCAGGGTCTTCTGCCCACTTTGGGTGCGGAAGCGAAAAAGCTGGGAAAAGCGCAGAAAATCTGCGTCGTCAGCGAGAGCAACGTCTATCCCCTTTACGGCGCAGCTGTAGAAGAGAGCATGAAAAGCGCCGGTTTTTCCGTGGTTTCCTATGTATTCCCCGCCGGGGAAGAAAGCAAAAACGGGCAGATTTTCCTCGATCTTCTGAACTTTCTCGCGGAAAACCGGCTGACCCGCTCCGACCTGATCGTCGCCCTGGGCGGCGGCGTGGTGGGTGATCTGGCAGGTTTCGCCGCCGCAAGCTATCTGCGGGGCATCCGCTTCATTCAGGTTCCCACAACCCTGCTTGCCGCCGTGGATTCCTCCGTGGGCGGCAAAACCGCCATTGACCTTCCTGCCGGGAAGAACCTCGCCGGGGCGTTCTGCCAGCCAAGTCTGGTGCTGTGCGACACGGATACCCTGAATTCCCTCCCCCTTGACATTTTCCGGGACGGCTGCGCCGAGGTCATCAAGTACAGCGTGCTGTACGACCCGAAGCTGTTCGCCCATCTGGAAGAAAAGGGGTTTTCCTTTGACCGGGAAGCGGTCATCACCCGCTGTGTGGAATCAAAGCGGGACGTGGTCATGGAGGACGAATTCGACACCGGCGCGCGGATGAAGCTGAATCTGGGTCACACCGTCGGTCACGGCGTGGAGGCCAAAAGCCATTTTGCCATCTCCCACGGCAAGGCCGTCGCCATCGGCATGGCCATCGTCAGCCGGGCATCCGCCTGCGCCGATACGCCGCGAATCGTGGCGCTTCTGGAACAGTTCGGTCTGCCCACCCGGACGGACTACTCCGCAGACGATCTTTTCACCTACACCCTCTCGGACAAGAAGCGTTCCGGCGGCACGGTGAATCTCATCATCCCCCGCGCCATCGGCGACTGCGTCATTGTCCCAACCAAGGTCGAATCCCTGAAATCCTTTATTCAGGCAGGTCTTTGATATGGATATCACCATTTTTCCCGGGAAACTTTCGGGAACCGTCCGCGCCATCCCCTCGAAGTCTCAGGCGCACCGTCTGCTGATCTGCGCCGCCTTTGCCGACGCGCCCACCACTCTTTTCTGCCCCGAAACCAACCGGGACATCGAAGCGACTATGGGCTGCCTGAACGCTCTGGGCGCGGACATCATACGAACCGACTCCGGCTACCGGGTCATCCCGGCGAAGGAAATCCCCCGGCAGACAGCGCTTCGCTGCCACGACAGCGGCTCTACTCTGCGGTTTCTGCTGCCAGTGGCCGGGGCTTTGGGCATTGACGCAACGTTTCATTTGGAGGGCAGGCTCCCCAGCCGCCCTCTCTCCCCGCTGTGGGAGGAAATGGAACGTATGGGCTGCACCCTCACCCGCCCGACCGCAGATACCGTCCGCTGCACCGGACAACTGCGGGCGGGAGAATACGTCATCGACGGCGGCGTTTCCAGCCAGTTTATTACGGGGCTGCTGCTTTCCGCCGCCCTGATTCCGGGAAAAAGCCGCATCCGTCTGACCGGGAAGGTGGAATCCCGCCCCTATATCACCATGACCCAGCGGGCAATGGAAATATTTGGAAAAGAAACGTCGGATTTTGTCGTGACCGGCGGCACCCCGTTCCACTCCCCCGGCACGCTGACGGTAGAAGGCGATTGGAGCAACGCCGCGTTCTTCCTTGCTGCAAAGGCGTTGGGCAGCAGTGTAGAGGTGACGAACCTCTCCCCGGATTCCCCCCAGGGCGACCGGGCGGTCTTTGATCTGCTTCCCGCGCTGGAAGACCATCCCATCATTTCCGCCGCTGATATTCCCGATTTAGTCCCCATTCTCGCCGTTACGGCGGCGTGTAAAAATGGCGCTGTGTTCACGGACATCCGGCGGCTGCGGCTGAAAGAATCCGACCGTGTCGCGTCCGTTATTGCCATGGTGGAAGCGCTGGGCGGAAAGGCACAGGCTTCCGAGGACACCCTGACGGTGTACGGCACGGGGCTGGTCGGCGGGACGGTGGATGCCATGAACGATCACCGCATCGCCATGTCCGCCGCCATTGCCGCGACTGCCTGCAAAGCACCCGTGGCCATTCTTGGCGCGGAGTGCGTGGGAAAATCCTATCCAAAATTCTTTGAAGAATACGCCCGTTTAGGAGGTAACTATGAGCAGTACCTACGGTGAAAATCTGAAATTGTCCATTTTCGGCCAATCCCACGGCGTGGCCATCGGCATGACGCTGGACGGCATCCCGGCGGGACTGCCGGTGGACACGGACGCGCTGCAAATCTTCCTGAACCGCCGCGCCCCCGGTCAGAACGACTGGTCAACGCCGCGAAAGGAAGCCGACTGGCCGGAGTTTCTCTCCGGAATTCTGGACGGCTACACCTGCGGCGCGCCCATTGCCGCCGCCATTTACAACAAAAACACCCGTTCCGGGGACTATGCCAATCTGAAGGACTGCCCCCGTCCCGGTCATGCGGATTTCACCGCTCAGATCAAATACGGCGGATTTCAGGACGCCGCCGGAGGCGGACACTTTTCCGGCCGTCTGACCGCGCCGCTCTGCATTGCGGGAGGACTGTGCAAACAATGGCTGGAGGGCATGGGAATTCAGGTTTTCGCCCATATTGCTGCCATTGCGGGCATTTCCGACACGCCTTTTGACCCCCTTGCCCCGGATATGGATTCCGTCCAGCCGGATTTCCCGGTGATAAAACCGGACGCAGGGGCACAGATGCGGAATGCCATTTCCGCCGCCAAGGGTGACGGCGACAGCGTGGGCGGCATTGTGGAATGCGCCGTCACCGGTCTTCCCGCCGGGGTGGGAGAACCCATGTTCGGCGGCGTGGAGAGTCGAATTGCCCAAATCGTCTACGGCGTTCCCGCCGTGAAGGGTGTGGAATTCGGTGCGGGCTTTTCCGCCGCAAATCTGCGGGGCAGCCAGAATAACGACGATTACGTTATTTCGGATGGGCAAATCCGCACCGTCACCAACAATGCCGGGGGAATTCTCGGCGGCATTACCACCGGAATGCCCCTGATTTTCCGGGCGGCTCTCAAGCCCACCCCCTCCATTTCCCGCCCCCAGCAGAGCGTCGATCTGAACGATGGAAAAGTTCAGGAACTGATCGTCAAAGGCCGCCACGACCCATGCATCGTCCCCAGAGCCGTTCCGGTGATCGAGGCCGCGGCCGCCATCGCCATTTTCGACATGATTCTGGGCAACACCCAGACAGACAGGAGGAAACCGTAAATGGATTTAAATGAGATTCGCAGTGAGATCGACAAAATCGATGACGAACTGGTTCGCCTGTTCTGCCAGCGGATGCATGTCGCCGCTCAGGTCGCCGACTACAAAAAGGCCAATAACCTGCCCATTTTCCAGCCTGCCCGGGAACGGGCGAAGCTTCAGGACGTGGCGGAAAAGGCCGGCCCCGAAATGGCCAATTACACCCGGGTGCTGTACTCCATGCTGTTCGAGCTGAGCCGCAGCTACCAGTCCAAGCGCAACGGGGAATGCAGCCCCCTTTACCGGAACATCACGCAGGCCATCGAGCATACGCCGAAGCTTTTCCCGCAGGCGCCCATGGTCGCCTGTCAGGGCGTGGAGGGCGCTTACTCCCAGATCGCCTGTGAAAAAATCTTCAAAAATCCCTTTATTATGTACTTCAAGTCCTTTGAGGCCGTGTTCAGCGCCATCGATCAGGGGCTGTGCCAATACGGCATTCTGCCCATCGAAAATTCCACCGCCGGTTCCGTGAACAAGGTGTACGACCTGATGATCGAGCACAATTTCTCCATTGTCCGCACCTTCCGGCTGAAAATCGACCACAATCTTCTGGTCAATCCCGTCACGAACCTCGCCGACATCAAGGAGGTCTACTCCCACGAGCAGGCCATCAACCAGTGCGGCAACTTCCTCCACAGTCTCCCCGGCGTGAATGTCATTCCCGTGGACAACACTGCCCTCGCCGCCCAGATGGTCGCCCAGTCCGGCAGAAAGGACGTTGCCGCCCTGTCCAGCCGCGCCTGCGCCGAGCTGTACGGACTGGACTGTCTGCGCAGCTCCGTGCAGGACAAGGGCAACAACCGCACCCGCTTCATCTGCATCAGCCGGAATCTGGAAATTTACCCCGGTTCCGACAAGACCTCCATCATGATGGTTCTGAACCACAAGCCCGGCGCGCTTTACAAGGTGCTGGCGCGGCTTTACACTTTGGGCATCAACGTCACGAAGCTGGAATCCCGCCCCATTCCCGACCGGGAATTTGAGTTCATGTTCTATTTCGATCTGGAAACCTCCATTTATTCCGAGGAATTCGTTCAGCTGATGTGCGAGCTGGACGAGATGTGTGAGGAATTCAAATACTTAGGCAGCTACACGGAGGTGGTCTGATGGAATGCGGACTGCTGGGTCGGAAGCTGGGGCACAGCTACTCCCCCCAGATTCATGCCTGTCTCGGGGATTATTCCTACACTCTCTTTGAAAAAGAGCCGGAGGAAGTTGCGTATTTCCTGAAAAACGGGGACTTTACCGGGCTGAATGTCACCATTCCCTACAAAAAAACGGTCATCCCCTATTTGGATGAATTGTCCCCGGCTGCTAAAAAGCTGGGGGCGGTGAACACCGTCGTCCGCAGAGAGGACGCACCCTTTTCGGCCACAACACGGACTATTTTGGCTTTGCTTCCCTTTTGAAGCGAAGCGGTCTGGATGTCGCCGGAAAGAAGGTTTTGGTGCTGGGCAGCGGCGGGGCTTCCAATACCGTCACTGCTGTTTTGACTGGGCTGGGTGCTGAGGCCGTGGTCATTTCCCGTTCCGGGGAAAACAATTACGAAAACCTGCAGCGTCACGAAGACGCCGCCGTCATCGTCAACGCGACCCCCGTCGGCATGTATCCCAATACCGGCGTTTCTCCCGTGGATTTGAAGCGGTTCCCCAAGCTGGAAGGGGTGTTGGACGTGATCTACAACCCCGCCCGCACCCAGCTGCTGCTGGATGCCGAAGCGCTTCATATTCCCTGCGCCAACGGCCTTTGGATGCTGGTGGCGCAGGCCAAGGAATCCGCCGAGTATTTTACCGGCACATCCATTGACGACGCCGCCATTGCCGAAATCCACGCAAATCTTGCCGCTCAGATGGCAAACATCGTCCTCATCGGAATGCCGGGGTGCGGGAAAAGCACCATCGGTGCTCTGCTTGCGGACAAACTTGGCCGGAAGCTGGTGGACGCCGACGAGGAAATTGTCCGTCTTGCGGGTAAGTCCATCCCCGCAATTTTTGCGGAGGACGGCGAGGCCGTTTTCCGGGACTGGGAGACGAAAGCGCTGTCCCAGCTGGGCAAACAGTCCGCGCTGGTCATCGCCACCGGCGGCGGCTGTGTGACCCAGCCGCGAAACTACCCGATGCTTCACCAGAACGGCGTGATTTTCTGGCTGCAACGGGACACTTCCAAGCTGCCCACCGACGGCCGTCCCCTGTCCCAGGCTAGTCCCTTGGACGCAATGTTCGCAAAGCGCGCCCCCATGTACGCCGCCTTTGCCGATCACGCCGTCAGCAATGACGGTTCCGCCGAGGAAACCGTCGCCGCCATTTTGTCGATCATGGAGGAACCCATATGAAAATTCTGGTCATCAACGCGGGCAGCTCGTCGCTGAAATATCAGCTGATCGACATGGACGGGGAAGTGGTGCTCGCCAGGGGCAACTGTGAACGCATCGGCGCCGGCGGCGCCGTCACCCACAAGAAGGCGGGCGCGCCGCCCTACAAGGTGGAAACCGCCCTCCCGGATCACGAGGCCGCGCTGAAATGGGTGCTGGATCTGCTGGTGGATCCCGTCCACGGGGTGCTCGCCGACATCCGCGAGATCGACGCGGTGGGTCATCGGGTGGCCCACGGCGGCGAGAAGTACAAGGCCTCCACCCTCATCGACGACGAGGTCATCGCCTATCTGGAATCCATCGTCAGCATCAACCCCCTCCACGGCCCTCCCGCCATCAAGGGGATGCAGGGCTGCCGCCGCCTGATGGGGGACACCCCCCAGGTCGGCGTGTTCGACACCGCGTTCTACGCGGGCATGGAGGACAAGGCCTATATCTACCCGCTGCCCTACCGGCTGTATGAGGAGAAGCGGATCCGCCGGTACGGCTTCCACGGCACCTCCCACCGGTATGTCTCCGGCAAGGCGGCCGAAAGAATGGGCCGCCCCCTGTCCGAGCTGAAAATCGTCACCTGCCACCTGGGCAACGGTTCCTCCATCACGGCGGTGGATCGCGGCCGGGCGGTGGATACCTCCATGGGCTTCACCCCGCAGGAGGGTATTCTCATGGGCACCCGGTCGGGCAGCATCGACCCCACCATCATCCCGTACCTCATCGAGCATGAGGGCATGACCGGGGAGCAGGTGGAGGACATGCTTAACCGGCAGTCGGGCCTCCTCGGGGTCTCCGGCCTGTCCAACGATTCCCGCAACGTCTGCGAGGCCGCCGCGCAGGGCCATTACCGCGCGGGGCTTGCCATCCGCATCCTGGTGCACGGCATCAAGAAGTATATCGGTGCCTACGTCGCGGAGATGAACGGCATCGACGCCCTGGTCTTCACCGCCGGCATCGGGGAAAACGACGCGGGGCTGCGCCGCCAGGTCTGCGCGGGCATGGATTATCTGGGCATCGCCCTGGATGAGGGGGCCAACAGCTCCCTGCCCCGGGGCGAGGCGGGGGACATCTCGGCCCCCGGCGCGCGGGTGCGCACCTTCGTCATCCCCACCGACGAGGAATACATGATCGCACAGGACACGGAAACCCTGGCGAAATCCGTCATCCATAGCCATTGATATAAAGGAAAAGGAGAAGTTCATCATGATGTCACCCTATGAAATCAAAAAGGAAATCTGCGAAATCGGCCGGAGGATTTACATGAACGGCTTCGTCGCGGCCAACGACGGCAATATCTCCGTCAAGGTCAGCGAGAACGAATATTACTGCACCCCCACCGGCGTGTCCAAGGGCTTCATGACCCCCGACATGATCATCAAAATCGACGCCGACGGCAACAAGCTGGAGGGCAAGCTGAACCCCTCCTCCGAAATCAAAATGCATATGCGCGTCTACCGGGAGCGCCCGGACGTGAACGCCGTGGTGCACGCCCATCCGCCGACCGCCACCGCCTACGCCGTGGCCGGCATCCCGCTGGATAAGTACCTCCTGCCCGAGGCTATCCTGGTGCTGGGCGACGTGCCGATCTGCAAATACGGCACCCCCTCCACCATGGAAATCCCGGATTCCCTGGAGCCCTACATTCAGACCCACGACGCCTTCCTGCTGCAGAACCACGGCGCTCTGACCGTCGGCTGCAACCTGACCAAAGCCTTCTTCGTCATGGAAGAGGTGGAGTTCTCCGCGAAAATCGCCCTCATGGCCCAGCAGCTGGGCGCCGCCCCCCACTTCCTCTATCTCCCCGCCCTGCCGGAGAGCCTGGAG
>ERZ827528.2461-NODE-2461-length-16877-cov-3.290512_pt1 | contig 16877 bp, 14 predicted proteins | sample MGYA00519768_ERZ827528 | MGnify/ENA primary metagenome ERZ827528 (study PRJEB31778, sample SAMEA3449343) | human gut metagenome | biome: human gut; feature: human-associated habitat; material: faeces | place: United Kingdom | collected 2010/2012 ...
ACCCACATTCCCGACCGGCAGGAGGGCAAGCCGAAAGATTTCTCCGCGCTGATCGTACATGCCAAACGGTGCGCTCCGCCGACCGAGATCGAACAGGGTGAGATCGTCGGAGGATTCGCCCACAACCAGGTGATCGCATTGGCCGACAAAGTGGTGGAGGCCGTGAAATCGGGTGCGATCCGTAAATTCGTCGTGATGGCCGGATGTGACGGACGCTTCAAATCCCGCCAGTATTATACCGATTTCGCTGAAGCGCTGCCAAAAGATACGGTAATCCTGACGGCCGGCTGCGCCAAGTACCGTTACAACAAGCTGCCGCTTGGGGATATCGGGGGCATTCCGCGCGTACTCGATGCCGGACAGTGCAACGACAGTTACTCGCTGGTGATGATCGCACTGGCCCTGCAAAAGGCCTTTGGGCTGAAGAGTGTCAATGACCTGCCGATCGTTTACAACATTGCCTGGTACGAGCAGAAGGCGGTGATCGTACTGCTTGCCCTGCTCAGCCTGGGCATCACGAACATTCACCTCGGCCCGACGCTCCCTGCTTTCCTCTCTCCGAACGTAACCAAAGTGTTGGTCGAAAAATTCGGAATCGGCGGAATCTCCGATGTGGAAAACGATATGAAAAACTGGATTCAATAAAACAAGACGTTATGAAAGAGACTTTCCCGAAATCCTTCGTTATGATTATAGCTGATATGGTCGGTTATGCGGACGGAGGTGTCGTCAGCAAACAGGTGTTGAAAAACGACGCGGGTAATATTACGCTTTTCTCGTTCGATGAAGGGCAGGGCTTGAGCGAACACACTGCCCCCTTCGATGCATTGGTGCAGAATCTGGAAGGCGAGGTGGAAATTGTGCTCGCTGGGCAGCCGTTGCGTTTGAAGAGAGGGGAGTCGGTTATTATGCCGGCCGGAGTGAAACACTCCCTGCGTGCGGTCACCCGCTTCAAGATGTTGCTGACTATGATAAGAGACTAACCGACCTTCGACGCTGTCGGAGCCATCCTTTTTCGTATCCGGAAAGAGCCGGATACGAAAAAGGGCGGCTTTGTTTTGGCGGTTTGGATCGGATGGAAATGGTGAATGAAAATAGGCGGGTTAGATAATGAGTTTCATTAGTCTTTTCATCCTGTTTTCCGTGGACGAGAGCAATGGAAGTATTTACCCTCACTTCTATCTCGGATTTTCGCTCCGGTAACCGCTTGACAGCATTTTGCGAAAATGGGGTGTAGGTGGGGTGGATGTTTTCTGCTGTACGGTTGCAATCATATATCGTCCGTCATTGTATGTGAGGTCTTTTCAAACCACGCCTGCGGAGGTACATAAAAAATGAAAATCTTGTTGAAAGAATACAATGCAAAGAAGATAAAAACATTTGAGGATGTGATCGACCTGCATCAGCGTTTTGAGGTGATACCCCCGTTCCAGGACGGCAACGGGCGCGTAGGACGCCTGCTTATGTTCAAAGAGTGTCTGGCAAACGGTTTCGTTCCGTTCATCATCACCGATGAACTGAAGATGTTTTACTGTCGGGGGACTTCAGCAGTGGCCGCAAATCAAAGAATATCTGCTCGATACTTGTCTCACGTCACAGGACAACTACAAAGCGCAGCTCGATTATTTCAAGATCAAATATAAGCCAAAGAAATTTTTCGACAGAACAGAGGAAAGATCATCCTTGCGGGAAATACATGAAATGGCGAAAAGCAATGCCCAGTGCGCGGCGGTTACTATAAGCAGCATGAAGTTTACGAAGGAACGACTAATGTGATTCTGCCAGAGATCACAGGACATCATTAATATAGTCATTACGAGACTCTGTATAGATCCCGTATCGTATCTGTTATGAAAACTGATAATGTCGTGTGCAAGAGGCTTATTTTTAATATTTTAAAATGTAATCCGGCAGGAGCCTTATGTGATCCGCCTGGGGATCTTTAATACCTCCGGAATTAACAGCAAATACCCTTCGAATGCGAATTTAGGCGAGGTTTAAGCCGGCTAAGCAGTTTCGTCTACCCGTAATCCCCCATTACCAAAATTCAGTCTATAAAATCTTCATTATATCGTCATCGAAGGTATCTTCGTTTACGGCCCGGCCCCGGGCCTTGCTCCTGTAGTTATACACCGATTGGAGCGTAATACGGAAAAAGGAGGCGATCTGCTTGTTATCGGCAACTCCCAGTCTTACCAGCGCCAATATACGTAACTCGGTATTCAATTTATTGGCCGAATTCTGATCGTACGTATATAACTGATCCGGCTTGAGCAGTTTATTGACCTCGTCGGCAAAATGGGGGAAAAGGTCGGTGATCGATTTGTCGAAATCGGCCAATAGGCTATTATAATCCTCGTTCATATCGAACATAGAGGATATATCCTGCTTTATTTTTTCGCAGGACGTACTGCCGTTTAGCATTTTCAATAGCTGCTTTTTGTATTTTTCTGCCTTTTCTATCTGTACTAAATTTCGGTTGATGAATAATTTAAGATATGCCTCCATCCTCAGTGCGGAATCCTGCAGGCGGGCATTCGTTACCGACAATTTTTTACGGTTGTTTTTGTTCTCCTTGTTGCTGCGCAGCAACAAAAACAGACAAAACCCCAGCGTCACTAAAAAGATGGAAACGACAACAGCGACTATTTCTAACGTTTTTTTGCGCGCTTCAGCTCTCTCCAGATTGATCTGCAATGTGTAATAATAGGTGGATTTGATAAGGTCCGCTCTATAACTGTCTCCGAAGATAACCGCATCTTCGACGGCAACATTTATGTATTCATCGGCCATGTGTGCGTAAGGATTGTCAGAATTGATCAGCAATCTGCCTACATATAAAAGTGACAGCAAATTTGTCATAGCCAACTCATTGGAAATTATCGCGCTTCTTGTGAATGCTTCGAGAGACACACGCTTATAGTTATCCCCCAGTTCGAGATAAACCAACCCCAGATAATACAGATATTCGGCACTCAGATAAGGCTTGACGTCATCCCTTTTCTGCAGGGTTTTAATGGTATTGATGGCTTGTTGGTAATTTTTTTCCAAATAAAATTTGTAAGCCTGGACACTTAAATATTCCGATTCATCGCCTCTTTCCAAGGCCAGGTATGAATCCGCATTCCGAAGTGCCAGCTCTATGTATTTATCCCTGTAGTGAGAATCATTCTGAAGCTTGGTGTAACTGTGGCATACGTGCATATACACTTTATAATACGTTTTCCGTAATTCAACGGGCAGCTTATCGGGATCAATTGATTCCAGAATGGAGAGGGACTCGTGTGTAAGCCCTGAAAAGCGCAGGTAGTTTGCCCGGCGCAGGAGAGATTCCGTAATGAGGTTCCGGTCGCCCAATTGCCTGGCTATTTCCAGACATTGGTCGGCATAATATAACGTGGGGGCGTTTTCATAATTGCTGTATTGAGAGACCAATTCTTTGGAAAGCTCATATTTCTGTTCCAGCGAAGCAGCATTGAGCAACCGGTTTTTGAGCTCGATCAATGTATCGTTCTTTTGCTCTATGTAAAACGAACGGTTAGCGATAGACGCATCCAACCTGATGAAAAGCGAGTCTGGCGCCAATGATTCTCCGGACGCCACGCAGCACCCCAAGAGACATAATATCAAAATTATAGTCTGTTTCATAATTTCCGTCACAAAAACAACAATCCCTTAAACATGTTGACAACTGCCGTTCATTCGTGAAAGTTACACGCGGCTATATGGATTCGAATTGTATACCAAAAGTATGCATTTTCCGTGCAACTAAGCCCCATATCCTTTCTCAATCTGCATCTACCTCCAATCAATCGAATTAGAGACCTACTATACTACATAACATATACCTAACATTATATAATTGTCAATCATGTGTATGTTGCTGATAATTAATCGTTTTTCTGATTCGCGGCACTTAACCAAAACACTAATATTACAGCTAATTACCACAAAATCAAGCATAACAAAGTCTAATTTTGCAGCGTTTTTCACTAAACTTCAGCTAATCACAGATAATCAAATTTAAAGAGTTTATCCGCAACCAGTTATGGTATTCTCTGTACTCCTGAAACCGATTGAACACGAATATATTGTACTCTTTATAATTATCAGCACCACATTAATAAAAAAATGAACAGATTGAACAGATATATATTATGGCGCACGCTCATGTTTGCCTCGATGACGCTGTTTTTTGGGGCGACAAACTACAGCTATGCCGCGTCTCCTGGGCACCGGCAGGATACATTGACTGCGGTATTTTATTTTGCCAACAACAGTTCGCTTCTGATGCGGGAGTACCGCACCAACCAGGCCGAATTGAATAAACTGGAAGAAATACTCCGGGATATAACGGTTAGCTCCGCACTGGATTCCATTGTCATCGAAGGAAGCTCGTCCCTTATCGGATCGTTCCGGACCAATTCACGCTTATCGTACGAACGTGCCATGGCGGTAAGAAGTCATATCCGATGGAAATTCCCCGATGTGGAGTTGAATGAACAGAAAATATTTATAAAACCGTCGGTTATCAATTGGGGCTACCTTTTCGAACAGGTCCGACTTGACAGGATGGTTCCATACAGGGATGATCTTCTGCGCATACTTTCGATGCCGCTTGATGAAGAATCGAAGTTCATTCAGATAAAGCGTCTGGGCGGCGGCGCAACAGAGAATTACCTGACACGCAACTTTGCAAGGCTTATGCGGTCGGGAACAAGCGTTGTATTCTACTTAAAGGAAGAAAATCCCGAAAAAGCACAGCAACAGGAAGAGTTTGTCACAGTACCCGTCCCGCCAGACAGTACCGCGATAGAAACGACTATTGATTTTCCCGGGCAGGTGGTGGTGCCGGAAGCTGGCACTGATCCGGTAAACGATCCGAGCGACACCTTGTCAATCCCATCGTTGACGACAATGGCACGCAAGCCGCTTTTTGCGATAAAAACCAACCTTCTGTACGATTTAGGAGCTGCGGTCAATGCCGGTATCGAAATACCTATGGGGCAGCGCTGGTCATTGGCTACGGAATGGGTGTTCCCGTGGTGGCTTTGGGAAAAAAAACAACACGCCCTGGAAGTGCTGAACGGGAACCTGGAATTGCGTTACTGGTGGGGTGAGCGTACAGGACGCAGTCAAATGACGGGATGGTTTACGGGTCTATATGCGGGCGGTGGTTATTATGATGTGGAATGGAAGACAAAAGGATATCAGGGCGAGTTTGTTTCAGCGGGTATTACCGGAGGTTTTGCCCACAGCATCAGCAAAAACTGGCGGATGGAGTATTCGCTCGGTTTAGGATTTATGGGAAGCAAGTACAGGGAATACACTGCCGAAAAATGCGGAGAGGACGATCAGTGGCACCTTATTCTCAAGAACCGGGGGAACTTCCACTGGGTTGGTCCGACCCAATTGAAGGTATCCCTGGTATGGATGATTAACCGCGGTTACCGCAAGTAAGAAAGCGAATAATGAAACGCATATACAATGAATATACAGTATTGATGCTGGCCGTCGCACTGCTCTTCAGCAGTTGCCGCCGCTCTATTGAAGAAGTGGTGGGTCTGCGTGCCGTTATCCCCATGGGAACGCTGTGGGAGAAAGCCGGTATAGCCCCGCAAAACGTAACCGCATTGTTTTACAGCAAAAATGACGGCAAATTGGTTCTGGAACACCGGTTTGAAAACAGCGCCAACCGGATACAGACCTATGCCTATGTGCCCGAAGGGGCCTACACGGTTGTCGTTTTCAATGAGATCCGGGGACAGCTATATGGGATCGGTATACGCGGATATGAGAATCTGTCGACACTCGAAGCGTACGCCACGATCAATTCCAACCCCACCGTACCGTTAAGGTCGGGCGATGTTCCATACGTTTACGAACCGGATATCCTGGCTTCGGTTACGGTACGTGATTTCGAAGTGAGTTGTGCAATGGTCAGGTATACCCAGAATCCAAAGGGGCAGACTCCTTCTCCGGGTATGCAGGAATCCATCGAAGCCCTGGTAGGATTAAGGTGCACGAATTGAATGTCACTGTCCATGTGGAGGGTTTGAATAATGCCCGTATGCCGGCACTGATCGATTTGAACGGGATGGCGGGGGGCTATAATTTCAGCGGGGACAGGAGTACACTGCAGACCGTTAGCCAGCAGTTCACCATAAACAACAGAACCTATAACCCTGGCTCGACCACGGCAGGTACGATTTCAACCACTGTCCGCACGTTCGGGATCCCGGGCCAACAGCCCTCGTCGCTTACTCCCCGGCCCGACCGTCAGATCGCAATGGACTTTTTCTTCATCTTGAAGGACAGAGACCGGACCGTTGTGCACCTGCGGGCGAATGTTACCGGGCTGATCCGGTATCTGCCGGGGCAGCATGGGGCGACGGCTCTCGAAGTGGAGGTGGACTTGCCCGAGCGGCTGCTCGATGTGGAGCCCGAGGGAGGAGGTTCCGGTTTTGACTCGGAGCTTATCGATTGGGATGTGATAGATGTACCCTTAACATCGAAATAAGGTATTGGTTATCAATAAATAATATTGTTTAAAACGTGATAAAGTAGAAAAAAGCGATTACCGACCGGACAGGGGAATACTCCTAATTTTCACCTTTGCAAGGCGAAAGTGAAAATAAAGAAAACGAAATTTTAAAAGATTAGCGAACAACACATAATTCGAATCAAAATGAAAAAAATCTTAATGGCTTTGGCCGCGGCAGCCATATTAGCAGGCTGTTCGAAAAACGAACAGGAAAACGTTGACGGATTCACTCCGAAGCAGATCAAATTTACCAACCTTAACGACAAATTGACCCGTGCCGCAAACGATGGGAACGATCCTTACCGGGTTTATGCAGCCTGGAGTGGCGGGACAGGCTGGTTTATCAACGATCAGGTAAGCGCAAGCGATGTCCCCAGCGGCGGCCCTTACTACTGGCCCGCTTCCGGTAGTGTGGATTTTTACGCATGGGCTCCGGCAGACGTTGCGGCGACCGGAGCGTATCCGGCTCTCTCAATCGCCTATGAAGTTCCAGCAAATGCCAACAAGGATTTTACCATTGCCGCTCCTCAACTGGGCCTGACTTCCGGCACTGTTGGTTTGGCTTTTTCCCATATGTTGGCCAAAATCACTGTTACAGCCCAATTGCATGATGACTTGTCAGATGCTGGCTACCAACTCAGCACAACAGGGCTTACTGCCAGTCTGGATGTTCAATCAACAGGAGGCACAATTGATCCGACGGCCACTACTCCCGCATGGGCCTCTCCTAATTCAACGTCTGCAACCTATGCAGGAGCAGCTTCTTACATGATTATGCCGCAAAGTTCGGTAGGATGTAAAGTGAAGATTACAGCCGGCATAACGATAACGAAAAACGGAACCACAATCTACAGTGGCGATCTGCAGCAGTATACGATTGCGACTGGCAATATCCCCGCCGATGAGTTCGAAAAAGGCAAGCATTATTTGTTGAAGATGATTATTGACGCCGATTCGCACGGCGGCGGAACGGATCCGATCTTCAATATAATCGAATTCGAGTCTTCCATTGCTGAAGATTGGACTGCTGTGACGCCCGATCCCGAACTTCCCCAGCCATAAATAAAGGAGACGTTTTGGTAACACAGGCCGGAAGAGGGTGATACCTCTTTCGGTCACTAAAGATTTAAAAATAGACACGGTTATGAATACTATCCGATTTATAATAATAAGCTTGACCGCAACTGTTGCAGCTGTGTCCTGTACTAAAAACGAAATGGAAGGCTACGGGTACGGTGACGGCAGGATCGGTTTCATTGGTAACCCGGGTGATGCCTTCACCCGCGGAATGCCGGTGGAATCGGTAGCGGACATCCCGGATATGGGAGTATTTGCATATTATACCGGCAACGGAACCTCCAATAACTGGGCGGCGAACGGAGCGACAGCGACCCCTGATTTTATGAATAACGTGAAGGTTTCCCACAACAGCGGCTCCTGGACCTACGACAATCCGGCCTACTGGCCTCAGGCCGCGGATGCGAATATTAGCTTTTTCGCCTATTCGCCCCACGCTGCCGCTGCTAACGGGATAACTCCAAATGTTACTACAGGCATTCCGACTATCAGCTATACCGTTCCCACGAACTGCTCCGACCAGCCTGATCTAATGGTTTCGGCTCTTGTGGCAGACCGCAACAAAACCAATAACGGCTCTGCACCTGTCAATTTTCAGATGAGGCACGCCCTGACATGCATCGGATTCAAGGCTTCCGGCAACGGACAGCAAATAATTAAGCTTGAAATACAGGGAGTTAAGATCGACGGCATCTTGACAACCAATGCTGACGGAACATTCTCATGGAATATCGCTTCCTCCTCCACAGGAAATTTTGAAGCCACGGTGGATACGGATGTATACCTGGATCCTTCGTCGCAGCTGGTCAATACCGACGGCGGTTACTTGATGATGATTCCGCAGACTCTCCCGACCGGCGCCAGGCTGATCGTGGGTGTCGATGACGGGCGTCCGGATGTTGAGTTCGACCTGAGCGGAATTACATGGTCGCCCGGGCAGCGTATCAATTACAGTTTATCCGTATCCCCCGATGCCATCATTATGCTTACCCCGGAAAAAATCGTTCTTCCGCCTATGGGAGGTTTTTCGCAGTTCAACGTGATAGTAGAGAACGAGTCTCCCAAAGCCTGGACCATATCGGGCACCAATTTCTATATCTGTGACAACTTCGCCGACCTGCAGGGCTGGGCGGCCGGAACGCTTACTGCCGCCAATGTGAAAAACCTGGACGGAACCATTCCGGTCATTGGCTCTTACAGTGGATCGGGAACGACGACGCTCTATGCATGGAAACCCACCTCTAACAACAGTACGACGAACGAAATAACGGGGACTATTGTCAATACGGACGATATGGACATAAAAATCAACCTTGTGCAACTGCCCGACTATGCGTCATCAGTGATACACGCCAGCTATATCCACGATCAATACGTCGGAGCATACTGGAAAAACAATCAGAAAGGGGAGCGTATCATACGCATACCTGTCAGTTCATCATTGCTCGCGGGAAGCTGGGATGCATCGGTATTCTGGCTGGGCGACGGATGGAGCGCGGGTGATATCGTATTCAGTACGGAGGATTCCGACGATGCGGGCATAACCTATAACCGCAGCACTGAAACTCCGGCCGATATGCTTTTACCGGCCAATGATGCCACTTTCAGCGTTTCCGGGCATTTGTCTTCGGCCTCAGGAAGCGTTGTCAGCGGAGCCGGCAACTATATTTCTTTCCGCATAGGCCTGACCTCCACCTATACGCCTACCACTGCCGTCCCTGTCCGCTATGCTTTGGTGTTGCTGCGTTACGGGTCTCCCCAAAAATATCATGTAATATTTATACGGCAAGGGGAAGAGGCCGACTACCTGATGTACCCTGGCGATGGCGGTCGCGGTCTATCGGCTGTGCGTTTTTCCGCCTACAATGCCACGGCATCAGATATGGTCAATTCCAGTATTTATACCGATATCCAGGAAAATCTGTCGAATGCCGCGTTCACGGATTATCCTTCACAGGCCGGAGCGCTTTATCAATGGGCACCTCTTGCTTCTCCGCAACGCGCTTATAATGCCGACATTACGACGGTACCGACAGGGTGGTTGTCTCAAACAAACCCAAACTTTTGGGAGAGAATAAAAAACACATACGAAACTTGTCCCCCGGGGTACCGCCGGCCGAATGACGGTTCGACTTCTGCAGTCGCGTTGAATAACTCGGCATCAAATATATCCAATTCGGAGATCAGGCAATCTTTGTACGCCAACCCTCCCATTGGGGGGAATCAATCAAACGGCAATATGAGATGGGGCTTTTATGCGGACGGTTTTTTTGACCGGAGAGCTCACAATAACCCCTATGTAGGGCCAGGCGTAAATGGGTATGATGTCAGGGAAGGCAATACGGCTGTGGCATGGGGCACCAAAGACATAGCCTACATAGGCACGCTGTTCTTCAACCCGTCAACGAACAGTCCCCGCCGGAATGCGTCCATTTTTGTGCCGGGCGCCGGATACAAATATTCTTTCGACGGAGAACTTATAGAAGCTGGACAGTGCGCGGCCCTGTTGACGGCCTCGGCTTCCGACACTGGGAATATGTGGTATCTAATAGGTACGGCTAATGCTCAGCAACTTGAGAGTTCGAAAGCTTCCGCTATGAGTTTACGGTGCGTCAAGGCGGAATAAGAAGGGATAAAATGGAGAGGACATTCGATTGTCACTGGATATACCGTTGATAATATTCTACAGAACTCTTAACTCTGTTAAGTAGTTAGTGTGCCGGGCAAGATGCGAGGTGACGTTTTTCTCTATTCCACAGATACTTGCAATCTCTTTCAGGTAGAGATTATACTTGGCGTTACTCATAACCGGCAGTAAAAAAATGCTGTCCCGTTTACGCTCGTACTTTTTGATGATGGATAGCGGAATATCGAGGAGTTTGACCTTTGCCGCAGTTTTGGTCTTTATCCGGTGGGTATCGATCCAGAGAGCGCCGTCATCGTCGGCGACCAAATCTTTGTCGGTCAGGGCGGCGGTAGTGGAATAATCGTAGCCGGTAAAGCAGCAAAACAGGAAAATGTCGCGAACTTTTTCGAGACGCTTGTTATCCGGCTTATAGTCGATGATACTTTCAAGTTCTGCTTTGGTGAGATACCCGCGATCTTTCTTGACCTTTTTGAGTTTGTGGTCACAGAAGAGATCTTTAGACATCTGGCCGTTCTTGAAGCACATAGTCGTGATGCGCTTGAAAATCCGCATCAATTTTTCGGATGAGTTGGTGTCGAGCTTGTATTCGATTTTCAGGTAAGCCTCGAAGTCCATGACGAAGTTCCGATCCACTTAGCAAAGCAGGATGTCGCTCTTACGCATCTTGACTTTCAGAAATTCCTTGAGCCGACGGTAGGTCAGGTCATACTTATTGAAAGTGGACTGAGCGAGGTCGATGCCGATTAGTTTTTCCTGTCGGTCGTTGAATTCCTCGAACACGGTCAGCAGCGTATTGCTTTTGATATTCGTGCCGAGGAAAGCACCCCGCATCATCGAGGCAGTCACGACTTCGTTAGCTTCCGAGAGGCTATGATAGTGCATAATCATTTGCCCCTTGATGCTGTCGAGATAGCGGTTGAGCTGAAGTGCCTCTTTTGTCTGTACTGTTGCTCTGCCGGACTTCGGGTCCCAGATTTTTGCGGTTACCTCGCTTTTGAGGCTGAACTTCACTCTTTCGCCGTCGATGGTAATCCGTGCGCAGAGCGGCACCTTGTCATTTTTTTCTAATTCCCATCTTGCTAAGAAAAGGATTCTAAACGTGCTTCTCAAACTCCCAACAGAAAAGCAAGGAACGGAAAAATGCGATAATTGATTGATAGTCAGAAATGATTGGCGTTAAGTGTCTACGGTTGCCGAATTGCAAAAATGCCGTTTTAAGCAGATTACGGTAAACAATCCGTCTCTACACCGTTACCCATTTTTGACGGAGCAAAATACAGTAATCCGATGACCTCTATTGGCTGGTTATAACACTGTTTGTCTGCTATTTACATTCTTCAAACAACTCACAAAAGAAGTAATTTTATCAACTTAAAAATGTGAGTCTTATGAACAACGAATTGAAGGTCTCTTTCTACCTGAAACGGGAAAGCAGATTAGAAAAAAACAGTGTTGGGGAAAATGTCGCTTATCCGATTACCGGCAAAATAATCATTGGGAACAGCATCGTCCAGTTCGCTACTAAACTGAAAGTAGAAGAACGGCTTTGGCATGTCAAATCAGGACGGGCAACGGGTAAAAGCCGTTTAGCTGTTGAACTCAACAGAGAGATTAATAAAATTAATCTCTCCATACATGCGCATTACAAGGAGATTTTAGAGCGTACCGGAACAGTAACAGCAGGAGAAGTAAAGAGCGCATTTCAGGGAATAGCCACTGCACAAAAGACTTTACTTGTGTTGTTTGACGAGATGATGCAAGAATTCCATTCGAGGATAGGCATAGACCGTACTGCCTCTACTTACAAGGGATACCGAACAACATATAAATATCTTGAACAATTTCTCCGGAAAAAGTATAAAGTCAGTGACATCCCCCTTATCCGGTTGGATTTGCCTTTTATCGAAGCCTTTGATTTTTACCTACGTGTGGAACGTGGTTTAAAACCGGCTTCAATGCTTACAAATGTTATCTATTTACAAAAGGCTGCACGGATAGCACTTCACCGGAACTTAATCAGCCGTCTGCCTTTTACCGGATACAAGCCGGAAAAACCGGAACTGCAAACCCGTTCACTCACAAAAGATGAGTTGGAGCGGTTCATATCAACACCCCTACCCAAATCAAGGCTCTGCTATATCCGTGATTTATTTGTATTCTGCGCCTTTACCGGCATCTCATATGCCGACCTGAAAAAACTTACATGGAAAGATGTCATCAAGGAAAAAGATGGTAGCCTTTGGATTTCCGCATCCCGGCAAAAAACAGGTATTCCTTTTAATGTTAAACTACTTGATATTCCGCTACGAATAATAGAGAAATATCGGGGATGCGCAAAAGAAAACCATTTATTCCGTGTACAGACATCAACAACCCTAAATAACGCCCTGAAAAAAATCGCCTTGTATTGCGGAATCGAAAAGAGCCTTTGCTGGCACATGAGCCGGCACTCGTTCGCCAGTCAGGTCTGCCTGTCTCAAGGGGTTTCTATCGAGAGTGTCAGCCGGATGCTTGGGCACAAGGATATACGGACTACGCAACGCTATGCCCATGTAAATGATGAGAAGATTGGAAACGACATGAAACAATTATCCCTACGGCTTGCGGATAAATTCGACTATCCTATAAACAATCAATAAAACTATAACATTAATATTTAATTATATATAATCATGGAATACAACAGAAGTACCTTCAGTATATTATTCTACCTGAACACCAGTAAGAAAAAGAAATCGGGTAAATCTCCGGTTATGGGTCGTATCAGCGTGGACGGCAAGAGTACGGCTTTCAGTACGGGAATAGATATTTTGCCCAGTGAATGGAACGCATTAAAGGGATTGGCTACCGGCAAGGATAATATTTCTGTAAACAAGCAGATAGGGAATTGCAGAACGAAACTGGAAGAATACTATAAGACTATGGTTGAGAATTACGGATTTGTAACAGCCGAATTACTCAAAAATGCACTTCGGGGTATTGGAACGTCTCAAAACACGGTCATGCAAGAGTTCGCCGACTTGGTTGAAGAAAAAAGAAAAAGTGTCGGAATTAGAATAGTTGCCAGTTCTTATTGCATCTATCCGGCAGCATACCGACATTTCAAAGGATTTCTAAGACATAAATACAATGCTGACGATATTCCTTTCAATATGGTTAATATAGCAATGGTAGAAGAATTTGCTTATTACCTGAAAATAGATGCACGGTTGGCGGCACGGACAGCACGGTCTACAATGAAACCGTTCCGCACGGTGGTAAGACGGGCGTATAACAAAGGATTGCTACGCAATGACCCTTTCTTCGACTATGTACCGGAAAAAATATTGTCTAATCCCCGGTGGCTCTCCCATGACGAGATAGACCGCCTGATGAAAATACGGATAAGCAGTCCTGCCCTTAATTTTGTACGGGATATGTTTTTGTTTTCGACCTTTACTGGTATCTCTTATATCGATTTGAAAAACTTACGGCATACGGACATTGGCAAACGGGAAGACGGTAGTCTTTGGATTATACTGAACCGCCAAAAGACGGGAATATCTTCGTACATTCCACTATTGGAATTTCCGAAAAATATTATTGACAAATATATGGGTACTAAGTTTTCAGGTGATGACGGCAAGGTTTTCAAAATGCGGTCTTCTGCCAGTGTAAACGGACATTTGAAGGAATTGGCAAAGTTGGCTGGAATTGACAGGCAACTGAACTACCATCAAAGCCGGCATTCATTCGGAACGGAAATTTGTCTCTCACAAGGTGTTCCAATAGAAACGCTTAGTAAAATGATGGGGCATAAGTCCATTAAAACGACCCAAATCTATGCCGAAGTTACCAGAACCAAAATCAATGAGGATATGACGAGTTTAGCGGAACGGATTGAGGGCAAATATGAACTGGTAGAGTAAACAGCATCCCAACCCATATTTTTTCCTTTTTTTCTATGATAAGCATTACCTATATGGAGAGAATAAATAAGGCAACACTTTTTGGAAATTTACTCTTTTGAGGAACGAGAAAGGAAGAAATTTTCAAAAACCCGAAGGGCTTGGTGTTGCCGTTTTATTCTCGGAATATACCTTTGTGTTCAGAGAAAGAAAGGGAAATTATAAATTCAATTTACTATTTCTGAATTTCTTTACTAGGGAAATAGTTCTTTTCTAACATTTTTCCATCAATACTTTTTAATAAAATATCAACTTTCCCTGTTACTTCTGATAACTGAAGAGCAGAAAGGTCAATTTTACCTTTAGTGTTTAATTTAAATTGAGGATACTGACTTCTGAACTCTTCAGTAGGTTTACCGTCTGAATGAACAAATAAGTGTCTAATTAGCAGATAAGGAAGAGCTTCGTTAATAATATTAATATCTAATTTTAAATCAAGCTTTTTATCTATTTTTTTTATTAATTCCAATGTGCTTTTCTCGTTTTCCAACTGTTGAAAAATATGATCGGTTACAGCTTTTATAACAATATCATGACTTGTTGCTGATAAAATGAAGTTTGCATCAAAATTGACTTTATGTTCTCCTACTAATCGCCCAATATTTGCACCATTTTTTGCACCGTGCTCTAAAACATAACGGAGATATTCTGTTACCTCTTCATACAGTTCTTTTATATATGCAACAAAAAGTGTGTTTCTTAAATGGTAGATAGCTAAGCCTCGTGCATGTGGAGTATTTTTATATGCAGCAGTAATAGGATGGCATTCAGATGTCATTTCTTTAAATATAAAAGCTTCACCTGCTATTTCCTCTTTATTTTTCATTAATATATCAATAAGCTCATTATCTGCCAAAAAATATTGCAGTCTGTTGTAAAATCTTAAGTATCCTTTGCTTTTCATATTTATAGTGTATTTAAATTTTTCCAAAGATAGAAGAAAAGTATTAATTCACAATACAATAGAGTGTGAAATTTAAGTCAAATTTTGAGTCTTTTCTTCTTTTTCTTTTTGAGTTTCTTTGCTTGCAGTTCCTCTGCCGATGTTGCATCGTAATTATTGCTATCTCCCAATGAGAAGATAGATAATAGAGAATCACCGCTATTGTTATTTTGCTGATTGTAAGACTGTTTATTGTCTGCCTTGCTATCAAGATTGCAAGAAATCATGTTTTCTCTTTCACTGGATTGGAATATTTCTTTTATCTTTTCGCCAGTGGAATATTGTTTTGGCTCTTTCAACTCCTGCTCCTGCATTTTTAGTTTATCGTCAATGCTTCCGTTCTTCATTGTATTGTGATAGTCAAATGACTCTGCTTGTAGGCGGTTATAGCCGAATAGCTTATCAAAGCCCTTTTCTGCTTGCTGGAATAGGCTCACACGATCGAAACCACCTTTGATTACTCCTTTCGTGGTGTTCTTATGATTGGTAAGTGGTGATAGTTTCTTTTTATTGGCTTGGTCTTTCCGGCTCACGATCAAATGGCAGTGCATATTCAGTTCATTATCGGAACAGCTACGGTCAAAATGAATCTTACCGTAAAACTTTATATCTGCTTCGGATAGTTCTTTGTTGAAGTTATTGGCATATTCAGGAATGAATACTTCCCTGATATATCTTTTCATCGCTTCGGCTTTCTCCTGTTCGGTGTTTCCCATTGCCCGAAGTTCGCTTTCCGATGGGCTGACATGGATAGCATAAAACTTAGCATCCGTTTTTAAAAGTTGCTTGATATTGTTGTCTATATCCTTAATAACCTTTGATTTGTAGATATTATCATCCGTCAGATTGAAAAAGCCATCGGTATAGATTCCTTTCTCCATACGTTCCAAATCTTCATGTTCCAAATATGAGGTTAGTAGTCGGCTACTTCCTGCATTGTTATATGTTCCGCCCGATGGTGGGGCAAAATCTATGTGCATGGCTCTATGTGTTTATCAGATTGATGATTTCCGCTTTTAGGTTCTCTTTCCGTTTGCTATCCATAACACCGCAAGCAGAGAGTTCCGAATAAAGTTGTATCAGTTGAAGCAACTTCTTATAATCCCGTTGGTGTATCTGATAGAGTGCCGAGAGTTGTTTCCCCTGCTGGTTGATTACATCAGCGTGTTTCCCGAACTGCTCACTTACCTTTTGTAGTACGGCTGTTTGTTTCCCCTGACTGGATTCCAATTGGGAAAGAATAAGCGTTTCCAATATCTTGCCAATGCCATCAAACCGAACTGCAATAGAATTAGCGGTTCGTATCATGGGATTTAGTTGTTCCTCCTCGTAGTGTCGGATAAAGCGGATAATATCATCCTGCCGTTTGTTTATCTTCGCCAGTTCCGATTTTACGGATTCCGGTGCTTCCGATGGGTTGATACACGCTTTATCAATATAGACAAATGCCAACCGGACTATTTCGCCCTTTTTCAGTGAATAGCGTTTGCAGAGTTTATCTATCAACTTTCCCGTCTGTCGGTCTATCCCGATAGTGGTAAGCGTGGATATATGACTGGTCTTATCCATGATTATAAGTTTTTTATAAAGAAAACGAGATTCATTCAGTTGATTATAAGTGAAATACATTTTCGACTTATAATCACTGTTATAAACGGTTACGAATGTAACCCATTAAAGCCGAAGGCTTTGCCCCGCAGGGCAAGAGGGAAGAACAGG
>ERZ827528.2473-NODE-2473-length-16822-cov-4.695354_pt1 | contig 16822 bp, 26 predicted proteins | sample MGYA00519768_ERZ827528 | MGnify/ENA primary metagenome ERZ827528 (study PRJEB31778, sample SAMEA3449343) | human gut metagenome | biome: human gut; feature: human-associated habitat; material: faeces | place: United Kingdom | collected 2010/2012 ...
CTCGCTGGGCTCATAACCCAGAGGTCCATGGTTCAAATCCATGCCCCGCTACCAATTGACCGTCGTTCCCATTATCGGAACGACGGTTTTTTAATATCTGCTCGGCCTTCATCGGTGTTAAATCGGTTCTCACCAACGTCTCAAGGCCGACCCCGAAGAAATCGGCGGCGTGGCACATATCCTCAAAAAACCACGTTTGCTTATTCTGAAGCATCTTCGACAGCGACTGAGGGACTTTGCCCAAATATTCGGCCAGATCCTTCTTCTTGCTATGCGAAGCGTCCAGCAGCAGTTTGATATTTGCCACCGCAATCTGCTGCTTATCCAGTCGCGGTTTCGGCATCATAGTTGTTGACATACCGCAATTATAAACCATTAGTTTAGTTTGTGCGACACGCCTAAATTATCTATCCTCGGTTCCTGTGTGCTTAAATAATTCACTGTGAGTTTAGTAATTCAAGAACAGCGTACGATCGCCAAGCAGGTTCGCGGCAAGTTGCGTGCAAATCACGTCACGCAACGAGAGCTAGCGGACTCTGTGGGAATGAGCGAACAAGCGTTGTCGAACAAGCTTCGCGGCCTGAAGAACTTCACACTGCGCGATGTGTCGCGTATAGCCGACTTCTTCGACGTTTCCGTCGATTCATTGCTTGGCCGCGAGCCATTGGGGGTGAAGTGATGCTGATTCATGATGCTGCCGGCTCCATTGTCGTGGTCTCGGCTGAATCCGTGAAGATGGCTGGCGAGGGCTGCATCGTCCTTAATGCGCGCGCCGTGTACATCCATAATCAGGCGTTGACGCCAGAGCAGGCCGCGATTGTCAAGCGTGGTGTCATGGCCACGCTCGACGATCCAGCGGCGTTAGAAGATCTGCATGGGAAGCACGACGTCGCCAGCGTCGATCTGCCACCACGGGACTGCCTTGGGGTTGATGGTGATGGCATGGATGCTCATGTCGGGAAACCTGACGGTCTGGATGAAGCTGTCACCGGACTTCATACGTTCGGAGAGTTCACTGACCGTGGAGGCCGTCGCGCCGGTGATGGTAAGCGGCGTGGTCGTTCCCAAGTAAAGGGCGAAATCGAACGTGTTTTCGTCACTCATTGTTCTTCCTTCCTTCGTTGTTTGAAAGGTTTGGTTTGTGCGATTACAAGCCTATCGCTGCGGAGGAAGGAGCCTAACCGTCCATCCATGAATCAAGGAGCAGTGAAATGAGCGTCACAGTCAAACGTGTGGACAGGAAAAGCAGTCAACGTTTTTACGAGCTGATCGTTGAGACGGCAGAAGTCACCGTGCGCGTCCCGTTCAACGGCTACGAGCTTGACGATCTTGAGAAACAGATCAACCGCTGCTTCAACGAGGAGGATTGACGCCGTGCAACTCGATATCGAAGAGGCGTGACGTGATCCGCAAAATCTGCCAGTTCGTCGTGCTGCTTGTTGTTTCGCCGCTCGTGCTGTTCTCGCTGGGCTTGTGTCTGGCGTGGGACGCGGCGGCCGAGTTTCTGGGATGGAACGACCATGTATGAGTTCACCGTAAGGCCCACGCCTCAGGGCTATGTGGCCGTGACGATCACGCCGACCATGGACGGCCGTAAGAGGCCGGGCCGTGTGTACGCGTTCAGTTGTAACGAGGCGCGGACATTGTTCCGTGAGCTTTATCTGGCGTTGTGCGCGGCGCCGCCTGAGTAGGGCGCGCCGTTCTGGATAACTGAATGTGCCGTGACCGGGGATGTGCAGGGACCCGGTAGCACGTCGACGGGTCTAACCCACTGCGGACGACTGGCGCATCGTTACTAGCGAAACGAAACCTGTCACCCTTGCGAGGTGCTTGAGCGCTTCCCTACCACCAGGGCTTGCCGGTTAAGGCGTAATAGGGCGGCGTGACCACACATTTTTGTGGAGGCTTTGGCGGGACCATTCACGGCGGCCATTGGGCCGCTCTCGACAATGCGACGGCCCGGCTCCAGACCGAAAGTCGCGTGGAGACCTTGCAGACGATTGATTGCAGACGAACAAATGTTCGTCTGTTTTCGTCGCCTGCGTCTAGGTCTCCCCGCTCTAACCCTCACCACCCAAAAGTCTCTATCAATCAACGTTCCGAATCGAGGTTCACATTATGGGATATGCAGTCGATTACAAACCAACGAGGAAACGCACCGTTCGCAAGCAGTCACCGGCGAACAAGACGAAGCTTCGCAATCTCCGCGCGATGGTGAAGTACGCTCTGCCGAACATCGAGCAGCGGTGTGCGTGCTCTGACACCATCACCCGGCCCGAGCTTATGGCGCTGATCGGGTTGAGCACGAAGAACCCGGCGCACGACTTGGACATGCAGACGATTCTTTCCGACAAGAGTGGCGCCGGCATCCATGCGCGCGGCCGTGTGCTGGGCTTGAAGACCTACGATTGCCGGGATGTGGTCGCGTCACTGAAACGGTGGTGCCACTGATGGGCCGTCGTTTCCTGTATGCGCGTGAGCTGGCCGAGTTCCTGGGCAAGTCCGGTCAGACGCTCTACATGTGGCGCAAGCAGGGCCATGGGCCGAAGTGGTACATGTTGGAGGGCCGCGTGGTGTATCTCGTGGACGATGTGAACAAGTGGATGGGGAAGAGGCAATAAAGCGCAAGAGGGTGCCGCCGAACATGGCCGCGCAAGTGCTGCTCACGTTCGGCTCCGATTGTTGGCTGGACATGCCGGGATGCACGCACAGGGGCACGGAGACCATGGACCACGTGAAGCCTTACAGTCTCTACGGCCCGACCGTTCCGAGCAATCTTCGGCCGGCGTGCAAGCACTGCAATTCGTTGCGCGCGGATCGTGTGGTGTCCGGCTTCGGCGCGCAGGTCACGGCCGTGATAGGCCCGCCATGCGTGGGCAAGACCGCGTATGTGCGCGACCACATGGCGCCGGGCGATATCGTGGTGGACCCGTCGAGGCTGGCGGTCGCGTGCGTGGACGGCGGCAGCGAGGCGCACGCGCTGGCCGATACGTTGTGGGGCAGCGCGTACCGGCGTGTGTCCCGCATGGTCACGGCCAGGCATGTGTGGCTGGTGCGTGCGCTGCCGACGTCCCGCAACAGTCCGAACATGCTGGCCGAGTGGATCGCGTTGAACTATGACGTGGTGGTCCTGGACGCCGACGACCAGCTGTTGCGCGGGCGCATGGCCGAGTGCCGGCGTGGCCGTGAAGACGTGGAGCTGCTGAAGCGATGGCGCCGGCTCGGCATCACGCAAGCGAAGGTGGACAGGATGCTGGAGACGCGGCGCACGCAGCTTTCGCGGCTTCGCCTGATCGACGGCCCGTCTTCGCCGCCGGCCGTGTCGGCGCGGCCGCGATGGTAGCCGGTTTTTTAAACGGCCATGGTCAAGGGACACCCCGCGCCCACCGATTTCGTATCCCCAACCCAAATAAAAAAAGCCGCGCCGGCAAGGGCGCGGCGCTCCACCAATCGGCGGAATGAAGCCAGTTCCAGACAGTAACACCGATAGGCTAGGAGCGCAAATCATGGACGACAACGACAAGCAGATGACACTTCCGGGCATGGAGGACAGCGACGAGCTGACCAACCCGCTGACCAGCTCGACCAAGGAGCTCGTCACCGAGCTGTTGCAGGACGCCGCGCAGCTGACGCCGCAACGGCGCGCCCTGTGTACGCTGCTGCTCACGTGCGCCCGCACCATCGACCGCCTGTGTCGCAAGGGCCGCGACATCTCCCGCATGGTCACGAGCTACAACGAGACCATCGACCGGTTGCAGCCGTCCGAAACGTCCGCGAAGGCCGGCGACCTCGCGCAGCTGCTCAAGGACATGGCGCAGTGAGGCCGGCACCGGCGCGCCACGCGACCCCGCGCGACCCTTCGCGTGAGACGGACGGCGGCAAGGTGGCGCGCATCTCCGCCGCGTTGGGTCAGCCGCTGATCCCATGGCAACGCCAGGTAGCGGACGTGGCCGGTGAGCTGGACCCGGAAACGGGCACGTACTACTACGACCGCGTTATTGTGTCCGTTCAACGCCAGGCGGGCAAGACGACGATAAGCAAGGCCGAGCAGGTGCGTAACGCGCTGCTTGGACCCGACCGTGAGGTGTGGTATCTCGCGCAGACCGGTAAGGATAGCAACGAACAGTTTCGCAAGCTGATTAAAAGCGTGGTGCGCTCCCCTCTGGCGGCGCTGATCGACGGGAACCCGCGCATGAGCAACGGCAGCATGGCGCTGCCGCTCGTCAACGGCAGCACGTTGCGGCCGGGCAGCATGACCGAAAGCAGCGGCCACGGTTTCCAGGGCGATTTCATCAACCTCGATGAGGTGTGGGCGTTGTCGGCGCTCCAGGCCAAGCAGATTCTGGATGGCTTTATCCCGACGACGACCACGCGCATGAGGGCCACGGGCGTCCGTCCGCAATTGTGGATCACAAGCACGGAGGGCACGGCCGAAAGCGAGTATTACAACGCGCTTCTGGACCGGTGCCGTGCCGGCGACATCCCGAAACGTTGGGCGTTCTTCGATTGGGGGCTTGACCCCGCGAAGGACAGCGAGGACCTGGACGCCGTAGCCAGCGCGCACCCGGGTTGCGGCTACCTGTTCGACCGTCGGCAGCTCAAGGACTTTCGCGACCAGTTCGCGGACGACCCGGCCGGCTGGCGGCGCGCGTTCTGCAATCTCCGTGACACGTCCAGCACCGAACGCGTCTACCCCGCCGCCTTGTGGACGGAGACCGAGACCGCGCCGCTCGACCTGTCGGCGCTCGACCTGGACACGCTCGCGTTCGGCGTCGCGGTCGGCATGGAATCGGAATCGACCGCGATAGCCGCCGCGTGCCGGCGCGATGGCGTCACCGTCGTGCAGATCGTGGACGTGCTGCCGGGCACCGCCGGCGCGGCCGAACGGCTGGCCGACCTGCAATCACGGTATGGCGGCGCGCCGATAGCCATAGACCGGCGCGGCCCGTCCGCGCCGTTGGCCGACCGGTTGCATGAGGTCGCGGCGGACGGCACGCCGGAATACCGGTTGTCGGATATCGGCAACACGGAGATAGTCGCGGCCGGCGTGCTCATGCTTGACCGGCTCATGCAACGCCAGGTGTTGCACGTGCCTGATCCGGCGCTGGACGACGCTGCCGCCGTCGCGGTGCGCCGGTGGGTCGCCGACAGTTGGGTGCTGTCGCGCCGCAACAGCGAACAGGCGATTAACGCGCTTGAGGCCGCGCAACTCGCGGTCACCGCTTCGCTTCACGCGCAGCCGGCCGCGCCGTTGCAGATTTTCGGTTAGACGTTCTATGACGTTTTTAGACGTTCTGCGATGTTCTTATACGCCGGTTTCGGCGTGGCGCGCCGGCGGGCGGTTGAATCGGCCGCATGAGCTTCATTTCCCGCATCTCCAACACCGCCGCCCTGTTGCTTCGCGCGGCGCAGACGACGGACGACGTGGAGGAAGCGGACGCGCCGACATTGCCGCCGCGATTGTCCACGTCGCATGACCCGCTGGCGTTGTCCACCGTATTTCGCGGCGTGCAGATCATCGAGACGGCGGTCAGCAAGCTGCCGCTGATCCAGTACGCGCCGGACGGCTCGCGCATGCGGCCGAGCACGCTCATCACCCGGCCCGACCTGAACCGTAGCCGCCGCGACCTGTTCGGCGACCTCGTTTCCGCTCTCGCGTTGAACGGTAACGCGTTCCTGCTCAAGGTCGAGGCGGGCGGCGTGCTCGTGGGAGTGCGCAGTCTGCCACCCCAGCTCGTGACCGTCACTGACCTGAACATGGACCCGGCTAACCCGCGCTTGCGCTACTCGTACCGTGGCGTGGACTACGGCGCCGACCGCATCGTGCATCTGAAGCTGTTGAACGTGGCCGGCCGTTTGCGCGGCATGGGCCCTATCAGCGCGGCCCGCGAGGAGATCGAGGGAGCGCAGGACACTCGCGCCTACGCATCGAACTGGTTGGACAACACGGCGCGGCCCGCCGGCATCCTGAAAAGCGACCAGATATTGAGCGACCAGGACGCGAGGACCGCTAGCGAACGGTGGGCGAAGGGCGGCGCCGGCGGCGTGCGCGTGCTCGGCAAGGGCCTGGACTACACGCCGTTGGCGTTGAGCCCCGAAGACCTGCAATTCATCGAGTCCCAGCAGTTCAACACCACGCAGATAGCCCGCCTGTTGGGCATCCCGGCGTCGTTGATGCTCGCGAAGGTGGAAGGCACTTCGCTGACCTACTCGAACATCGAGCAAGAGTGGCTCACGTTCGCGGAATACACTTTGTCGGCCTACGCTGACGAGATTTGCGAGGCCCTCACGTCGCTGCTGCCTGAGGGGCAATGGTGCATGCCCGACTGGGATTCGTTGCATCGTTCCGACACGAACACCCGTTACAGCGCCTACCAGACCGCCATATCCGCCGGATTCATGACGGTGGACGAGGCGCGCGCCCGTGAGGGATGGGCGCCGATCAACCGGACCACACCGCAGGAGGTCACATTATGAGCGAAGAGGTACGCACCATCACCGTGAAGGGCATCGAGCTACGCGAGGACCAGGGCGACGGTACCCGCATCGAGGGCATCGCCGTGCCGTTCGGCCAACGCATCGGATTGTGGCGCGGCGCGGCCGAGGAGTTCGCGCCGGATTGCGATTTCGGCGACACGACACGCACCAAGTTGAGCCGTGACCACGGCCGTCTCATCGGCAAGGTCACGAACGCGACGCGCGAGGCCGACGGATTGCACATCACCGCGTCAATCAGCGACACGGCCGAGGGTCGCGACGCCGTGCAGCTGATCCGCGACGGCGTGCTTGATTCGTTCAGCGTGGGCTTCATGCCCGTGACCACCGACAAGCGCACCGAGGGCGACACGAGCGTGTACGTGCGGCGCGCCGTGAAACTGCTTGAGGTCGCCGTCACCGGCATACCCGCGTACACGGGCGCGGCCATCACCGGCCAACGGGACCAGGAACACGTCAACCAGGAAACCGACACCAAGGAGGAAACAGTGGAAAACGAACAGCAGCCGGCGACGGAATCGCGTTTCGACCAGCTCGAAATGCAGATCCGTTCGCTCGCGGACACCATCGGCCGGCAGAAGCCGGACCCGCCGCACGTCATCGGTGGCCAATACCGTTCGGCCGGCGAGTTCGCGAAGGCGCTTGCGGCCGGCGACGACACCGCGTATGAGTTCATGCGCGAGGCCCGCGACCTGATTTCCAGCGCCGACACGAACAACACTAACGAGTGGGTCGCCGACCAGATCAAGCTCATCCAGTCGCGCCGTAGCGTCGCGAACCTGTTCCAGCATGCCGCGCTGCCGGCCACCGGCATGACGCTGGAATATCTCAAGCTCGGCTCTAACACGCTGAAGGCGGCCGAACAGACGGCCGAGGGCGCGGCCCTGACCACCGGAAAAATCACGCTCACGAGCGCGACCGCCGCCGTGAAGACCTATGGAGGTTACGCGCAGCTGTCGCGCCAGGTCATCGAACGCAGCAACACGCCCGCGCTCGATACCGCGCTCCGCGCGCTCACCATCGCTTACAGCAACGCGGTGGAGGCGGCGGCCCGCGCGCAGCTGACTGCCGCCATCACCGGCGCCGCAGCGAACAAGCTGGAGACGCCGGCGGCCGTGAGCGCGCTCACCGCCGACCAGTGGATTACCGTCATCATCAACGCGGCCGAGGCGGCGGACGGCCGAGGCGCGCAGCTCGGCACGCTCGCGGTCAGCAAGGACGTGTTCGACAAGATGGCGAAGATCACGCGCAGCGGCGACGCGCTCATGGACGTGTCCGGCGAGGGCGTGGACAAGCTCGGTAGCCTGAGCCTTACCGGCATCACCGGCCGCATGCTGTCGGTCCCCGTGCAGATGGTGCCGGGTGCCGCCGCGAACACGGCCGCGTTCATCGACCCGACCGCGTTGCAGATGTGGGAGGCCGGCGGCCCGTTCCAGCTCCAGCAGGACGACACCACCAAACTGCTTTCCAATTACAGCGTGTACGGCTACGCCGCGTTCGCGACCGTGTTCGCGGGAGGAATCATGCCGCTAGCCCCAAAAGCGTGACCCCCCCCCGGAACCAGTGAATCTGCTTAATGACCCCGGTTTTGAGTTGACCCCGACCCTTTGGACGCTACAGGATGCCCGTGCGCAGATCGTGGACGACAAAGACGCATATTGGGTGAAACCGCAAGCCGGCGAACGCATGTTGCGACTGCCCACACGAACCAAGGCGATAAGTGAATGGTTCGACGTGTCCGACGCCGCCGCGCTGGACGTGACTTTTTACGCCAACACCTACGACAGCGAACGGTTCGTGGATTGCCGTATTGAGTTCGACGGCGCGCCCTACTCAGGCGGCGCCACGCACGTCAACAGCGGGGGACCTAAATGGAAGCGGTTCACGTTCCGGGCCGTCAAACCATCACAGTCCATCTCACGGGCCCGCGTGGTGGTGTCCACCAACACGGCGGATGTTCGCGTGGACAGCTTCACCGTGACTGCTACTTGAGAAAGGAAAGCACATGGACCAGTTGCATGACAAGTTCCTGTCGATGATGAACGTCATCGGCAGCGACGACGAGACGCGCGCCGACGACTGTCTGGCGACGGCGCGCGCCTACTTGTCGGCGAACCTGGGCGAGACGTGGGACACGGTGCCCGACCTGATCCAGTCGGATTGCGTGCTGGCGGTCGCCGCCGACCTGTTCAACCAGAAGGACGCGCGCAACGGCGTGATGAACATGGACAGCGACGCCATCGAACCGTTCCGCGTCTCCGCCGACCCGTTGCGCGCCGCCTGGCCGAAGCTCCGCGCCGCCGGCGTGCTCGCGGGAATGGGGATCGCATGACAAACACCATCACCGGCAAGATCGACGCGCTCATGGAACAGGTGGCCGGCGCGTGCGGCGACCTCGTGGAACACGTCACCATCGACGAGACCGAGGTGAAGCCGCCACGCGGCAAGGTCTGCGTATGGGTCAAACCCCCCGAAGTGGCATGGCCCTACGCGGGCACGGAAAACGAACTATCGGTGCGGCTCGTGTTCGTCGCCGGCAGTCCCTGGGCGCAGGCGTCCGCGCTGCCGCTGCTACTGGCCGCGATGGACCGGCTCGTGGCGTCCGCGCTGCCTGTCACATCGGCCGAGCCCGTCGGCTTCACGCGTGGAGACGCGACGCTCGCGGCCTACCAGATCACACTCAATGAAATCTAACGAAAGGAACAACCATCATGGCGGACAAGATTCGTACCCTGGGACCGGGAAGCCTGGTCATCGGCTCCTCAGCCGACCAGTACAAGCTGGACGTCGATTGCACGAGCGTGGAACTGTCGCCGGACAATTCGAGCGAGGACCCCGACACGTACCTGGACGGCCACGAGGAGGGCAGCGCGCTCACGACGTCGTGGAAGCTGTCGGGGAGCATCGCCGAGGACTACAGCATGAACGGCGCGCAGGTGTATTGCCTGAATCACGCGGGCGAGACGAAGGCTGCGAAGTTCGTGCCGAACACTGCCGGCAAGCTCCAGCTGGACATGCGCGTGGTCATCGCGCCCATCGCGTTCGGCGGTGACGTGAAGACGAAGAACAAGAAGGATTTTGAGTTTTCCGCCACCGACGTGAAGGCGTCGGCGTACACGCCGACGAGCGCCTGACATGGCCGACAAGGCCCTGTACGTCGTCGGTCAGAAGCGTTTCGTACAGACCATGCGCAAGGCCGGCGCCGACATGAAGGAGCTGAAGGAGGTCAACCGGCGGGCCGCCGACATCGCCAAACCCGAGGCGGTGGCCCGCGCGCCACGCGGAAGGACCGGCAAACTCGCCGGATCGATACGCGTGGGCGCGACCCAGAAGGCCGGTATCATCCGCGCCGGCCGCAAGACCGTGCCATATGCGGGACCGATCAATTACGGCTGGCCCGCACGGCACATCAAACCGAGAACGTTCGTTAACGACGCCGTGGCCTCGACCGAAGGCCAGTGGGCGAAGGAATACGAACAGTTCGTGAAGAAGACCATGAACCAGATCAAAGGAGCATGAACCATGCGAAGCACCGCGAAAGTCACCTACACCGACGGCCATGTGGACGAAGCACCGTTGACGCCGCGCGTCATCACGTCCGCCGAGGAACACGCGCAGAAAGAGGGATGGGAGCCGGGCGAAGCAAGCAAGATTCGCCAGTCGTACTACATGGCGTATCTCGCGCAGCGCTACGCCGGCAACACCACCACGCCTTACGAACAATGGCTTGACCTCGTGGACGACATCGACGTGGAGACGCCGGAAAACCCTACGAACTAGCCGAGTGGCCCGACGATTCGTTAGGGATTCTGTCGTTCATGCTCGCGGCACGCTTCGGCGGCACGCCGTGGGCATGGCGGCGCGAGGCCGACGAACTGGACTGGGGCACCGGTTTAAGACTGCTGCAAGACGAGATGGACCGAATGGAGGATTAGGCCGATATGGGTAAAAGCGCCATCATGTCCGTGCGGATCACGGGCAACAGCGACGACGCCGTTAAAGCGCTCTCCAAGGTCACGGCGAAAGCGTCGGCGTTCGGCACGTTCATGGGCGGTGCCGCGCTCAAGGGCGTTTCCGCCTTGTGGGACACGCTCAAGGGCTTCACCGGCGCCGTCATGGACATGTCCGATTCCACGGACAAGTTCAAAAGCACAATGAATTTCGCGGGCTTCGACACGGGAGCCGTGGAGGCCGCGACGAAGGCCACACGCGACTACGCCGACAAGACCGTGTACGACCTCACCACCGTGCAGAACACCACGGCGCAGCTCGCGGCCAACGGCATCCAGGATTACGTCGGATTGACCGAGGCAGCGGGCAACCTGAACGCCGTCGCCGGCGGAAACGCCGACACGTTCAAATCGGTTGCCATGGTAATGACGCAGACCGCAGGCGCGGGCAAGCTCACGACGGAGAACTGGAACCAGCTGACCGACGCCATCCCCGGCGCGGCCGGCAAGCTCCAGGAAGCCATGTTGAACGCGGGAGCGTACACGGGCAATTTCCGCGAGGCCATGGAAAAAGGCGAGATCACGGCCGACGAGTTCAACAAGGCCATCATGGACCTGGGCATGACCGACGTGGCGAAAGAGGCCGCCACATCGACGCAGACCATGGAAGGCGCGTTGGGCAATCTTGAGGCCGCCGTCACCGGCGGGCTCACGGACGCGTTCAACCTCATAAAGCCGGCCGTCACCGACGCCATCGGCGGCGCGGCCGAAGCGGTCGGATCGTTCGCCACCACCGCGACCAACAACATACAGGCGTTCGCCACGGCGTTGCAGGACACGGGAGCGTTCCAGACCGCAAAGGACATGATGAACGCCGTGGGCTCCGCGTTGTCCGCGTTGGGTCAGGCGTTCGCGAATATCGCCACGGAGATAGCGCCCGGATTGCAGGGATTGAACGACGCGGGAGGCATCGGCACGAGCGTGGGCGACGCGTTCAACGGCGCGGCCGGCGTGGTGAAGATGGTGGCGGACAAGCTTACCGAGTTCGGCGACTGGGTGAGCGCGAACGCGGAACCCATCGCGGGCGCGCTAGTCGCCATCGGTGGCGGTTTCGCCGCGTTCAAGGTCGCCAGTGTGGTAAGCGCCGTGACGTCCGCGTTACAGGGCTTCAGCTTCGCAACAACGGCCGCCGAGATCGCGCAATGGGCTTTGAACGTCGCCATGAACGCGAACCCGATCATGATCGTCGTCACCGCGATAGGCGCGCTGGTCGCCGCGCTCGTCTGGTTCTTCACGCAGACCGAGACGGGCCGCCAGTTGTGGAGCCGGTTCACCGCGTTTCTCGGCTCGTGCGTGGACGGCATCGTGGGATTCTTCCAGGCGTTGCCGGGCAAGATAGGCGGTTTCTTCCAGTCGGCCGCACAGTTCGCGACCGACAAGTGGAACGCCGTCGTGGACTGGTTCAGGGGATTGCCGGGACGTATCACCGGCGCGATAGGCAACGTGGGCAACCTGTTGTATAACGCCGGTGCGTCCATCATCAGCGGTTTCCTTGACGGCCTGAAGAGCATGTGGAACAGCGTGACCGGCTGGATCAGCGGTATCGGCGACTGGATCAAGGAGCACAAGGGCCCGCCGGAATACGACGCGGTAATGCTCGTGAATAACGGCCGTCTCATCATGCAGGGATTTGCGCGCGGTTTGCGCAGCGGTTTCGACGCGGACGTTCGGCGCACCATCTCGCGGATCAATGGGCGCATGGGCGGCCTGAGCCTGGACGCCGGTGTGAACGGCGGCGCCGGCATGGGCGGCACCGTCGTGAACGTCACGTTCAACGCGCCGGTGGACCGTGAGGGCGTGGCACGCGAAATCAGGAAGATTCTCCGCGACTACGACCGGAAGCGAGGCAACTGATGGCGCAGCAGTGTTTCATGTTCCTTGACTGGGGCGACGGCTGGGTTGCCGTCAACGACCACGACAACGACGTGGCCGCGTTGGACGGCTTCAGCATCCAGTGGGGCACCGACGGCATCGACCAGCAGCCCGACCCGTCCGTGATGACCTTCCGGCTGCGCGATGCGACCGGTTGGCTCACCGGCCGCGCGCTCACGCTGGCCGGCGCGCGCGTGCTCGTGCAGATCTCAGAACAGCCCACATGGGGCATGCTCCGCCCGGATATGGGCGCATGGTCGGCGCAGCGCATGCGCTTGGCAGTGTTGCACCAGGCGTACACGCCCGGCAACCCTTCCGACAAGTCAAGCACGGCGACGACATTGTTCGACGGGCTGGTGCAGAACGGCGGCGAAGCCCGGCCACATGGCGGCGGCTGGCTGTTGGAGCTCAACGCCTCCAGCCGCATGATCCTGTGGAAAAGATTGCAGAAACAAGGGCCCATCTCGTCCGACGCACGCTACACGGGCCTGCACTGGGTCGGCACCATGGCCGAACGATTGACGGAGCTCAACCGACGTGCCGGGGAGGCGGACGCGCCGCAGGCCAACGCCAACGGTCTCCCCATCACCGCATCCGTGGCACCCTACCGGACCGACGACTACCCGTCACAGCTCGCCCTGCTCCACCGTCTCTACGCGCACTCACGAATGTGGCCGCTGTGGTATGAATACCCCGACCGCGACGCGAGCCGCATCGACTACATGCCGTTCGGCGCGCCCGCCAGCATCGGCATCGACGACACAGCCCGACTTACCGTGACCGACTGGACGGGCGAGACGCTGGACGGCCTGGACGCCGCCGACGTCATCACCGACGACGAACAATCATTGACGATCCCGGAACCCGTCACCCAGTTCGTTATTCAGGGCAAGACAGCGAAAGCGTCCGACGGCGCGCTTGAGTTCGACCAGCACGAAACTGCTTTGACGGACATGGGCCGGCTGCCGGCGAACCTGAAGGCCACGCAATCCAGCGTCACCGTTGAGGCCGACGTGGTGACGGCCGACGAGTCGGGCGGCGTATGGGGCCGCGCGGGCGGCAGCGTGTGGGCCCCGACCGACGCGGATCGCGACGCGTTCGCCCGACTGCTCGTCACCATCGACCGGCGGTTACGGCCGGCAACGGTGGTGTTCGACGGCCGCAAGCTGGACCCGGCCACGCACGCGCGCCTATATCTCACCGCCAGTTCCGGGCCGCTCGTCATCCAGGGCGCCACGTCGTCACGTCTCACCGGCGACGACGGCATACCCGCCACGGGCGGCGCGTGGGCGACCATCGGCGGCACGCTCACCTACCAGTGGTCGAGCGGGCGGCCGTTGCTCCGCAACGAGGTCACGTTATGGCCGTTGCCCGTCAAGACCGATACCGCGACCACGTGGGCGGATATGGGTGCATGGCCCGTCACATGGGACATGTGCCGGTTCACACTAGCCGAGCTCGCGTTAATTCGACAATTCTCACAACCAACACAGGAAGGATCACAAGGATGAAGACCACAAGCGTGTACGGCATCCCCTATATCGAGGCCGATGACCTCGTATCGTCCGCCCCCACACAGTTCCGACAGACGGCAGAAGGCGTCGAAAAGGTCTTGCGCGAAATCGACGCGCGAGCGACCCCCGAAGGCGTATCGCCAGTGACTGCAACCACGCTGGAGACATTGGAGTCACTGGAAGGCGTGAATGGACAATCAGGCGTGGTCACCGGTGACACCATGCAACGCAATGGTCTGTACTACCGTCTTGGCGACGCCTGGCACCCCGTGGAGATTCGACAGAAACGCACGTGGGGCTGCCGGTTCAAAAGATCCGCGAACGACCTCATCCTGAACAACGGCGACACATACATGATGTTCTCCAACGTGACCGGAAGCGCCGACATCAAGACGACTGCCAATAGCAAGGGCGCGTATGCGATTCTGCCGGCCGGCCGATGGCTGGTCAAAGAATACATGCAGTTCTCCGGTATCGCAGACATGACATGGCTAAGCATCGGGGTGGCGACGGTAGGAGGCGCCTCGTCACTGCTCCCGAGTACGGCGGAATCGAGCACCTCTGGTAATGCGTTCAGCGCAATTGAGTGTGTGACCGTCATCGAATCCGACGGCACCGGCGGAATCCAGGTCTCGTTCCACTCCAACAACAGCGGCATAATGCGCGTGGCCGGCTATCTCAACGTGGTGGAGCTATGAGCGAGGAAGTAATCGTGTCGGTGGTCGGCGTCGCCGGCGTGGTGCTGGGCGCGATTATCCAGACCGTAGCAACCGCCTCGCGCGACCGGTTGGAGGCGTACCGGCTCGCGCAACAGATGCAGACCGACAATTCCCTGTTGTGGCAATGGAACCGTGCTCTCGTGGATCACATATACCGGCGAGCACCGCCACCACCGCCTGAGCCACCGGAAGGGCTTTTCGAGCATCGAGACGATTGAAGGAGACAAATGAATGGTCAATAGCACATGGATAGGCAGCCCCAACCACTACGCGGGACGCAACGGCTACGAGGTCACGCACATCACCCTGCACATCATGGTAGGCCGTCTCTCCGGCACCGACGCGACGTTTCAGAATCCGGTGCGCCAGGCGTCCAGCACATACGGCATCGGCTCCACGGGCCTGATCCACCAGTATGTGCGAGAAACTGACGCGCCGTGGACCGACAGCAACTATGCGTCGAACTGCCAGACCATCAGCATCGAGCACGAAGGCGGCATGGCCGGCGTCCCCTGCACCAAGGCGTGCATGGACGCTAGCGCCGCCTTGTGCGCGGACATCGCGCGCCGATACGGCTGGCCGCGCCTATGGCACGACGGGCTAAAAGGCAACGTGTGGTTGCACCGAGAGATACCAGGCAGCGATCACGCAGGATGTCCCGACCGGGCCGCGAATGGTCTGGACGTGGATTATGTAATCAACAAAGCAAACCAACTTTTGACAGGAGCAACAGTGAGTGCGCAAGACCTTTACGAGACCAAGGGCAACGACGGCCGCAACGTGTTGGATAGCGTCATCCAGGCGCGTTACGACATAGCCGACCTCAAAACCCAGCTGACGGCGCAGACCGCCGCGATCGAGGCGCTTAGCAAGGCGCTGGGAGCGAACCCGGCCGACATATCCAAGATCGTCGCGGACGCCGTGCGCGCGAAGCTGGACTCGCTGGAAATCAGCGTGACCGACACCGACAAGACCACCGAAAAGGAAGGATAGCCATGGAATACGAAGAACAAGTGGAGGGCGGCGACACCCGCACCCCCGGCGTCAGCGCCGCGACCATCGCCCGCGCCGCCGTGCTGCTGCTCGGCTTGATTAACGCTTGCCTGGTCATGTTCGGCGTCGATACCATCCCCATCGCTGACGAGACGGTTAACCAGCTCGTCGCCCTCACATGGAACGTGGGCGCCGCGCTATGGGCGTGGTGGAAGGACAACCCAATCACGCCCAAGTCGCGCGCGCAGCACGCGGCCTAGCCGGCCAACGTCACCGCGTCCAGACCGACGCGCAGACGGCTGTCCGGCATCGCCACGTAGATTTGCGTGGTCTCCACGCTGCTATGTCCCAGCAGTTTCGAGACCAGCAGCAGATCGTGCGTGGTCTCGTACATGCGCGTGGCGTACCGGTGGCGCAGCGAGTGCGGCCCCCAACCGTCCGGCAGCAGCCGTGTGAGGTGGCGGGACACATACGATTTTTCGACGTGTCCCCGCCACCGGCCGGGGAACAGCCAACCGGGCGCGGCCGTTATCCGCTTCGCCAGGTCCTCGCTTATGGGCACTATGCGCTGTTTGTCGCCCTTGCCCCGCACTATCAGCGACGGGCCGGCGTCGCCTTCCAGCACGTCGCGCGAGTGGACGGCCGCGATTTCGGACAGCCTCAACCCGGCTTCTGCTCCGAGACGCAGCATGAGCCGTTCCACATCGTTCGCGGCGCACATGGCAGCGTATATGTGCACGTCGGGGCACGGGCGGGGATGCGGCCGCGTCTTGCGCACCTTCGGCAGCGCGGCGGCCGGATCGTCCGCGCGCCGGCCCGTGGCATGCAGCCACCGGAAAAAACCGACGAGCGTGTTTCGGTAGCCCTTGCGCGTCTCCGCCTTCCATGATTGCGAGGCGGTCCAATGCACTAGATCCTCCGACGTCACGTCATAGGGCGATTTATCCAGGCACCGCGCCGCGTGGCCTATCTTGCACCGCCGCGTGTTGACGGTGTCCTGACTGAGGCCCGCCGCCGTGAGCGATTCGAGCCATAGGGTGATTTCGTCCCGCCACTGAGCAGGGGGCAGCTTTTTGTGCACACTCACGGCCGGCATCCTTGGCGGCCGGCGGCATTACGCCGCTAGGATAAAATCAAATAATCGGGCTTCATGGATTTGAACCGTGGACCTCTGGGCAACAACGTTACCAGAGGGCCACGGTTCAAATCCATGCCCCGC
>ERZ827528.2490-NODE-2490-length-16716-cov-3.260969_pt1 | contig 16716 bp, 10 predicted proteins | sample MGYA00519768_ERZ827528 | MGnify/ENA primary metagenome ERZ827528 (study PRJEB31778, sample SAMEA3449343) | human gut metagenome | biome: human gut; feature: human-associated habitat; material: faeces | place: United Kingdom | collected 2010/2012 ...
ACGGGCCGTTCCCCGTCCTCGTCGGTGCCGGTATAGCTGCCCAGCACGTCGGAGAGAATGAATCCCCGCCCCTGCTCTCGCAGCGTGTGGCTGTCGTCCCGCACCAGCGCCTGTCCGGCGGTGTCCAGCTTGCGATTGTCGCGTCTTTTCTTATCCATGGCTCAATAATCCTCGACGTGCATCTGGAAGTAGGCCTGGGCGTGCTTGCAGACCGGGCAGATGGTGGGCGGTGTCTCGCCGGTGTACAAGTGCCCGCAGTTCAGGCAGACCCAGACGGTTTGCGCCTCTCTCTTGAAGACCTTGCCGGTGTTCAGGTTGTCCAGCAGCTTATTGAACCGCTCCTCGTGGCTCTTTTCGATTTTCGCCACTAGATCGAACAGGGCCGCCAGCTCGGTGAACCCCTCCTCCTTGGCGATTTGGGCGAACTCTTTGTACATTTCCGTCCATTCGTACCGCTCGCCCGCGGCCGCGTCGGCCAGGTTGGCGGGGGTGGCGGGCATCGCGTTGCCGTGGAGCCACTTGAACCAGATTTCCGCATGCTCCTTCTCGTTGTCCGCCGTCTTGAGAAACAGCGCCGCGATCTGCTCGTAGCCCTGCTTCTTTGCAACGGAGGCAAAGAAAGTGTATTTGTTGCGCGCCTGCGACTCGCCTGCAAAGGCGGCTTGCAGGTTCTTTTCAGTCTGCGTTCCGGTATACTTCGTCGTTTTTGCCATGTTGATCGTCTCCTGTGTTAAGAAGTTGGTGTGATGGGTTCTTCAGGAACGGCCTCGGCGGCCTTGATGCGCTGATACATGTCCTGCATCTGCCGGTCGATCTCCGCGATCTTCCCCGCGCAGGCGAGCATTTCCTCGTTGATCCCCGCGGGCAGGCGGCTGCGGTCGGCCTTGTAGCGGATGTCGTGCTCCAGACTGGCCCAGAAATCCATGGCGATGGTACGGATCTGGACCTCGGCCAGCACCTGCTCTGTCCGGTTCGAAAGGTAGACCGGCACGCGCAGGTCCAGATGCAGGGAGCGGTAGCCATTGTAGTTCGGCGTTTTGATATAGTCCTGCCGCTTGACGATCTCCAGATCCTGCTGGCGCTCGACCATCTCCGCTACGCGGTAGACGTCGTCGATGTAGCTGCACACGACGCGCACGCCCGCAATATCGTTGACATTCTGCATGGCGGACTCCAGCGTCAGGGGCAGGCCCTTTTTCAGCAGCTTGGCCATGATGCTCTCGGGGGATTTCACGCGGCTTTCGATATGGTGGATGGGGTTGCGTGCATACAGCACATTGAATTCGCTGTTCAGGACCTCAAATTTCAGGGTGAGCTGCCGCCCGGCAGCGGCATAGAGATTCCGCATGACCAGAAACGCGTGGGCGTCTTCCAGCAGCGGCGCGGCGGAACGATCCATGGCGCATCCCTCCTGAGAATGGTTTCAGTGCAGCTTCTCCAGCTCGGCCTGCCAGACTGCGGCACAGGCGTCGCTCGGCATACGCCAGTCGCCGCGCGGCGAGAGCGTGACGGAGCCGACCTTCGGGCCGTCGGGCAGGCAGCTGCGCTTGAACTGCTGGATGAAGAAGCGGCGGTAGAAATTTTTCAGCCAGTGCAGCAGCGTCTCTGCGGGGTATTTCCCGGCAAATGCGGCCTGTGCCAGCCGGTAGATTTTCTCCGGCCCGAAGCCGAAGCGCAGCACATAGTAGAGGTAGAAGTCGTGCAGCTCATAGGGCCCGACAAGGGATTCCGTCTGCTGCGCGATCTCGCCGGTCTCCGTCGCGGGGAGCAGCTCCGGGCTGACGGGCGTGTCAAGAATGTCGAGCAGCACGCGGCGCAGGGCGAGGCTTTGGGCCGTGTCCGCCTCATAGCGAACGATGTGGCGCACGAGCGTCTTCGGAACCCCCGCGTTTACGCCGTACATGCTCATGTGGTCGCCGTTGTACGTCGCCCAGCCGAGCGCCAGCTCGCTCAGGTCGCCCGTGCCGACGACAAGGCCGCCCGTGCGGTTGGCAAGGTCCATCAGCTCCAGTGTGCGCACGCGCGCCTGCCCATTTTCAAATGTGACGTCAAGCACGGACTCACTTTGGCCGATGTCGGCAAAGTGGCTGCGGACCGTGTTCGTAATGGAGATTTCCGTGAACTGTACGCCCAGCTCCTGACACAGAATTTCTGCGTTGGAGCGCGTCCGCTTCGTCGTGCCGAAGCAGGGCATGGTGACGGCAAGAATGTCCTGCATGGGACGCTGCAGGCGCTTCATGGCGCGCACGGCGACGAGTAAGGCAAGACAGCTGTCCAGACCGCCGGAGATGCCGAGCACGGCCGTTCTGGCGTGCGCATGCTCCAGCCGCTTTGCAAGGCCGTCTGCCTGGATCTCGAGGATCAGCTCGCAGCGCTCGGCGCGGGCGGCCGCATCGCTGGGGACAAACGGAGTGGGGGAGACGGGGCGGGTGAGTGCCGTCTCGTGCAGCGGCATGGAGAACGGAACGGTGGTATGGCCTGCGGCATTCGGGCAGAATGTCGTACTGCGGCGTCGCTCGCACTGCATGCGCCCGAGGTCCAGCACGGCCTCGGCGCGGCCGGTGCCGAAGGGCTTTGCCTCGGCCAGCAGCGCGCCGTTTTCACAGATGAGATCATGCGCGGCAAAGACCATATCCGTCGTGGATTCGCCGTGCCCGGCATCCGCATAGAGATAGGCGCTCAGCAAGCGTGCGGATTGCTGGCCGACGAGCTGGCGGCGGTATTCCGCCTTGCCGACGGTTTCGTCACTTGCCGAGAGATTGGCAAGCACCGTCGCTCCGGCCAGCGCATGGCGGGTGCTCGGCGGCAGCGGGGCCCAGAGGTCCTCGCAGATCTCCACACCGAGGCAGAAGTCCGGCATTTCGCGGCAGCGGAACAGCAGGTCCGTGCCGAGGGGGACGGACGCGCCGCACAGTGTGACGGCACGCGTTTCGGCAGGTGCGGGGGTGAAGTGACGCAGCTCATAGAACTCTGCGTAGTTCGGCAGATGGGTCTTCGGCACAAGGCCGAGCAGCGCCCCATGGCAGACCACGGCGGCGCAGTTATAGAGTGCGCCGTCCACGCGGACCGGCAGGCCGACGACGGCGACGAGCTCGAGCGTTTCGCTTGCGCGGAGAATGTCCCGCAGGCCCTGCTCGGCGGCATCCAGCAGCGGCTGCTGCAGAAACAGGTCCGAGCAGGTATAGCCGGTGAGCCCAAGCTCCGGGAAAACGGCAAGCGCCGCGCCGTCCTGCGCGGCCTGCTGCATGGCGGCGATCGTTTCCTGCGTATTATAGGCGCAGTCTGCCACGCGCAGTGCGGGGGAGAGCGTGCAGACCTTCAGAAATCCGTTTTTCATAAAGGCGTTGTCCTTTCTGTTGCGGTACTTATCCCAATTATCATACCACAGACGGCCGCCCGAAACAAGGGCGGCTTTGGGGGAAAGTCCGAAGAGACTTTTTCGACAAGCAGACGTTATTGCAGCTCCTGCTCCAGCGCATCGAATTCCGGCGTGGAGAAGAATTCACCGAGTGTGATGCCGAGACCGTCGCAGAGCAGCTTGATCGTCAGAATTTTCGGGTTCTGGCTCTTGCCGTAGAGAATGTTCTTCAGGCTTGAGGGCGGCAGCGCGCTGAGCGAGGCGAGACGGTTGATGGAAATGCCGCGCTCTGCGCACAGCTGCAGAATGCGGTCGCGGACAGCGGTGACAGTGTTCATGGTGATGCCTGCCTTCCAAGTTTTTCCTTTAGCATAACGAAAAACACTGGACAATATAGGCTATGCATGCTACTATTAGGCTATCCATAGACTTTTTGGGAGAGCAAAACCATGGCGGACTATCAAAAAATGTATGCCATCCTCTGCGGAGCGGTGGACGATGCCCTGATGGGGCTGGAGCAGGGCAGCAGCGCGGCCTGCATCGCGCTCCGTCTCCGGCTGGCGCTGGAGCGCGCGGAGGAGATCTATCTGGAGACCAGTATGTGCGCGGAACGGCGCGGCGATACGAACCTGATCGAGCTGCGGCGCGATGCGCCGGATGTCTGGGAGCAATAGAAAAAACCGGGAGCAGGCTTTTGCCTGCTCCTGAAATCATTTCAGTCCTTCTGTTCTTCCGGGACGCTGACGCTGACGCCGTTGAGCTCCATACCCTCATCGACATTGATGAGCAGGTACTTTGCACCGCCGAGCACGCGCGTCTGCACGAGGTCCTGCCGGTCCGGATTTACGCGGATGACGACATCCGGCGTGCGGTACTCCAGCTGGGCCGCGCCGAGCAGATTCTGCGGGGGGACTTCGCTGCCGCCGCCGAAGGCCTCGTCATATTTGACATTGAAGGCGGCCATCTTCGGCTCGGACACGCCGCAGTGCTCAAGCACCGCACCGACCTCCTGCCGCGTGACGGCCAGCGGCTCCTCGGCGCGGGTCTCCTTGTGCGTCAGAACGAGCTCTCGCAGGGCGGTATGGACGTTCTGGACGACGTTCACGCTGCATTCGTCCTCCAGCGCATCCGTCAGCACCTCGCGGAACGTCTCGCGCTGTGTGCCCGCGGGCATGGGCGGCTGCAGATTGAACACGGCGGAGACGAACTCCTCATAGCTGTTGTCCGTGTTCTTCGTATAATACAGCGCGCCGTAGAGGTTCGTCGCGCGGTCGTCAAAGGCAGGGAACAGGAAGCCGACCTCCGGCGCGGCGGCGACCCAGTCTGTGCCGCGCTCATGGAATTTCCCCTCTGCGGAGTCATAGCGCAGGACGGGCTTTGTCTCCTTCACGGGGCAGATGCTGCAGAGTATATAGGAAAACTGCTGCTCGCTGCCCTCTTCCTGCCGGAAGCCGTCTCGGGAACGGAACGGCACGTCATAGCGGTCCGCAGCCAGCAGGATCAGGTAGTTGTCCGCCAGATGCAGAGAGCCTGCGATCTTTTCATACAGGGTCTGCACGGCCTCCTCGTCCTCCAGGCCGGAGTCGCGCAGCCGCATGAGCAGGCGGTGCTCGTCGCTGTCCGCGACCTGCGCCGTCGAGAAGCTCAGGTCGGAGAGGGTTTTGCCCATTCGGCCGGAGATGCCTTTTTTCAGCAGCTCCAGATATTTTTCCTGCTCACCCTCCGGAAGCAGGCCCATGGAAAGGGTGAAGGCGGAGACGAGCTCGCCGTGCACGTTGACATAGCAGCCATGGATTTTCGTGATATTGCTCCGGTCCTGGCGATAACGGCGGCGGAGCTCCGCCACTTCCTTGTCGATCATGTGGGATACCTCTCAAATTGGATTCCGGAATATTATAGCACAGACCGCTGCACATTTCCAGCGCGGAAGGCTAGAAAAGCCAAACAGACTTTTGCGAGAAACAACGGAGAGGGCCGAGGCCCTCTCCGTTGTGCTGTGTTCAGTTTTCCGTTCCGGAGACGAGCTTTGTGTAGCGCATGATGATCGTTGCGACCTCGGCGCGCGTAGCGGAGTTCTGCGGAGCGATCGTGTTGTCCGGCATGCCGTTGATGATGCCGACGGCGACCGCCCAGCTCAGGGCCTCCTTCGCGTAGTCACTGACCCTGGCGGCGTCGGTGAATTTCTTGGCAAGGTCAGTCGTGTCGCCGACATCGAGACCGCGGAATTTTGCGAAGCGGTAGAGAATCGTGACGATCTGCTCACGCGTGATCTGGTCGTCCGGGGCGAACAGGCCGTCGCCGATGCCGTTGACGATCTTGTTCTCCGAGCACCAGTTCACGGCTGCGGTGTACCACGAGCCGGCCGGAACGTCGGTGAACGGCGTCTTGCCGACATTGTCGGAATTCGGGGAACCGGCGATGCGCCACAGGACGGTAACGAGCTCGGCGCGCGTCATCGCGGCGTCCGGGTCGAAGCTCATCTCGCTTCTGCCGCGCAGCAGGCTGTTCTGATAGCAGTAGTAGACGGCCTCGGCGAACCAGTCGGTGTCGTCCACATCCACGAACGGCATATTCATGGTCGAGATCTTGCCGCAGCGGTCACAGTGGTAATACACCGTGCCGTCGTCGGCCACGACCTTGGAGAAGCTGTGGCCGGAGGGCTTGTCGTACTTTGTCTCATAGGTCTCGCCGCATTCGCACTTCACGCTCAGGTGGCCCTGCACAGAGCAGGTCGTCGGAACGTCCTCGAGAATGGTGGTCTTGTGCATCGTGCCGTTCTTGAGGTCGAAGTGATAGGCAGTCGTGCCGATGAGCATCCAGCCGGTCTTGTATTCCCCGGCGAGGAAGTACATCTGCTTGCCGCTCGTCTTGTCCGTGGCCCAGCCGGTGTAGTTCGCAGGTGCGGTCTCGCCGCAGACGGAGCAGATGAGGGTCTTGTGCAGGCGGTCAAAGACGAAGGAGTGGCCGTCGCGGCAGGCGTTGTCGTGCTCGACGGTGAACGTGTCCACGACGGAACCGTTCAGGTCATAGGCCGTCACGGTCAGCTCGCTGCGGGTCGTGTTCACGAGCAGGTAGAGCGCCTGATAGCTCTGGCTGATCTTGGCAAAGTGGAAAGCGGGATCGTCCACGGCGGCGTAGTTGACGTCGCGGGACTTTTCGCCCATATCGCCGCAGATGACGTAGGTCGTGCCGTTTTCGGCGACTTCGCCGCCGGTCAGCTGTTCGGTGCGGGCATAGGCATGATCGTGGCCGGAGAAGACAACGTCGATCCCGGCGGCATCGATCGCGGCGGGGAGAATGCGGTTATAAGCTGCGCTCGAGCCCTTGGGGTTTGTGTAGTATGGCGGCTGGTGGACCGTCAGGAGCTTCCATTCGCACGTCGTCTTCGCGGCATCCTCCTGCAGCCAGGCGGCCGCTGCGTTCAGGTCTGCATTGCAGTTCACCACGGCGATGTAGACATTGCCGTATTCCACGGAGTAGTAGTCCGCATCCGGTGTGCCGAAGATATTCATCGCATGACCGCCACTCAGGTCGCCGTAGTATTCATGGTTGCCGAGGACCTGCACGATGGGCGAGGCGGGGAAATCTTCGGAGAAGACGTCCAGAATCTCGTTCCAGGCGGTCAGGCTGCCAGCGTTGTCAATGAAGTCACCCGTCTGGATGCCGAAGTCCGTGTTCGCGTTGCCGATGGCCTCGGCAATCTGATGTATGACCTCGATATCGGCGGCATCAGCCTCGACATTGCCGCTGAGCTGCGTGTCGCCCATGACGAAGAACGACGTCTCTCCGCCGGACTCAGCCGTGGTGAATGTGCGGACATCGGACCAGTGGCCCTCCACGCCGTCACCGACGCGGTAGGCATAGGTCGTCGCGGGCGTCAGGCCCGTCAGTGTGACGGAGTTGACCAGCGAGGCCTGATAGCCGTCCGTGAACGAGCGGACCGTGCTCGTACCCTGCACGGTGGTAAAGCTGTAGTTTCCGGAAATGTAGGCTTCCTCCGTCGTGTACTGCACGACGGCATTGCGCGCGGTGTAATCCGGCGCTGCGAACCAGCTGATGTTCTGGGTCGTTGCAGGAGCCTGCACGGCGTTCAGACGGATGTTTGTCGGCGCGACCTCTGTGCTGCCGATGCCGTTCGTCACGCCGCTGCAGCGGAAGGAAAGGCCTGCCTCACCCTTGGCGTAGACGGTGAACTTCTCACCGGCCGTCTGGCAGAAGCGGTTCGTCACGAGCACGCCTGCGGCGTTCGTCGTGCCGAGAAGCGTGTCCTCCTGCCCGTCAACGACCGTGTAGATCTGCACGCGGCCGGGGGCCTTGCCGTCTGCCGTCGTGACATAGAGTTTGCCGTTGCCGCCTACGGTCATGATGTCCGCCGTCAACTCATAGGCTGCCGTCACGCCGACATTCATCGCGGGCTGGGCAAAGCTCAGCGTCGTGCCGCTGTCGGCAAAGCTGCCCTTTTCCAGCGTGTAGGTCAGGAGTGCGCCGCGCGCGACTGTACTCGGGACATGGAACTTCACGGTCGCAATGGCGCCGAGCTTCGGAGAAGCGGAGGTCGCCTGCAGCTTCAGGACGTTCTTTTCATAGGTGTAAGTACCGGTGTAGCCGTTTTCAAACGTGACCTCCGGCGCGCCGAACGTGTCCGTCAGGCGAAGCTCCATCGTAACGGAGCTGATCTTGCGGGAACCAGCGGCATTCAGCGTCAGGGCATAGTCCTCGCCGATGACGGCATTTGCCTCGCCGGTCAGCGTGACCGTGCCGTAGGCCGTCGAAGCGGCATTCACGGTGAAGTAGCGCGTTTCGGTCGTCACGTTTCCGAAGCCATCACAGACGGAGACGGTGACGCTGTGCGTGCCGTTCGGCAGCAGAACGCTGACGCTGGCGCTGCTCTCCGTGGAGGCCGTGAGCGTCTGGCGCTGGCCGTCAACGGAGATGGCGGTCTTGGCGGGGCTGATGCCGGTGGCATTCTCGCCCGCCGGATCATGGAATTCGGCCGTGAGCGTCAGGCGGTTCGTCTTCAGCTCCGTCGTCCCGTCCCCGGCAAGCTCGGCCGCACCGGCCTTCACTGTGTCAATGACCGGGTTCTCGAGGTCGTCGACCGTGTCGCCGTAGACAACGCGGAAGTTATCAAAGTACAGGCTGCCGCTTGCCATGGAGCCCATGGGGATCTTATCGCCGTTTTCATTGGCGGAACCGCCGGGAATGTAGGTCAGCAGCACGAGCGGCTGGCCGTTGAGGATCTTCAGCGGATGATCCTTCGTGACATATTTGGCAAACGGACGGAGGTCTGCCTCACAGTACATCCAGCCCTCCCAGTAGATGCCGGTATACTGCAGGGAGCGGCCCTCCTGCGTTGTGAAGTGCAGATAGGAGCGCTTATAGGTGCCGCTGGCCTCGTCGTAATAGGCGATCTGTGTCCATAGCCAGTAGTTCGGCGTGCCCTTGGGCGCGTAGACCCAGACGCCGAGGCCGGACGGGGTGCCGTCGAGTGAGATGCCGCTGTAGAGATCCGTCTTTGCGGCGTCGCTTGTGTCGGCGTAATAGAGGTACTCGTTGACATTGCGGTAGCCGGGGAGCAGATCGGTGTAGTCATAGTCGAGGCGCATGGAGTAGTCGCCGAAGCGGGTCTCGCCCTCGTCGCCATTCACGACCTGCACCGTTGCGGAGTGCTCCTTCATATAGGAGGCGTGCCAGGTGAACAGGCTGTAGCCTGCGCTGCCGAGCACATAGCAGGCGGGATAGTGGGTCTCGTCGGTATTGTCGGCGATGTAGGTGCCGCCGAACTGGAACGGGCCCTTTTCCGTCACGGTCGCGGGCGCATTCGTCTCCTTATTCCAGTTGATGAAGGTCAGCTCCATGCTTTCGTCGCCGAACGAAGCGCCGTACTGTGCGTTGCCCCAGTCGTACTCGGCGCACTGCATGAGCTTACCCTCGGCGTCCGGCTCAAAGTCGAGCAGGACCTGCGGCATTCTGCCGATCTCCACATGGATGCTGTCGGTCAGCTTTGTGCCGTCGTGCTTCGTGTAGCTGACGGTAATGTCAGCCTCCAGCGTCTCACGGGCCTTGACGGCCGTGAACGTATTGCCGGAGAACGAGCCGATGTCGGAGGGCTGCTTACCGGGATCGGTCGGCATGATGGTCCAGTCGAACACATAGCCGCCAATATCCATCAGGCGCGTGCCGCTCTTGGCCGTCAGGCCGAGGTCGGACGACTCCTGGAAGGAGAGGTTCAGCGTTTCGGCGGCAAAGAAGAGCTCCTCCGGCTCCTGTACCTCCACGCTAGTCGTGCCGAGCACGGTCTTGCCCTGCAGAAGCTGGGCCGTCACGGTGCCGCACTTGCCGTTCGAGCGGAACAGGCCATTCGCGTCGATGGTGCCGAAGCTGCTGTCCTCCAGCCCCCAGCTCACGTTGGCCGGCAGGTCGGCGGGATAGCCGTTGGAGTCGACGCCCGTAGCCGTGAACTGCACGGAAGCGCCCGCAAGGAAGAGGTCGTTCTTCGGCGAGAGCGCGGCGTGGTCAAAGCGGCCGGTCGGCTGCGCCGTCGAGACGATCATCAGGGTCGAGGCGACAACGCGCTCGGGGCCGTCGGACGGGTGGTTCTGGATGGTGAGCTTATTGCTGCCCTCGTGGCGGGAGGCGTAGGTCGCGGAGCCGCCGCCGTCGAGGTAGATGGCTTTGACGCAGCCCTGCGCCTGCAGGACCTCGGCCATTTCATAGACGGTCATGCCGTCGGACAGGCCCTGACGGCCGTCAGCCATGAAGATGACGAGCGTGCCATCCGCCTTCAGACCGATGGAGTTGCGGGGAGCCTTATAGCTTGCGTCCAGGCCGCTCTGGATTTGCCCGTCCTTCAGCAGCCAGAACGGGCCGGAGATGGCTTCCGCGACGTCGTCCGTGGGGGTGCCGTAGTCGCGGATGTCATAGCTGCCGTCCTTCAGAACGGCAAAATACGGCTCGAGCCAGTCGTCGTTCTCGTGTGTCTGGATGAGGTGGCCTTCCATGATAAGATAGCCGCGGCACTGTGCCGTCTGCATATTATAGTAGTCGGCGTTCACAGCCGTAACGACGGTCTCGCCCGTTGCGGCCTCGTAGGCGGCGGCCTGGGACGTGGTCGTCTTCAGATCCCAACCGAGGTTCTTCGCAGTCTCCGCGCGGCTCTCGGCCGTGCTGCCCGCCGTGTAGTAGTTGGGATAGGATGCCTTGAGCTTCACGGAAGCACCGGGGGTGATGGTGGCCATATAGCCGAGCACCTGTGCGCTGCCGCTGGCATTGTTCAGAATGACCTGCGATTCCGTCAGGCCGTTCACGATCGGATAGTTTGTCTGCGAGATCAGGACCTTATCGGCCGGGGCGCTGAAGTCCGGGTCGGAGCCCGCCGCAAATGCGGCCGGAAGCAGGCCGGTGAGCAGCGCGCAGACAAGCAGGGTACACAAGATCCGCCGGATGACCGGCATTCTTCTGCTGACCATGATGTACTGTCCTCCTAATGAATTGATGGAAGGAAGTTCCTTCTTCGACATGAAATGTCAGTTGCATGATAGCATACGGGGCGGGAAGTGTCAAGCGAGGCCGCCGGAAGTTGTGAATAGTGCACAAAAATGCAGCCAAATATTTGGAAACAACGCTGATCGACCGGTGGCATGTGTTCTAGCTGATGTGATGTTAAATTCTTGTTAGCCGGATTGCCCGGCCTTGCTTTTTTCTGTAAAAGCCGGTATAATAGGGGAAACATGCGGGCCGGTCCGGCTGGCCCCGGAGAATTGAGGAGTGAGACAATGAAACGACTGCTTTTGCTCTGCCTTACGGCGGCTGTGCTGGTATCCTGCCTCGGCCTGTCGGCTCAGGCTGCGCCCACCCTGTCGTGGACGGAGTTCTATACAATGGGGGATGCCGCCTCGGCGCACACCCGCATCGATCCGATCGAGCTGGACGGGACGACGACGCTCTTCCTGCCAGCCAGCGTATCCCGGAAGGCGGTCCCGGTGTATTTTACGCTTTCCGAGAAGAATGCCGTTGTGACGGCGACGGGAAGCCGCGGCTCCGTGGCGCTCAAGAGCGGCGATACGCTGGACCTGACCGCCCTGTGCGAGGGCACGGACGATACGATCACGCTGCGTGCCCGCTCCGGGAGTATGCAGGCAGAGAAGCGCGTGACGTTCTTGGGGTATGACAATGTGTCGACGATGTTCCTCGTGAGCGACGATCCCGTGAACGAGGGCCGTGAGTGGGTCGAGTCCAGCGAGGACAAATCCAACAGGGCCAAGGGCAGCATGGCTCTGCTCGCAGCGGACGGCAAATCTGTCTACGACGGCAAGCTGACGCAGATCAAGGGCCGCGGCAATTCGACCTGGAAGGGAGCCAAGCGCCCCTATCAGATCAAGCTGGACAAAAAGGCCGACCTGCTCCAGACCGGCGACAGCGCCGATAAGGCCAAGACGTGGGTCCTGCTGGCAAATTTCTATGATCCGTCCGCTGTCCGCAACATGCTTGCGCTCGATCTCGGCCGCGCGCTGCAGATGGAGTGCAACATGGGCTATCGCCCGGTGTGCCTGTTCTATGACGGCGAGTTCCGCGGACTGTACCTCCTGACGGAGAAGGTGGAGGTCAACGAGGGCCGTGTGGATGTGACGGACCTGGAAAAGGCGAATGAGATGGCCAACCCCGACGTCGAGGATCTGACGAAGCTCGAGTCGAAGACCGGCACGACCGCCAACGGCGCGACCTATCTTTATTGTGACGGCATGAACGACCCGGCGGACATCACGGGCGGCTACCTGCTTGAAATGGACTTCGCCGACCGAGCCATGGAGGAGAAGTGCTATTTCATCACGACGCGTGGCTTCTATGTCGTTGTAAAGTCGCCGGAGGCCTGCTCGAAGGCGGAGATGGACTATATCGCCAGCTGGTATCAGGACTATGAGGACGCCGTGTTTGAGGGCGGCACGAGCTCGAAGACTGGCAAGCCATTCACGGACTATGTCACGGTCGAGAGCATGGTGCAGTGCTATCTTGTCAACGAGCTGAGCAAGAACGGCGATGGCTTCAACACGTCCGCCTACCTCTATAAGGAAACCGGCTCGGAGCCGATGAAGATGGGCCCGTTGTGGGACTACGACCTTAGCTTCGGCAACAATAATTATGAGGACCTTCTGCCGCAGCCGGAGCTGCTCTACACGGTCTACGGCTCGCTCGGCCGCGCGCTGTATGCCCTTCCGGAGTTCCGCGTCGAGGCGCAGCGCCAGTATACAAAGTACATTACCCCATTGGCAGATGTCCTTGCGGGCGATGCGGACGCGGTCAGTGCGGACGGCAGCGTGCATTCGTTTGCGTGGTACCGTGAGCAGGTCGCCGCGGCGGCAGGCTATGACGAGCTGCTGTGGAAATCGTCTCATATGGACGTCCGCCCCGGCGGAAACGGCTTTGCGGAGAACTTTGCCTCCCTGCAGAATTTCGTTGTCAAGCGTGTGCAGTGGCTGGACGGCGTCATCGGCAAGTGGAGTGCTGACCATGCAGACCCGCTCGGTGATTATATGGATGTCTTCGAGAGCGACTGGTACTATGACTCGATCACCCGCGCCACGGCGCTCGGCCTGCTGCACGGCAAAGGTGCCGGCATCTTTGATCCGTCCGGCATTACGACGCGCGCACAGACGGCGCAGGTCATTTATAATATTGCCGCGCCCGGCAGCATTGCCTATTCCGACGTGTTCCCGGATGTTGCGGAGGGCAGCTGGTATGCGCCCGCCGTCCTTTGGGCGCAGCGCGAGAAGATCGTTCTCGGCTATGACGACGGCCTGTTCCGTCCGGACCGCGGGGTGAGCCGCGAGGATATGATTACGCTGCTGTATCGCTATGCAGGCTCCCCGAAGACGAGCGGCAGGAAGCTTGCGGAGTTCCGCGACAATGCAAGCATCTCGGACTATGCCCGGCAGGCCATGGAATGGGCCGTGGAGAACGGCCTGATCCTCGGTTATGCAGAGGACGGCACCATCCGCCCGCAGTCTACGACGACCCGCGCGGAATTTGCGACGATCGCCGTGCGGTTCTACGAGAAGACGAATGCGTAAAAAGCACCTGCTTTGCCGACTGTCTGCGCTGGTTTTGCTCGTGGCGCTGACGGCCTGCCGCCGAGATATGATGGCTCCGACGGCGGCGCCGACGGAAACGGCGGTCACGCAGCCGACAGAGCAGCCCACGGAGGCACCGACGGAGGCCCCTGCGGAGTCTTCTACCGAGCCCCTTACGGAGGCTCCGACGGAGCCGGAATGGGTGCCGGAGTATAACGGCGCGCTCGGCTCCGCCGGGAGCCTGCGCGGTACGACCCTGCTCATCTCCATCTTTACGAATGATGCGCAGACCGCCTGGGACGACGAGGCCGACCGCGAGGAGATGCTTCTGACGCTCAACCGCATGGACACGGCCGCGCAGTGGCTCACGGAGCAGGCGGCTGCATATGGCTCGGACGCTTCGTTCCTCTATGACTGGACCGCTGATCCGGACCTGCGCTATGATGCCTCGTTTTCGGAGCTTCTCGTCCGCGAGGATGGAAGCATGTATGAGGTGCAGGCCGATTATGTACGGGAAAACATCGACAGCGATGCCCTGCGGCAGAAATACCACGCGGACAATGTGGTCTACTTTTTCCTGTTCAATACGCCCTATGAGCATACGCCGAATCCCTGGTCTCTCGGCTTCTTGTCCAGCCCGGATTATGATATCGAATACGTCAACCTGTATATCCGCTTCGGAGACGTATTCGATGCGCCGCCTGCGACCTATGCCCATGAGATCCTGCATGCCTTCGGTGCGCCGGACCTCTATTATGTGGACACGGGCATCCCACAGGAGTTTGTCGATTACTGCAGTCAGACGGGCTGCAATGACATCATGTTCACCGTGAACGCGGGCGAGACGATTGACAGTGATTTCACGCCGATCGACGCCTATTATGTCGGCATCGGGGCACGCCCGGCAGAGGCGGATGAATGGGGCCTCGGTCCGAGCGAGTATGACGCAAACTGAATCCTGATATAACATGGAGCCGGTCCCCGGAAAGGGGATCGGCTCCGTTTTATGGATCTGCTTATTCGAGACCGTATGGCCAACCGCCAAGGCCGCCAAGGTCGTAGAGCTCGGAGTATCCGAGCGCTGCGAGCTTTTCGGCTGCAGCGCGGCTGCGCTTACCGGTCTTGCAGTAGACGAGGACCGGGCTACTCTGATCGGGCAGGGCCTCTGCAGCCGTCTCGGCGCTGATCTCGTCGACCGGCAGCAGCACGGCGTCTGCCAGATGGCCGGTGATGTATTCCTCTTCGTCGCGGACATCCACGACCGTGCCGTCGGGATGCGAGCGGATCATGGCAAGCGCCTGCTCGGCGTCTGCGGCAACAGGGATCATGGGTGGGCTCCTTTCAGGCCAGCTCGATCATGTTCGTATAGAGCTGATAGTACTTGCCGTGCTGCTCCAGCAGGTCGGCGTGGCTGCCGCGCTCGATCACGCGGCCCTGCTCCAGTACGAGAATGGCGTTCGCGTTCCGGACGGTCGACAGGCGATGCGCGATGACAAAGACCGTGCGACCGGCCATCAGGCCGTCAAGGCCCTTTTCGATGAGCTTTTCGGTGCGGGTGTCGATGGAGGAGGTGGCCTCGTCCAGGATCAGCACCGGGGGATCCGACACGGCGGCCCGGGCAATGGCCAGCAGCTGGCGCTCGCCCTGGCTGAGACTGCCGCCGTCCCCGGTGATGACGGTGTCGTACCCCTGGGGCAGGTGGCGGATGAAGGTGTCGGCGTTGGCCAGCCTGGCCGCCGCCCGGACCTCCTCATCGGTGGCGTCCAGCTTGCCGTAGCGGATGTTGTCGGCGATGGTGCCGGTGAACAGATGGGTGTCCTGCAGGACGATGCCCAGGGACCGGCGCAGGGAGTCCTTCCGGATATCCCGGACGTCGATGCCGTCATAGGTGATGACGCCGGACTGAATGTCGTAAAACCGGTTGATGAGGTTGGTGATGGTAGTCTTTCCCGCGCCGGTGGAGCCGACGAAGGCGATCTTCTGCCCCGGCTCTGCGAACAGGGACACATCGTGGAGCACGGTTTTCTCCGGGTCATAGCCGAAGTCCACGTGCTCAAAGCGCACGTCGCCCCGCAGCTCCGTCAGGGAGCCATCGGGCTTCTTCCAGGCCCAGTGGCCGGTGCGGCGGTCCGTCTCCGTCAGGGTATCGCCGTCCTTCAGCACCCGGACCAGGGTGGCGGTGCCGTCGTCGGTTTCGGGGTCGGCGTCCATCACGGCAAAAATGCGCTCCGCGCCGGCTACGGCGGCCAGCAGGGTGTTCACCTGCTGGCTGATCTGGCCCACCGGCTGGGACACCTGCTTGACATACAGCAGGTACGCGCCCAGGGAGCCGATATCGAACACACCGGAGATGGACAGCAGGCCGCCCACACAGCAGGTGACGGCATAGTTGATGCGGGAGAGGTTGCCCATGGCGGGCATCATGGCCCCGGCGTAGGTCTGGGCCATGGCGGCGGCGTCCCGATAGGCGCTGTTGCGGGCGGAGAACTCGTCCAGGGTCTTTTGCTCATGGTGAAAGACCTTGATAACCTTCTGCCCCTCGATCATCTCCTCGATGTAGCCGTTGAGACTGCCCAGGGCCGCCTGCTGCTGCTGGAAGCTGGTGCGGCTGCGGCCGCCCACGCTTTTGACCACCAGGAGCATCAGACCCAGGAACACGAAGGTGATCAGCGTCAGCGCCCAGTTCAGATACACCAGCATCACCACCGTGCACACGAAGGTCAGCAGGTTGGACACCACGCTGGCGAAGCTGTTGCTGATCATGTCGGACACGGTGTCCATATCGTTGGTGAAGCGGCTCATCAGGTCGCCGGACTGGTGGGTGTCGAAATACCGCAGGGGCAGGGACTGGAGCTTGTTGAACAGGTCCTGCCGCAGGGCGGCCACCGTGTGCTGCGCCACGTGGACCATGATGCGGGCGTAGGCAAAGGAGCACAGTGAGCTCAGGAGGTACATCCCGCCCATCACCAGCAGCATTTTGAAAAGTCCCGGGAAATCGCCGGGGATGATATAGTCGTTGAGCAGCGGCTTCAGCAGGTAGCTGGTGGCCACGCTGGCTGCGGAGCTGATGAGAAGGCATACCGCCACCAGCACCAGCGACCCCTTATACTTGCCCACGTAGCCCATGAGCTTTTTGAAGGTGCCCTTCATGTCCTTGGGCCGCTGATAGCCGTGATTGCGGCCATGGCCTCCGCCTGTGCGTTTCGTCTCAGCCATCGATGCTCACCCCTTCCTGCTGGGATTCATAGACCTCGCGGTAGATCTCGCAGCTGTCCATCAGCTGCTCATGGG
>ERZ827528.2500-NODE-2500-length-16676-cov-4.439083_pt1 | contig 16676 bp, 9 predicted proteins | sample MGYA00519768_ERZ827528 | MGnify/ENA primary metagenome ERZ827528 (study PRJEB31778, sample SAMEA3449343) | human gut metagenome | biome: human gut; feature: human-associated habitat; material: faeces | place: United Kingdom | collected 2010/2012 ...
GCTTGCGGGCTGGGCGATGTGCCAGGGCAAGATGGGCCCTGCCGTAAAGCAGCGCTACGAGGCGATGCTTGAGCAAGATCCCGACAATGTCCGCTTTAAGATGCTGCTCGATAACTGGGTCGCCGCAAAGGATCACCCCACCAAGGAAGATCTGGACAACATGGCTGCAGCCGCCAAGAAGGCCGTGCTGGGCGAGTAGCTTCGCCGCTCGCGGTCCTTCGCGCAAAACAATACAAATGTGAAAGCCTCGAAATCCTCGAGGCTTTTTTCTTGACACTCGCGGGCGCAACCGTGGCAAGCATTTGGGGTGACATTTTCCATCACCCCGATGACGAGACCGTCCTAGACGACACGCTCGCATGCGTTCGCTGGATGTATCGCCAGATGGAGTACGGCTGTCAAAAGTATCCGGGTTTCTTTACGCATCACTCGCTGAGTTTTATGCAGCAAGACACTGCGGACGGCAAGCGCCGCATGCATCATGCCTGGCAGCATATCCTCGACCAGCTTTGCGTGGTGCTCAAGCGTGATCCTCGGGTACGCCCGGACGCCTTTACCGATCAGTTTTCTGCCGAGCAATTTGCCGAGGTCCTGTTCTCGCTCGTGCTCTCTGCCGTGATTCGGCAAGATTTCGATCCGAGTGCCGCGCTCGAGATTACGCGCCGAACCCTCTACTAACGGCCCCGCGCAAGGCGGGGATTTTTATGGTTAGAAAGTGAACAGCGTTCACGTTAAGGAGGTGGTGCGTGGCACCAAGAACCAAAACCGTTCGTTTGCAACCATTCATTAAGGGAGACGTATATATGCGTGCTTTATTCGAAACGCTATTCGACATCGTCTATCTGGTGACGGTCATTACCCTCGGCATTCGCATGATTCGCGGCAGCAAGGGCAACCGTCAGTTCCAGCTGTTTGGCTGGATGGCGGTCGTTTTGGGCGCCGGTGATTCGTTCCACCTGGTCCCCCGCGCGCTGGCGCTCTGCACGACCGGCTTTGACGCTTATGCCGTGCAGCTGGGCCTGGGCAAGTGGATTACCTCGATTACCATGACCATCTTCTATGTACTGCTCTACTACGTGTGGCGCGAGCGCTACCAGGTGAAGAACCACGTCGGAACGACCGTGGCGATCTTTGCCCTGGCCGTCATGCGTGTCGCGCTGTGCATGCTGCCGCAAAACCAGTGGCTCACCAACCAGACCCCGCTTGCATGGGGTATCCTGCGCAACATCCCGTTTGCCATCATGGGCCTTATGGTCATCGTGCTGTTTTACCGCAGTGCCAGGGAAGATAACGACGAAGCCTTCCGCTGGATGTGGCTCACCATTGTGCTGAGCTTTGGCTTCTACATTCCCGTGGTCCTGTGGGCCGAGGTTGTCCCGGCTATCGGCATGCTCATGATCCCCAAGACCTGCGCGTACGTGTGGACCGTGCTGATTGGCTACAGCGCCATGAAGAAGGAGTGCTAGGTCCATCTTCTAAATGTTTCGCCCGCCCGGCGGCGGAATATAAGGTTTCCTACTCTACAGTTCTGCTCGCACGGAGAGCACATTAAGTGCTCTCCGGCTCGTGCGGAACTCGCGATAAACCTTATATTCCGCCGCCGGGCGGGCGCCCCTTTATTGATGGAAGGCCTTATAAGCGGATATTCCATGTCCGGATGTATTCAGAGCGGGACGGACTTTCCGAATGGGCGGGGTCTTGGAAAGTATGTCCCGGAATCAAGGCTTGGAATGGGATGCACTTTCCGGTTGAGGGGCTCAGTGGAAAATGCATCCCAGTATTCGGCTGAGAAATGGGACACGGTTTCCGGTTGAAGCCTTGGCGGAAAATGTGACCCGGAATTTGTGATCGGAGTGGGACGCGCTTTCCCATCGGTGTCACAAGCGGAAACCGCATCCCACTCCGGACCTGAAGATTGGGACACGCCTTCCAGAAGGTATGGGCTGCGAACTACAATGGGCTGCCTTAAACCCGCAGGGGGGTTAAAAATAAATAAGACATAGGGCAGTATGTTTTAATGTCGGGGGGGGGTGCATTCTTTTAGATATTCAAAAAACAGACCCCCTATGAAGAAGATGCGTAGGGGGTTAGTAGTAGATATTGGATATGGCAGTCCGGTATGGGGATAAATGACCGCTTACGCCTAAATTGGTAGCGTTTGGCGCTGAGAGCTTGATAAAAATGCAGGACATCGCTAACGTTTTTGTTACGAAAAGAATTCAAATTGGCTTTTTTCGAACTCACTTTTTAGTGCCTTGCGGTGCCCGAGGAAAGCGACTGCCCCTTCAGGGGATCGAATAAGGCCTCGATGGGGATGGATTAATCGTTTTGATGACTCGCGGACTCAAACGTTTTATTGCACTTCTTAGCAGTCTGGCGCTTGCGCTTGTCATAGCCCTTGCCGTTGTTTCTTTTGCTCCCCGCGCATTTGGATACACGCCTTTTGCAGTGCTTTCGGGCTCTATGGAGCCCAAGCTTCCCGTTGGCTCCATGGTGTTTGTTCGCCAGGTTGAGCCATCGGATATTGCCGTGGGCGACAATGCAACTTTTTACCGATCGGACGGCGCCGTAGTGACCCACCAGGTGTACGAGGTCGACCCTGTGGCGCAGACAATTAGCACGCAGGGAATCGCAAACAAAAATGCAGATGGAACCATCATGCACGACGCCGAGCAGACGCCTTTTTCACGCGTGATCGGTGTCGTTTCTTTTTGTGTCCCTTACCTGGGCTTCGTTAACGCATATTGCACGACGATGCCCGGTTTGCTTGTTGTGGTGGCCGTTCTGGCGCTGCTGGTCGCGGCGTCGATAGTGCTCGATCGGGTGGTCCCCGACGAGCCTGCTGGCAAACATGCCGGCGCGCATGCGAGGGAGCGGCGTTCATAGCGGCAGGGGAGAGGTGTCGGCAACGGCAAGGGCCGTTGTCGGGGAAGTCGATTTTCGAAAGGAAGAGGACGATGGAAAACAAGAAGAAAAAGCGCTACGGCATCATTGCCGCCTTGCTGCTGCTGGTGCTGGCCGCCGGCGTGGGCACCTATGCATGGCTGTCGGCAACCGACTCCAAGACGAATGAGTTTACGGTTGGCAGCATCGGCAAGCCCGATGTGAAGCCCGACCCCGATCAGCCGAACAAGCCCGGCACTGATCCCACGGACCCCTCAGTGGATGGCTATCTGTTCGAGACCAAATGGACCAATAACTCCAAGATGATTCCCGACACCGACATCAATAAGAACCCCAACGTTGGTATCGGTAAGGACTCTGATAAGTCCTATGTGTTCATCTACGTGAAGAACGCCATCGTGAAGGACGGTGAAGGCGCGCTTGCTAAGACCCCGTACTTCAATCTTAACAATGGCTGGAAGCCGGTTGCTGATGATCAGGTGAAGACCAACGGCACCGATGGCCAGTACGTGAGCGGTCTGTTCATGTATACCGCTGATGGCACCAGCACTCCTGCAGAGCTTACTCCCGCTGATGGCAAGGCTGCTTACACCGGTGAGCTGTTCAGCACCGTGCATATCCCGGCTGCCATGAACAACACGGATGTCGTCACCAATCCCGCTATGACGGTCTCCTGCTACATCTTCGGCGCTGACCAGGGTGGTGCCCAGAACGCCATCGCGCAGGCCAAGGAATGGGCTAAGACTCAGGCTTAATTCCCCCTCCACCGAGATCCCGGCCCGCTCCCCATCCCCATTTTCGGGTCGGGATCTCGGTCCCCCTTTGATCGACGATTGGCGAACGTAATGCTCAACAATCTTTCCGACAATCAGAAACGCACCTTGGCGCTTGCCGCGGTGGCGCTGTTGGCCCTGGCGTGCCTGTGCGGCACGCTGGCTTTTACCGTTGATATGGTTCCGGCGAACAACGTCCTATCGTTTGGCAGCGTGAAGGTACGAGTCTGCGAATACACCCTAAACGAGCAGGGCGAGGAGATTCCGTTTGAGGCCGACGAGCACGGGGACTATCCCGACACCAAGGCCGGGGGCTCTGACATCAGCCGCATTGTGCGCGTGGAGAACGCCGGCGCGCAGCCTGAGTACGTTCGCGCTCGTCTGCGCATGACGTCGGTGGCACCCGACGGCACGACCGCGGATGCCTCGGGCAACGTTGCCTTTAACGTGAACGCGGGCGAGGGGTCCCCGTGGATCGATGGCGGCGATGGGTGGTACTACTACCGCGGATTGGCCGGGCGTGGCGGCATGCTCGACCCCGGCGCCATGACGGAAAGCCTCATGGACTCGCTGCGCTTTGTGGGCGACTACAACGATGCCGCGTGCGGCGGCTCATTCAAACTCGATATCGACGTCCAGGCCGTGCAGGCCAAAAACCAGCAGACAAACGATTCCGTCCTCGACGTGCTCGACGTCGTGGGCTGGCCGGAGGCGAACTAGCCTATGAAGATCAAGAACAGAAACCGAGGTGTGCTTAGCAGGCTGATTGCCGTCGCGGCGATTGCCCTTTGCTGTGTAATGGCGCTGCCGATGGCGGTGCATGCCGAGACTGCGCCCGAGGGCCAAACCGAATTCCACATCAAAAACGAGGCCGACTTTTTGTCGTGCGTGGCGCTTTCGCGCGAGCGCGACACGCACGATTGGCACGTCTATCTCGATAACGATATTGAGCTCGATGGTGAGGACATGAAGACCATCGTCTCGAACACGGTTAAGCACCTCTCCTTTGGCAATAAGGAGCATCCCTTTAAGGGCGTTTTCGATGGCCGGAACCACACCGTTAAAGGTCTGGACTACGCCAACAATATGTTGGATCCCGAGCGCGATACGGGCTTTTTTGCCGAGACCGATGGCGCCACCATCAAGAACTTCCTGGTCAAGGATGCCAACATTTGGGCCGACTTCCGCGGCGGCATTATCGTGGGCAAGGCCGTCAACACTCGCTTCGAAAACGTCATGGTCATGGAGAGCACCCTGCACGTTACGTGCGCCAACAACATGCTCAACGTTATTACCAATGCGGGCTTTGAGGGGGGCCTGATTGCCGGCGAGCTCGATGGTTGCACCCTCTACAACTGCGAGGTCCGTGGTGGCCGCGCCGTTAACAACACGACTTCGGGCGTACAGGCAATCGGTGGCGAGGGCCTGTATATGGCGGCGTTTGCCGGCTACGTTAAGAACTCGACCATCGAGTATTGCCGCGTGACGCCTACGCGCAACGAGGATGGCTCGATTGCCGAGAAGGGCATGACCGACGTTACCAATAAATACGATGTGGCCATTGGCGCCCTGGGCGGCAACAACGTGTACGCCTCGGGTTTTGTGGGCTGCATGGCAGAAGGCGCTAAAGTCATTGACTGCTTTTCAACGGCGAAATGCTATAGCTATGCTGCTTCTTACGTGGGCGTTGTCTCCGTAACGCGCGCTTGGACGGGCGGTCTTGCAGGCCGCATCTTGTCTAAGAGCGGTAATGAAATCACTCGCAGCCATTTCGCCGGCGATTTGAGCTCGCGCCAGTACAACCCCATCGCCGTGATCCCCATTATTCAAAACGACGTGAACCTGGGCGGTATTGCTGCACGCGCTAATGCGGGTGATGCGACTATCACTGATTGCTACTTCAAGCCCAGTGTCAGCCTATCCGGGTTTAGTCAGGGTACGGCAGCCAAGAAGAAGATTTACGCCCTTGCGGGTGATGGCACGGTATCCGGTGCCGGATTCGGTCCCTGGGACGACGAACGCTACGTCACACGTGAGCTGTGGGAGCAGCATGATTACGACTTCTGTGCCGGCACCATGCGCTCGACTGCTAACGATGCGTATCTGAATGACTCACACCCCAATGAGTGGGCGATGGACTACAAACTGAATATTCCCGTGCATGGCCAGAGCGTTAAGGCGACGATTGATTTTCCCGGTGCAGGCATCGCGACCATCGAGGCAACCAAACTCGGTATTGATCAGGCGACCTCTGATCCGTATACCTTTGCCGTGAGTGCCGTGCTGGCGGGAACGGCCCAGGGCTTGGCCCAGGGCGATACGTCGGTAACGTTTAAGCAGGATACCTCCGCAAAGCCTGAGGGGCTGAGCGGGGAGAACGGCGGCTACCGTTTTATGGGCTGGTTCCGCGAGCCCGATGTGCAAGTGAATCGAATTGGACAAGACAACAGCTGGTTTGACGGCAAGACCGATGCCGATGCTGTGGCTGCTGGCAAGCAGGTCCAGAAGAGCGAGTTGCACGACGAAACGTCAACCTATACTGCCGATAACGCGAAAGGGGCCAAGGCTTTTGAGGGCAATGACCTGTTTATCGCTTCGTACGAGGCACAGGTGCTGTTCTATAACGTTAAGGGCGAGACGCTTGATTGGAAAACCGGTGCTGCGCACGGCAAGTCAACTGATTGGTACCGCTATGGCGTGGGTTTGACGCCCGCTGCCCCCGCGGATCGCGGCAACTTGAAGCCTACCGCGACATTTATCGGCTGGACCACGCAGCCTAGCAGCGAGGCGGGGATGAATGGTGGCTATGCCGCCATCACCTCGACTCAGTTAGCCGAGCTTAAAAATCAGGGAGCTTTTTATCCTGCGGGTTGCGAGATCACGGTTGTCCGTCCTACCGACTTCTACCCGGTGTACAGCGACTACGTGTCGAACATCATTACGGTGTTCGAGGGCAATGAGCAGGACACAACCGACGATAAGACTCTGCGCGACGGTGTGGGCAAAACCAATGTCGACGTCCAGACTACCGAGGACGGCACCAGCGTCTACACGGTACAGGTGTGCAACACGGAAGGTACGCCCCTGTCCAATGGCGGCAAGCTGCCCGATGGCTATCGCTTCTTGGGTTGGTACGAAAACAAGGGAACCGAGGATGCTCCGCTCGAGGTGCGCGTAAGCCGCGATCCCAGCTATACGCTCCCCGCAGATGTCGATTTAACCGCGCCGCATACCTACATCGCCCGCTTTGAGTACCGAGTGGATTATTACGTTCGGGCTTATACCAACCATGAGTTTACGGACAGCAAGCTACTTTGTTCCGTTTGGAATCGCTATCAAACGCCCTTTGAGGAAAACGTCGGTAGTACCTTCGTGCGTGAAAACGTCGTCCACTGGGGTCCGGAGCATGTTGACCACGGTATAAAGGATAGGTATGACGAAACGTGTGGCACGCGCTTCACGAAGGAAACCCTTGTCGTGAGTCCCCTTAACGCGTACTCGCACAACGTTAAAAACGATACGGGAGCCGATACTCTAAAAAACCTCTATGCCGATACTGATTTTCCAGGCGCTGCAACTCTAAGCGATACTTGGACTTCGGCTTCGCTGAACGTAACGGCCAAACTGGTGAATGATCGCTATCGCCTGAATTTCTGGACGCTTGAGCGCGATGGTGAATATTGGACATATGTGAAAAATCCCATCGAGAGCATAGTGCGTACAGATAAGAAGTACTACGTTCGCGCGATGATTACCACGGACGTTAATTTCTACAACAAGGGCGATAATGTCGTGAGGACTGCCACGCGGCGCTATGAGAGTAACTTGCTGCAGACCAAGGTGAACGGGGCGGATCCGACGTTCACGTATTACTACCCGCATGTTAATAAGTCGGTTAAAGTGGCCGAAAAACCAGAAGATGGTGAGAAAGGATCGTATGAGAGCCCCCTGACCCTCGAAGCTTCCCCGACCGATGCCGACATGGCCGTGCCGGGCTATAAGTTCCTGGGCTGGATTTCGACCGCCGAGGTCAAGAAGGATTCTGCCGTCTGGAAATATATCTATGATGTCGCCAACGACCCCTATGTGACGAGCGATCCGGAGAAGGCGACGCCATACTTGGCGACCGACGCGTCCAAGGTTACCCAGTGGCAGGATGCCTATCCCGTATACGTAAAATATAACGTTAACTACACCACCAACCTGCACCGCAAGGGCTTTGATGGAACGTCGGGCATCAATGTTCCGCGATTCGACATTACGCCTAAACTTGATCCTCAGCAGAACGGTGACGTGGTGGCTACGGTGAGCCCCGACATTACGACGACGGTGTATGCCGACGGTACTGGTGGCGCCTATCAGCTTAAGAAGCTCGAGATCGAGCTTCCCGACGGAACGGTAAAGAAGCTCGATCCGACGGGCGAAGGCGGCAATACCTATTCCTATACCGTGGAGCCGGGTAAACCCTATACGTTTGTGGCCTACTACACGCCCATTGCGGTGGTGTATCACCTGAACGACACCGATATCGATGGCAAGCTCGCGCAGGAGGGCAATACGCTCGGCAGCCTTAAGGATGGCATGCCACTGCCGACGTATAACGTTGGCGACATCGATGCTGCAACGAACGCATACAATGCCTTCGTAGGCTGGACGGAAACTAAACCGGCATCCGGCAACGGTTATGTCATTTGGTCGGACGGCCTCCCCATGGTGAATACAAACACTGTGGTTAACGCCCCCATGGAGCTGTACCCGGTCTACCGTGCCAGCGCGGTAATTGTCCAATCGAATATCGATGCCAATCTGGATAACCCCGATTCCGTGCGTTTTCTTTCGCGCACCGACTCTGGCGATCAAATTTCGCTGGAAGTAAGAGCTACAGCTGAGGTTGTCGGCAGGGATGGCACCAAGTACGACTTTGTCGGCTGGTCGCGTGACTATGAATCCGATAGTAAATACACTCTGATGACCGAAGACGATAAGTATCCCCTCGAGGGTAGTGAACCCTTTAAGGGCGCGACGTATACCGCGGTGTACAAGGTCACGCCGTATAAGGTGCGCTATCACAGCGTCGACGGGGCGGTCATCTTTACGGCGACGGTCGACTCGGGCGACGAGCGTGCGCAGGACGGTAAGCCTGGCTTTGTCTACACGGTCGATGTTCCCAAAATGGACGAGAGCGGCAACCCTGTCTACGACAACGACGGCAATCCTGTGATGGAGCAAAAATCCGTGGCGTACGATCCGGACGCCCACTCCAAGATCGTCGCGCTGCTCGATGAACAGGCTGCTGCCAATGGCGATAAGCGTGAGCTCTTCTTGGAGTGGCGATATGTGGGTGCGGATGGCAATGCGAAGTCTTGGGATGAGTTTAAGAGTGAGCCAGTCAAGGGTGACATGGACCTGTATCCCGTGACGTATCGCGTGGTTGCCAACGATACGTCTGATCCCGCGAGCCCCGTAACTATGACCGCGCAGCTTAAATGGCTGCTCGATCCCGCCGCCGCCAACACCGTCGATGACGGTGCCGACAAGGCGCCGTTTAAGGTCTGCTTTGCCGAGCCGTTTATGGGGACGCAACTGACTGTTACGGTAACGCAGGCAAGCTACGGCCCTGGTGCAGAGGGCGTTTCTGCGGCGGAAGAGCCTGTGAACGGCAAGTTTGTCTCGCTCTACAGCCTGGGTTCGGGTAATGGTTCGTTCGACCTGGCCAACCGTCTGGAGTATAAAAAGACGGGTGAAGACGGCCAAGGCGACGGCAATGCCGTGTTCAACTTTGACCAGACTCATGCGCTGACGATCGTTAAAAAGACTACCGATGCTAGTGCCATGGGACAGACGTTCCGCTTTAAGGTGACGAAGACGGCGGAGGGAGCCTCTCCCGAGACGCGCGTGGTCGAGGTGAAGGTCGATAAGCAGCAGCCGGAAAACGGTGAGACCTGGTATGTCGGCAGCGTGCAGTTCGCCGCTCCGGCGGGCATCTATACCGTCGAGGAAGACGCGAATTGGGCATGGCGCTACGAGGGCGAGCTGAGCACGCCGGGCAAGGCGCCCGGTAAATCTGCCGAGCTGACGATTTCGTCTGCTTCGAGCGCGGGCGATGCGGTGGTGACGTGCGTCAACACGCGCGCGAAGGACAAATGGGTCGATGGCGGCTCGCGTGCCAAGAATGTTTGGGAAAACGGCACGCTGAGGAGGGAGGACAAGGATGACTAAGCGCAAGCGGATCGTTGCCCTCCTTGTCGGCGTCCTCCTTTTGGCCGGCGTCGTCGGCGCCTTTGCGTGGCTTTCGGTTACGGGCGTGCTGGTCAACGAGTTTGGCTTTGGCTCGGTGGCGCCTTCGGTGGACGAGACGCGCAAGGACAACGTGAAAAGGGATGTCTCGGTAAAAAACACGGGCTCGGCTCCGGCATACCTGCGTGTCGCGGTGGATATCTACTGGCAGGATAAGGATGGCACGCGCCTGTGGGATGAGCCGGTTGCCGGCACCGACTACACCATTGAGTGGGGCGATAAAGGCGATGCCTCCGCCACTAACAGACCTTCGTCTTGGGTTCTTGCGAGCGACGGGTTCTACTACTGGACGTCTTCTGTTAAGCCGCTCGACAAGACGGGCGTGCTCATCAAGAGCGTGTCCGAAAAGAAGGCAGATGGTAAAAACCTAGTCGTCGACATTTCGACCCAGGCAATTCAGTCTACGCCCGACGATGCAGTTAAAGAGGCATGGGGTTGCACGGTCAATGATGGCGTGCTGGTGCCGCCGCATGGAGGTGCGTAAGTATGGCATTCCCAATTCGCAAAGGTGTTGCGCGCTCCTTGCGTTGCATGGTCGCGGCCATTTTCTGCGTGGTCGCGCTCGCTGTTCCCGCCCGTGCGTTTGCCGATACTCCCGCGATTGCCTATGACGGAAATGCGCGCCAGCTGACGGTAACGGGGGCGACGGGCTCCTCGGGGGAGCCCGATCTGTTTCCCGCCTTTAAAGATCTAATGCCCGGCGATGCGCGCGAGCAGCAGATCGAGGTTCGTGCCACGGGCGTAAAGTCCCAGGTACGCGTGTTTGTGCGGGCCGTTGTCAATCACGAGACGGCACACCTGCTGTCGCCCATTACCTTAACGGCGTCGGCTGGCGATGCGTCTGACGGTTGGCTCCAGACGGGAACGCCGGGCAGCGTGTTCGCCTATCCCACGCAGGTCGCCACGTTCACGAGCGATGGCAGCACGGTGCTCAATCTGCAACTAAGTGTCCCGACGTCGGTGGGCAACGAGCTTGCCGACGCAAGCAAGACCATTCGCTGGGAAATCACCGCCGAGGACGATGGCGAGAAGATTCCCGTACAACCTGCTGGCAGTAAGAGCCCCGGTCTGTTTGGCCTGGCGGCAACCGGCGACAGCACGCTCGCATTGCTCTTGGTGTTGCTGACGCTTGCAATCATCGCTTTCATGGCCGCGCTGCTTTTATCCCGGAGGGATAAGCGTTAGGTCCATCTTCTAAACGCAACGCCCTCCCGGGCGGCGGGCACGAAGTTCCCTGCTCTACAGTCCTGCGCAAGACGAAGGCCACATTAAGTGGCCTTCTTTGCGTGCGGAACTCGCGATGAACTTCGTGCCCCGCCGTCCGGGAGGACGCCTCTTTATTGATGGGAGGCCTGATAGGTCGATGGTTCCGTGCCCGGATGCGTCCAAAGTGGGACGGGCTTTTCGGATGGGCAGGCTTTCGAAAAATGCGTCCCGGAATTTGCCTTTGGAATGGGACGTAGTTTCCCGTTGAGGTGCTTTGCGGAAAGTGCATCCCACTCTGGGCGGTCGAAGTGGGACACACTTTCCCAAAGGCGCTCCAACGGGAAATTGCGTCCCATTATTCGGTCAAGAAACGGGATGCATTTTCCCAATGAGAGCAAAACCGGAAAATGCATCCCACAATCAGCCCTCAAAGTGGGACGCCGTTTCCCAATGAGGCTCAAGCGGAAAATGCATCCCGGAATTTGCGCTCAAAGTGGGATGCGGTTTCCGGTTGAGGGTCTAAGGGGAAAGTGCGTCCCAGAATCGACGCTTGAAATGGGATGCAGTTTCCCGATGAGGCACTCGACGGAAAATACATCCCAGAAATGGCCTTTGAGCTGGGATAAGATTTCCGCGGCATCTCGGATTCTCAAAAATGAGACACGCCGTTGGCGAAAATGAGACACGTGATATCGGGCATCGGACGTATCATTTGTAAAAATGAGTCCACTCCACTCGAATAAAGCGAGGTCCCTCATGTACGTTCCACACCCCCGTATCCGTAGGCTGTCGAAAATCCCGCTTGTTGGGACGGCAGCGCTTGCTGCGTTGATCGCCACGAGCGTCGCCTGCTTCACGGCCACGCCCCAGGTTGCCCAGGCGGCAGACGCGCCCGCAATCACCGATATGACCGAGCAGGATTATCAAGCCCTGGGTCTGGGCACGAGCGAGGACATTCCGGCCGATACCGTTGGCCCCTATTCCACTGATACCCCCACGACGTTTGCCACGCGCAGCGAGGTCTATATGGCAGCTAACGGTAGCCATGGCAATCGCTACACTCTGCGCGACAAGCTCGAGAACGTCGAGCGCGGTGACATTGGCGGCAGCAGCAAACTCACCGATGGCTATGGAAGTGTGTGGGGCGCCGCAAAGTTCTGGCAAAACGTCAACAACTTCGATACGAACAGCGATCTCTACAAGCATAGCGACTACGGTGGCGGCACCTGGTCGTACCTAAGCAACAATGAGTCCTCAACAGTACTCGCCAACGACAACAACGGTTTCTCGGGCATTCACGCCACGAGTGTTGAGTTCTGCAGCGACGCCAGCACGGGCAAAAGGAGCCGCGTTGCCGAGCTCCGTGCCTACGGTGACAGTTCCTCCACGACGATTGACGGCAAGTCATACGCCGGAAAGGTTGAGCTGGTCCTCTACTCGTTTAGCAACGGGCGTACGCGCACTCTCGACACACACCTGCCGGTGACGGTCAACACTAATATGATGTACGAAGGCCGTTTTAAGTACCTGGATGCCGGTTACCTGCAAGAGCACGACGCCGTCTTTGATGTCGAGGCGGGCGATGTCGATGGCGACGGCGTCGACGAGCTTTTTGTCTACGCGGGCTGCTATGTCGACGAGAACGGCGTGCGCAAGGCTGTAGTCGACATGTATGACTTGGAGGGCGGCAACTGGAAGCAAGGCGTCGTCAAGATCGATGCCGGTAACGCCGCGGACTACGCCACGCACAACAAGGGCGGGAACGACTCCTGGACGCAGCTTCAGTCAGCTCCTGTCGTTTCGCTAGCGGCCGGCGACCTCGATCGCGATTTTTGCGATGACCTCGCCATCGTGGTCTCGGCACCCTACGGCAAGAAGAATATTGATAAGTCGACGCATTGCGAGCTGTTTTCGTGGGATGCATCCAAGGGTGCGCTCGTCCATGTCGATGCTCTGGGCGACGCGGGCGCAATCTCCCTCTCCGCGAACGGCAAGACCATGGTCGCTGCGAATGCGACGTTCGGCACGTTTGCCGCCTACGATGAAGAAGGAAAGAAGACGGGTGAAACCGTCACGGGCCTTATTCTTGCGGGCTATGACTGGCAACGCAGCGCTTTTGATTACGGCGCTTCTGACGGCAGCAAGGGGCTGTACGGCGCGCTGTACCGCTACGCGTATTTTGACTCGGAGTCTGGCGAGTTCAAGCTTTCCGATTGCAAGGAATACAGAGACGGGCTCCTCGCCTCCTATGGGCTGATGCATGTGCCCAACAGCGCATGGAAGGATAGCGCTCAGGATAAGCGCTATCCGTGCACCTTGGCGCCTATTGCCCTTGCCACTGCCAACCTTGACGGCCTGTCCGAGCAGCTGGCGGTCGACGAGGTGCTCGTGGGCGGCGATGTGTTTCGCGACTTTGCCTGCAATACGGCACAGAGCGGGGCTCAGGGCTTGGGGTCCATGGTCGGAACCATGAGCATGAGCGGTCAGCAATACAACAGCAGCAACAAGCATGACCACAAGGGTATAGAGCAGGTGTGGATCAGCGACGTCAAGGCGGGCAGCGTCTCGGGTTCGGACCGCTATAACGAGAGCTTTATCGCCGTGGTGGGCAAGCACCGCGACGAGGACCTGCGCAAGAACGATGACTACTATTGGATGACCGCCTCGCATTTTTCGCTCGACGAGAACGGAAAGGTGCGCCGCGGCGAGGAGCAGGTGATTAGCGAGAGCAACCGTCGCGGCACTACCTACGGCACATTTATCTCGCTCGCGCTGCCCGATGTCGACAACGACAGCGTCAAGATCACGTACAAGGACCGCTACAAGGTCTATACCAACCCGCGCGTGCTTGCCGTGCTGCAGGATGCGCCCTATGTTGAGGATCTGGAGCAGGCATACGGCTATCTGGTGTTGGGCGGCACGTCATACGGAGAGGAAAAGGGCACGGGGACATCCCAGGGCTATACCATTGGCGCCGAGTTGGGCGTTGCCGTCGAGGTGCAGACCGGTCCGCCCCTGGTCGCGATGAATGCTTCAGTCGATTTTGCCGCCGAGGGATGCTATGACTACCGGAGCGAGCGCACGGTCAGCGCAAGCGTAAGCTATGAGTCGCATGCCGGCGAGGGTGACAAGGCCGTGCTCTACACGATTCCGATGGTCTATTACGAGTATGAGATCGAAAATGAGGAAACTGGTGGCAAGGGCGTGATGGCGGCGCCCGTGTCGCTCGGCGCGCAGACCTCGGTCGTTAATGTCGAGGCCTATGACCGCATTGCCAAACAGCACAATATGACGCCGCTCAGCTACTTTTTGACCAACCGGTCGGGAGAACCCGGAACCTATCAAACGACGCTCAACGGCGAGACTCCCGTTGGGGATTCCTTTGGCCTGGGCAAGCCTGGCGTAACGCGCGCCTACACGCACGATGGGTTTAACGGCGCCGCCGCGCAGTCGGGGGCGAGCATTGAGCAGACCATCGAAGTCGAGGAGGGCAAGGAGCAGGAGCTCGAGCTCGGCTTGACGCTGAACGGCAGCGTTGTCATGGGCGCGAAGCTCGCAAAGCACGAGTTGTTTGGCGGCCTGTGCTTTGGTGCCAACGCCGGCTTTACTACGGGTAACTCCTCGAGTGAATCGACCGAATACGGCGGCACCGTCGACAACCTGCCTGAGGCCGCGCAGGGCAAGTACGGTTTTGTGTGGCGTCTGGGCGTCAACGCGGTGGATGTCGACAAGTTCGAGGCAGACTCGGGCGACAAGCTCGGCACCAAGGACACCGACCAGTTCTGGATCGTGGGCTATGACGTTAAGGACGTCGAGATGCCCGACGCGCCGGCCGTGACGGGCTTTACGGCAAACGCCGTCGATTCGACCAGCGTTACGTTTAGCTGGGACGATGTACTCGCAAACAAGAGTGGCTTTAGCTACGGCGTGGGCATGCTGCAGAGCAATGCGGCGGATGCGGTCGTCAATAGCTGGAAGATTGCCGACAACACGCAGACCTCGCTCAAGTGGGATGGGCTGCAGCCCAATACGGAGTATCGATTCGCCATCGCCGCCGTTAAGAATGGATCCACGACCGAAACAGGTATTCGCTCGGCAATCATCACGGTCAAGACCATGCCCGATGGCATGACGATGACCGTGAGCGGACCTGCGGCGGATGCTGCGGAGGGGTCGGATCTTGGATACGACTCTTCGGTTGAGCGCACGGCGGGAAGCCACCTGACGCTCTCGGCGATTGGCCATGTGAAGCAACTCGGTGCCGACGATAGCGAAACAGGGCTGGCACCGACCTATATGTGGTACCGCAAGGGCCGCGGCGAGACAGAGTTTAAGCTCGTGGGTGCCGATGGCAACCTCGCGGCTGGAACGGCCTCAAAGCTCGAGATTGACCTGACCGCAGACGATGACGGTGCGCAGTATTACTGCCACGTGGGATACAACGACGTGGGCCTCGACACCGGCACGACGCTCGTGAATATCGAGGCCGAGGAGACGGCGCCCACAACGGTGAACGCCACCCCGATCCGCACGCGCCGCCTGTTCTCACAGGCAAGTGCGGGCGCCAAGAAGTTCCTGGACCATACGCTGGTAAACACCGCCGGTCCAACCGATTCCGAAGGCTCAAAGGACCCCGAGACTCCTGAGACCCCGACGAACCCGGACAAGCCCAAGTCCGACAACGGAGCTAAGACCGACACCAAGGTCAAGACTACGACCACAGCGAAGAACCTCGCAAACACCGGCGACCAAACATTCGCCCTAGTCGCCACCGCAGCAGCAGCGGGAGCAACGCTCGTAGTGATAGCCCTCATCATGCTGATCAAGCGCCGCAAGACCCACTAGTAGCCAGTCGAACATATCGACAACCCAAAAACCCGGGTAGCCAAAAAACAGGCCACCCGGGTTTTCTGTTGAGTGGAGACTCCGCAAGCGGAAACTGCATCCCACAATTAGCGCCCGGAACGGGACACATTTTCCGTCAAGCCCTCATCCGGAAAATCCATCCCAGTTTGAGCGCCCAGACCGGGACGCACTTTCCCAAAGGGTCCTCAACGGGAAACTGCGTCCCATAATTAGGCCGAGAAATGGGATGAACTTTCCCAATGAGAGCCAACCGGAAACCACGTCCCAGAATCAGCCCCCAAAGTGGGACGCACTTTCCCAACGAGCCTCAACCGGAAAATACATCCCGGAATCCAGCTGAATAGTGGGACACACTTTCCCAATCAGGTCCCAAGCGGAAACTGCATCCCGTTCCGGACGTGAATTCTGGGACACGGTTTCCGGATTCAAAAAGGCCACATGACGTGGCCTTTAACTTGTATATGCTGCGGGTATCCCCATGACAAGCCGCGCTCCAACAACAGGGCGTCTGTCCGGGCGGAGGCATATAAGGTTCATCGCGAGTTCCGCACGCAAAGGAGGCCACTTAATGTGGCCTCCGTCTTGCGCAGGACTGCCCGAGCAGGCGATGTTGCCCCATACGCCCGCCCA
>ERZ827528.2504-NODE-2504-length-16659-cov-2.841604_pt1 | contig 16659 bp, 26 predicted proteins | sample MGYA00519768_ERZ827528 | MGnify/ENA primary metagenome ERZ827528 (study PRJEB31778, sample SAMEA3449343) | human gut metagenome | biome: human gut; feature: human-associated habitat; material: faeces | place: United Kingdom | collected 2010/2012 ...
CCGTCATGGTCGAGAACGGCATCCACGGACACGTAGAGAGGATGTAGGACATGGAGGAGAAGAACCTTCCGCCGACACGAACGCCAGAGCAGCGCAAGGAGGCGATGGCGAAGGCCGTCCACACGCGCCGCGAGCGCGCCGCGTTCAAGGCGGCGTGCAAGGCGGGGAACATCCCGCCCGAGGTCGCCATCGAGGCGCCCATCGCGGCGAGACTCAAGGTCGAGGAGTTCGCCCGCTCGTTCCCGGGCATCGGCCCGGTCACGGCGCAGAAGATCGTCGAGGCGTGCCACATCCGCGACGGCCGCCGCGTGAGCGGCCTTGGTTACATGCAGGGGCCGCGCCTCGTCGAGGCAATCAAGAACAACATGACCGCGAAGGAGGACGGGCAGTGAGCATCAACCGAGTGAACATCAGCGGCAACCTGACCCGCGACCCCGAGCTGCGCGCCACCGCCGGCGGGACGCAGGTCCTGTCCTTCGGCGTGGCGGTAAACGACCGCCGCCGCAACGCGCAGACGGGCGAGTGGGAGGACTACCCCAACTTCGTCGACTGCACCATGTTCGGCAACCGCGCCGAGGCCGTTGGCCGTTTCCTCGCCAAGGGGATGAAGGTCGCGATCGAGGGCAAGCTGCGCTACAGCTCTTGGGAGCGCGACGGCCAGAAGCGCTCCAAGCTCGAGGTTATCGTCGACGAGATCGAGGTCATGGTGCGCCGCGAGGGGCAGACGCAGGCCCAGCCGCAGCAGAGCCTCGCGAACACGGTGCCCATGCAGCCACAGGCGCAGGCCGCGCCGCAGTGGAGCGCCCAGCAGGCCTACGCCGCGGTCCCGCAGTCCGAGTTCTACGACGAGGACGTGCCGTTCTGATGAGGCACGTACCCGACATCATCCGCGACCACTGGGAGGCGGCCCTGTTCGCCGCCTCCTTCGCCGCCGGGTTCCTGTTCTTCTCTTCAATCCTTTGGGGGTGGTTCTGATGGCCAACGACTTCACGGTTTTCGCCAGCTCGATAGCCGAGCTCTACGACGATTACGATCCGAGCGACCCCGAGGACATGAGGGAGCGCATGATGCTCGCGGACGCGGTGCTCATGTATGGCCTCCACGGGGTCGAGATCGAGTTGCCAAAGAACGTCAAGAGGGCCTTCAAGGGGCTCAAGAACGCCATCGACAACTCCAAGAACAAGCGAGAGCAGGCCAAGAAGGGCGGCAGACCCCGCAAGGCCAAGGCCGAGCCGGAGCCCGAACCCGAGCCTGAGCAAAAACCCGAAACCGAGGTTTCCGAAAGCGAAAACCCTAACCTAACCTGTCCTAGCTTAGCTTTACCTAGCCTAGCTTTACCTAGCCTAGCTTGTGTTGATGGTACGCGCGGCGGCGACGCAGACGGCTTCGCCCCGCCGACCCTCGAGGAGTGCCGCGCGTACTTCGCCGCCAACTGCATCAGCGGCGACCCCGACAAGTTCTGGGCGCACTACGAGTCGCAGGGCTGGATCCGCTCGAACGGGATGCCCGTGGCCTCGCTCAAGGCCGCGGCGATGCTGTGGAACGACAACCAGAAGCGCCTCGACGCCGAGGCCCATGCCCGCGGCAAGCCGACCGATGCCGAGATTCAGGCCGCCACGTTCAAGCCCACGAGGACGCCCGAGCAGACGAGGGCGGAGCTCGAGCGCAGGTGGCGCGAGGAACATCCGGGCATCGACCCGGCGAAGGTGAAGGCCCCGAGGGGGACGACCGCCGACCCGGTGGCGCTCAAGGCGTACCAGGACGCGCGGCGCCTGCTGGATGCGAGGGCCGCATGCGAGAGGAGGGCGTCATGAGCTTGGACGCCGAGAGGAGCGAGAACATGGGCAGACCGAAGGGGTCCGCGAGCATCTACGACGACGGGCCGCGCAGCGCCCGCTGCGAGACGTGCGGGTTCTGCGTCGTGAGCGAGGCGGTCATGACGGCGTCCGGCGAGGGCCGCAAGCGGTACACGTGCATGCGGTGCCCCGACTTCGTGCACACCACGCAGGGGCTCGCGAGGTGCAACTACTGGGAGGCGCGACATGAGGGCTGAGTCGCTGGACAGGCGCGGGGGCTACGTGCTCGTGTGCGGGCAGTGCGGCAGGCGGTTCCGCACGGCGTACATGAACCAGAGGTACTGCTGCGGGTGGTGCGAGAACGTGGCGCGAAGGGACGCGAGCAAGCGGCCCGTGGACGTGTACCTCGGAACGAGGAGTGAGTCGGGCCGAGAGGTCAACGCCATGCGTGCGGCGCTGGCGGAAGGGAGGCGCATCTGATGCGCGACGGATACAGGTTCGAGTTCGGGGCGCTCGATGAGCCGGACGCACCCAAGGTGCAGGCGCTCAAGCCGCTCGAGGAGGCGGCCGAGGTATACGGCGCTTGGCAGGATTGCGACGACATGCGCCTCAGCCCGATCATGACGGCGCGCAGGGTGTACCGCCAGAACCTTATCGACGAGTGCATGGACGTGGTCCAGGCGGTCGTCAGCCTGCTCGACGCCGAGGGGTTCACGCAGGAGGACGTGGACGCGGCAATCGAGCGCTGCAACGAGAGGAACCGAGAGAGGGGACGTCTGTGATGGAGACTTTGGATCAGATCAAGGCAGACGCGGTCGAGGTGTTCCATTTCGACCGCGAGTGCAGGCCGCAGGACAGGGCGCACGCCTACCTGGGGAAGTACCGCGTCAGGCGCGGCTACAACGACACGGCGATGCAGGTCGCGGTGACCGACATGATCGAGCGCGCCTACGAGGCGGGAAGGGCGGAGGTCACCGGCGCGAACCTCGTGCAGAACCCGCGCCGCCAGCTGACGAGCATCGAGGCGACCGTCGGGGATGCCATCGACCTGCTCGACGAGAGCACTGGGGCGGTGGAGTGCGATGAGTGACTCGAGGGTCGGCGGCTACCCGATGGGGGTGACCGACGCCGCTATCGAGCGCAGCTTCGGTGGGGCCTGCGAGCCTCGGATGTGCGGGAACTGCAGGCATTTCTGCAGCAGCGACATCCACGTCGACTACGGCTACTGCCACCTCGAGTTCGAGCGCGCCTACGACGCGGAGGCGCCTGAGCGCAAGGAAGGGTTCTGGCGCCTGGCGAAGTGGGCCGTGGCGTGGCTCACGGGGAACCTGCTGTACTGCGAGGACGAGTGCGGCGAGTGCCGCGACTACGAGGAGTTTGGGCTATGAATATCGACATCAAGACCGCCGACGGCGAGGAGATCGAGCTGGGCGGCGCGTATTACGACGGACGCGGAACCGAGTACAGGCCGGTCGGTATCAGGCTGATCGACTATCACCGTATCACCAATGTGTCCCTCTCGTGCCTTACCGGCAAAGTAGACAAGCTCTGCTGCGTTTCGATGCGACCGAACGAGCTTTACTCCACCCTGCCCGACAGCTGGGAGAAGCTCGAAGAGGACTTGGACGCGGCAGGTGACGCGCGGTATCAAGAGGCTTGCGCCTACTTCCACAGAGACAAGGACGAAGATGGCTGCACATCGTGCCCCGGGGGCGAGGACGGCTGCGGTCGAATTGCCATGCGCGACATCGCATCACGCATCCGCAGGCTGCGGGGTGAGAACTGATGAACTTTTCCGATTATGCCGAATTGGAAAAACGCGCGGAGGCACACGGCCTAGGGGACGACCCGTCGCTGGCGCAGCTCCTGCACATTATCCAGTTCAAGCAGGTCGTTGTGAACGGACATAAAAGGACGATGCGCGAACTCGCCGTCTGGGAGAGGAACATCGCGGAGACAGTAGAGCAGCGCATAAAGGAAACGGAGGCTGCAGATGGTCAATGATGAGAAGCGGCGCGAGGTGGCGAAGAAGTTACGCGAAATCTCATACAAGCCCGGGTGGTCACTTGGCGATTGGTGGTTACGTGTTCATGGGGCCGTGGTCGGTTCCGAACACTGTCTGTGTCCCCAAGAGGACGTGGCTGTAATCGCCGACCTGATCGACCACCCGATGTGCCACGACCTTGTTGAGCACAAGCAAGACCCGTTTATCCCAGGCAAGCGGATGACCGACGGCTACTTCCATTGTTCCGACTGCGGATGGGATGGGCAGATCTGGGAGCATATCGGCTTCGGGGACATGCTTGCGTATGAAGCCGTCCATTGCCCGAAGTGCGGGGCGATAATCAAGCGCTGTGCGTGAGGTGGTCCCCGGCGCTTGGTATAGTAGCCGAAGCAAACCGAGCGCGAGGGGGTATGCGAATGGCGTGTAGGCCACCTGTAGGAGATGGGCCAAAAGGCCCATCCACAAAGTCAACACATCCGTTGAGGGACGAGTGGGCGCTCCGGAAGGGGCGCTCCTCTTACGTCCTGTGGACGGACGAGATGATAGGGCGGATGCAGGCGCACCCGGAGCGGACGGCGGCGGAGATCGCGGCGGACCTCAGGGTGACGCCGAGCGCCGTGAGGCACGCGCGGCAGCGGTACGGGCGCTTTTCGACCGGAACGGATGGGCTGTGCATCGTGTGCGACGCGCGGCCCGTGTTCGACACGTCGGCGCAGGCGAAGAAGTGGAGGCTGTGCAAGGGGTGCTATCTGGCGGAGCGGAAGAGACGGCTCGAGGAAGAGGCGGAGAGCAACCGCATACGACAGGCCGCGCACAGACGGCAGAAGCCGGACGGAGGCGCTTGAGAGGCTGGCCGAGGCAATCGGAATCAAGCCGACCAAGGTCGAGTAGCCGAAAGGCCCCGGGAAACCGGGGCCTTTTCTTTAAACGTTACCCCCTTTTTACGCTCGTGGGCAAACGCACGCGCTTGTCCACGTGCGTAAAAAGGTGGGAACGTTCGCGTTTCCATATGGCTATCTACCAGCGGAAACGTGATTTTGTGGCGGGAAAAGGGCGTGAAAAACTGACCAAGGAGGGCATCGAGGATGCCGTCCGCCTGTGCCGTGCCGGAATGACCGACAGGGACATCGCCGCATATCTCGGGGTCGCGCGCGAGACCTACAGCCGCTGGATCAACCACCCCAGAACAGACAATCAGCGTCAACTGTGTCACGTTCTAAAAAAGGCCGAGGTCGAGCGCAAGGCGACGCTCGTGGGCCGCATCATGGACGCGAGCGGCGACAGCTGGCAGGCGGCGGCGTGGCTGCTCGAGCGCAAGTACCCGCAGGAGTACGCCAAGGCGCAGCGCATCATGGATACCACCGACACGGCGGTACTCAAGGCCGCCAAGGAGCTGGTGCTGTCCGTGCCGTCCTCAATCGGCGGGGACGAGTAGCCGATGCCGCTCACGAGGATGCAGCGCGAGTACCTCGCCAACTGCACGCACCGCTACGACGTGAAGTGCGGGGCGACGGGCTCGGGCAAGAGCTACGTCGACATAGCCGTGACCATACCGCAGAGGCTTCTCGCCATGAGGGGCGAGGGGCTGGCGGTGATGATCGGGAACACCCGCTCGACGCTCGAGCGCAACATCCTCGAGCCGATGCGCTCGCTCTACAGCGAAGACGTCGTCAGCCAGATCGGGCGGGACAACACGGCCCGGATATTCGGGCGCAAGGTCTACTGCCTCGGGGCGGACAAGAAGACGAGCGTATCCAAGATTCAGGGCGCCACGTTCGAGTGGGTCTACGGCGACGAGGTCGCCACGTGGAGCGAAGACGTGTTCCAGATGCTCAAGAGCCGCCTGCGCTGCGAGCACAGCCGATTCGACGGCACCTGCAACCCCGACAGCCCGAACCACTGGTTCAAGCGGTTCCTCGACGGCGACAGCGACATCTACAGGCAGGACTACACGATCTGGGACGGCGCGCTGGCGCCGGATGTCATCGAGGCCCTCATCAAGGACTACGGCAGCGGCGTGTACTACGACCGCTACATCTTGGGCAAGTGGACGCTGGCCGAGGGCCTGGTCTACCCCGGGTGGGAGGGTGCCCTAGAGAGCCGGTATACGGGCAGCGCCGCCAAGTACGCGGTGTCTTGCGACTACGGAACGCAGAACGCCTTCGCGGCGCTGCTGTGGGCGTTTGACGGCAAGGTGTGGCACGTGGTGGACGAGTACCGCTACTCGGGCCGCGACACGGGGCACCAGAAGACGGACGCCGACTACGTGCGCGGGCTGAGCAAGCCGCCCAAGTTCATCATCGACCCGAGCGCCACGAGCTTCATCGCCGCGATGCGGCAGGCCGGGTTCAAGACCAAAAATGGGCGCAACGACGTCGCGGACGGCATACGAGAGACGGATGTGTGCCTGGGCAACGGCACGGTGCGCATCTCCGACGCCTGCGCGGGGCTGATAGGCGAGCTCGGCGGCTACTGCTGGGACGCCAAGGCGGACGGCGACAAGCCCGTCAAGGTCGAGGACCACAGCTGCGATGCGCTCCGTTACGGCGTGGCAACACTGCGCATGTACAAGCCTGCGAAACGGCAGGTAAACCCATTTTTTGAAGGGAGGTAGCGGCTTTGTCTAAAGGTCCTTTGGTGACCGATGGCGACCTCAAGGCGGCGGCGTCGGCAACGGCATTCGCGGCAGATGCCATCGAGCGGCACATGTCGAGCGAGATGTACCGCAACGCCGTCATCGCGAACGAGTACTACCGCCAGCACAACGTCACGATCAACCGTTTCGTGCAGAAGATCTACTCGTGCTCCGGTGCCGAGGCCGAGGACTTCACGGCCTCGAAGCTGAGGCTGGCAAGTAACCTGTTCAAGCGCCTAAACGTCCAGCGCTGCACGTACTCGCTCGGTAAGGGCGTGAGCTTCGTGGACGTCTCGGCGGGCGGCAAGGACACGACCAAGGAGGCGCTTGGCGACCGCTTCGACGACGACGTCATGGAGATGGGGCTCAAGGCGCTCATCCACGGTGTGTCATTCCCGTTTTGGAACCTCGACCACATCGACGTGTTCACCGCCGACGAGTTCTGCCCGGTGTGGGACGAGTACTCGGGGGCGCTATACGCCGGCGTGAGGTTCTGGCGGCTCGACTCCGACCACCCGTGGCACGCGACCCTCTACGAGCAGGACGGCTACACGGAGATGGTGTCGGGCGGCAGCGGCTTCGACTTCGAGGTGGCCGAGGCCAAGCGCGCCTACAAGGTCACGTATCGGGAGATACCGGCGGACGGGATGAAGCTGGCCGTCGATGCGGAGAACTACTCCCGCCTGCCCATCGTGGCGGTCTGGGGCGGCGACGCGCACCAGAGCACGCTCGTCGGCATGCGCGAGAGCATCGACGCCTACGACCTCATCAAGAGCGGTCTGGTGAACGACACGCGCGACTGCGCACAGATCTACTGGCTCATCAACGGAGCCGGCGGCATGGACGACAGGGACCTCGACCTGTGGCGGGCGAAGCTCAAGCTGACGCACGTGGCCGAGGTCGACGCCGAGCAGGGGCAGTCCGTGACGCCGTTCACGCAGGAGGTGCCCGTCGAGGGCCGCAAGGAGACGCTGGCGCAGATCAAGGCAGACATCTACGAGGACTTCGGCGCGCTGGACGTCCACACCATTGCGGCGGGGGCGACCAACGACCACATCGACGCGGCATACCAGCCGATGGACGAGGAGGCCGCCGAGTTTGAGCGCCACATCCGCGAGGGTATCATGGACATCCTCGCCCTCCAGGGCATCGAGGACACGCCCGTGTTCACGCACACTCGCATCAGCAACACCAAGGAGCAGGTCGAGACCGTGTGCCTGGAGGCCGAGTATCTGGACGACGAGACGATCCTGCGAAAGCTGCCGAACATCACGCCTGACGAGAGGGCGAAGATTTTGGAGCGCAAGCAGCGGGAGCAGGAGGAGCGCATGGCAGCGCTGCCGCCCGCCCTGGCGGCGAACGCGAAGGGTGCCCAGGAGGGCGACGAGGACGAGGAAGGTGATGAGTGATGGCGGCATTGCATGTGCTTGACGGCGAGCTGTGGCAGTGGGACACCGGGCGCGAGGTCGAGGTTGTCGGCTGCGAGCAGGTGCATTTCGCCAAGTCGACCACGGGGACGTGCTACACGGTCGCGGTGGCCGACAGCAAGGCGAAGATTCCCGACGAGCTGCTCCAGGCGGCTGGGCGCGCGTACGCATGGGCCTACATCACGGACGAGGCATACGGCGGGCGCACGCGCATCGAGGCGCTCTGGGACGTAAAGAGGCGAGCCAAGCCCGCCGAGTACATCTACGAGCCGAGCGACCAGCGCACCATCAAGGACGCGGAGACGGCGCGAGACGAGGCCAAGGCCGCGCAGAAGGCGGCGGAGGCCGCACGCGACAGGGCTGTCGCCGCCGAGGTCAAGGGGGCGCGCGCCACGACTCTTGCCTCGGGCTCGGAGGCAACGGCGGCGATGGAGGGCAACGTGCTGGTCGTCGGCGTGCCGAAGGGCGACGCGCTGAGATACAGTGACCTCACCGCCGAGCAGATCGCGGAGCTCAAGAAGCCCGCGACGGACGCGGCGGCTGGCGTGAACAAGGTCAACAACGAGTTCAAGCAGCTCAAGGCTTCTGTCGAAACGGCGGAGAAGGGCCGCGCCGACGCCGAGGCGGGGCGCAAGGAGAAAGAGACCGAGCGCGGGCAGAACGAGACGGAGCGCAAGGAGGCTGAGGCCGGACGCAAGACCGCCGAGCAGAAGCGCGAGCAGGATTCGACCAAAGCCCTCGCCGACGCGCAGGCGGCTCTCAAGGACGCCAAGACGGCAGCCCTGAACTACCAGTCGATTATCGACTCGGCGGCTGCCGTGACGGCGCTGGGACTCAAGAAGGTAAACGGCAAGATTTGCCAGATGCGAAAGGTAGGTGCCTAAATGGCCGATACGCAGGCAACCGAGCAGGCAACCGAGGGGTTCGAGTACGCTGACCCGCTGGCATCGGACAAGGCGGTGTGGGCGCTTGTCGGTGCGGTGAAGAATCTGGGCGACCAGAAGGCGCTCGAGCGCGACGCCTCGACGGGCCGCTACTCCAACGAGAGCATCGCCGCGATGGTGGACAAGCACAAGACGGGGCTGGTGTACACGTTCCTCATCCCGGCGGGCAGCCCCACCGACATCCAGCCCATGAGCGCCGCCGCGAAGCGCGTGGCCTCCACCGAGTTCGTGCCCGCGACGGCGACGAGCGCGGCTGTCGACCCGTTCGACACCGAGGGCGGCCCGTGGTTCCACGTGTCCGCCAACGCCGGTGCCGACGCCGACGGCGTGCCGTGGGTCGAGGCCATCGACGGCGTCGACTACGGTTTCTCGCGTGTGGACAACGGACACGGCAACAACGTCTACGAGATTGCGCCGGTCGTGTGGCAGGCGGTCGAGGTGCTGACGAACGGCAACCTGCTCGTCTCGTGGTCCGACAGCCGATTCAGCGGCTCGCAGCCGAACCCCAAGGCGTTGCTGCCGGACGGCACGCTGCGACCGTACATGCTGACGCCGACATACCCCATGAGCATCGACGCCGACGGGCGCCCGCGCTCCGTCTCGGGCGCGAAGGTCGCCAACCGCACGACGTCGCACGACTCGCTCGTCGACCTTTGCAAGACCGCGACCACGGGCTACTCGGGCATGAGCGCCTACGACCAGTGGTATATCAACTTCCACCAGTTGACCAAGACGCTGTGCAAGTCCTCCCAGGTGGACTTCCCGGGCTGCACGGACTTCAACATCCAGATCCACCCCGCGCTCGCCGAGACGGGCGTCACGCGCGTGGTCGTCACCGCCGAGCAGGCGGCGACGATTCCCGTGGGTGCGTCGATGATGTACGGCACCGACACGGGCACCACGTGCCCCGACCGAGGCGCCGCGGCGGCGTACGACGTGTTCGACGGCGCGGTCGTCGGCGGCAAGGAGACGCTCGCAGACGGCAACGTGGCGCTTCTCATGGACGTCGCCAAGGCGTTCGACACGACCGTGAACACATGGCTCCAGAGCGCACCGTGGAGCACGGGCAACACCGATGCCCTCGTGGGCGACGGCCAGGTGGCGAATGACGGCAAGCATCCGTTCAAGGTCGGCGGCGTCGAGACGGGACTGGGCCTGTGGGAGTTCATGGGCGATACGCTCTTCGTCTCCGACGGCACGGGCTTCGGCATCGCGGTCAACCCCGACACTCGCAATGAGAAGAAGAACGCCGTGGCGGACGGGGTGACCCCGACGGCGGCGTGCATGCCGACGGCAGATGGCTATATGCTCGACATCCAGTTCGTCAACGGCCTCATCTTGGGCAAGGGGCTCGGCGGCTCGGCGACGACCGGTGTCGGCGACTACTTCTACTTCGACACCTCCGGAGGTAAGGTCAAGGGCACAATCCGTCTGGTTCGGTTCCTCGGCGACCTGGGGCACGGCTCGGTTGCCGGTCTTCGTTGCGCGCGCTCGTGGGTCGGGTCCGGTCGGGCCGCTTGGTACTTCGTCTCCCGGCTTTCTGCTACGGGCCGTAGCCGGGGGTGAATCAGGGCGTAGCCCTGAGAGGGGGCTGGCCCCCTCCTAACCCCAAACAGGGATTCACGGTGAGGGCGGCGCTGGTTTCTGGTTCAGTTCCTCGGCAACCTGAGGAACGGCTCGAATGCCGGTCTTCGTTACGCGAGCTCGTGGGTCGGGTCCGGTAGGGCCACTTGGAACTTCGTCTCCCGGCAATCTGTCTATAAATCTCTACTCGCACCGTGTCTACCGCGCCCGCCGCTTTCTGGCGGGACGCGGCTCAGCCTGACTCCTTTGAGTGAAATTTGTCCGCAAGGCTCACGGGCTGGTAACCGCAAGGCGAACGCTCGTATGACAGACAGAAAGAGCTTTGATCTATGAAAACCTACTGCAAGGGCCTCGAGTTCACGCGCAAGAGCGTCGTCGAGGCCCTGCACCGATGGAAGAAAAGCGACTCCGGCAAGGAGAACGGCTGGCGCGTCGCCGACGAATACGGCACCGAGACGGCGTTCGTCGACCGCATCTGGCTAGAGCTCTCGACCGAGACGCTTACGTTCGAGCCGATTCGAACCTACCTGAAGCACGACCCGAACAACGGCAAGCTGCGCGAGATAAGCGTCGAGAGCATCAAGCGGCAGGTGTGCAACTACCTGTGCGTTGGGGCACTCGAGCCGCTCCTTGCCGCCAAGGTCGGCTTCTGGCAGGTGTCGAGCGGCGTCAAGGGCAAGGGTGCGGCGCTGGGGATGCGCAAGCTCAGGCGCGCGGTTCACCGCTTCGCCTACCACCTACACGTTGACATCCGCAACTGCTACGGCTCGATGCAGACGGCGGTGGTGGAGGGTCTGGTGGCGCGCTACGTCAAGAACAGCCAAGTCCTCTACCTGCTCCATTCGCTGCTGTCGACGATGAACGGCGTCCTTATCCTCGGCAGCTACCTGTCGCTTCGGTTGGCGGCGTTCGTGATCTCGTTCGCGTACCACGCGGTCGAGGAGGCGGCGAAGGAGCGGCGCGGCAAGCGCATGAGGCTCGCGGGATGTCAGGTGTGGTACGCCGACGACGGCTATTTTCTCGGCAACTCAAAGTGCTCGCTCGGGAAGGCCGCGGCCATCGCCGCGCGCGTTTTGGGGCGGCTAGGATTGTCACTGAAGCCGTGGAAGGTGAGGCGCAACGGCGCCGAGCCCATCGACTTCGCGGGCTATCGCATCTGGTGCGCTCGCGGGCGCCGGGTCGCCTTGCGAAAGAGGCTCTGGAAACGACTGCGACGCGCGTTCGCGCGCTACATGCGCAGGCGCACCGAGCGCTTGGCGAGGCGCGTGTGCTCTTACTGGGGCTGGTTGAAAACGGCCGTCATGGAGCACCAGATGAACGCTAAGCGGTGCATATTCAACGCGGCGAGGGCCGTGGGTTAGGAGGAAAAATATGGTTGTGAAGTCGGAGCGAACGGGCGAGAGGCCCGAGACGGTCGAGATTGCGGGGACCGACGTCTGGCTGCGCCGCGGCATCGCCGAGGGCGAGCGCGAGGAGCAGGGCGGCGAGGGCGGTTCCGTCAAGGTGAAGGTGTTCACCTACGAGGAGCTGCACTTCACCGACCCGACTGGCGAACTGACAGTCGAGGGCGCAAAGGCTGACTTTGACACCGTCTGGGCGGCTCACGAGGCGGACGGCATGAGCATGGAGGAGCAGATCGCATCGCTCCAGCAGCAGGTCGCCGATTCGCAAGCGGCCCTTCTCGAGCTCGGCGACATCGTTGGAGGTGAGTAACTTGGCGAAGATCTACTACCGCGCCGTGAAAAGCGGCAAGCGCACGCTCGAGAGCGTTCCCGAGCGCTGGCGCGACGAGGTACGCCAGATGCTAGAGGCAGACGGCGAGTAGGGAAGGGCCCCGGCTTCGGTCGGGGCCCTTTTCCGTTATGCGCGGGCGACCATGCGTGCCGACGATTGGAGGCGGCGCATGGCGAAGGATAGCGCTCACGAGTTCTCAGACGCCGAGATTCGGGCGTTCGAGCGCGAGGTGGCGGGAGTGTACGGCGAGGCGAGCAAGACGGCCTACGCCGACCTCAAACGCTATCTGGCGCAGTTCGAGGCCGACGATGAGAGGATGCGCGAGCGTCTCGAGGCCGGCGAGATCACCAAGGCTCAATATAGGTCTTGGCGAAGCGGGAAGATAGCGGCGGGCAGGCGCTACCGAATTGTCCTCAAGCAGTGCGCCGAGGCCATGACGCATGCGAACGTCGTCGCAGCCGCCGCCATCGAGGGCAGGCTGCCCGAGGTCTACGCCGAGAACTACAACTACGGCACGTGGCAGGTCGAGAGCGCCGTGGGCGTTGACACGGCCTACGCACTGCAGGACGCGTCAACCGTCCAGAGGCTGCTCACCGACCACGACAGCTACCTGCCCAAGCCGTCCGTCAACGTCGCTAAGGACATGGCATGGAACCGGCGGCTCATCGCCAACCAGATTACGCAGGGCGTGCTGCTAGGGGAGTCGATACCCAAGATAGCGAAGCGCATTCAGGACGTGGCGGGGTCCAACCGCGCGGCGGCGGTGCGCTTGGCGCGGACCTCGACGACGGCGGCGGAGAACGCCGGGCGCGTCGACAGTTACAAGAGGGCCAAGGGGCTCGGCATCAAGGTGCAGCAGGAATGGATGGCGACGCTCGACGGGCGCACGCGCTCGAGCCACAGAAAGCTCGACCGCGAGAAGGTGGAGGTCGGCGAGAAGTTCAGCAACGGGTGCCGCTACCCGGGCGACCCCGAGGCGCCGTATGCCGAGACGTGCAACTGCCGATGCACGCTGATTGCGTGCTGTGACGGGCTCGACGTGCTCGACGGCGAGCGTTTCAGCCGACTGCCCGAGGGCATGACGTATGAGGAATGGAAGGCGGGCAAGCCCGCCGTCAACGGCGCCAAACCGGCCGACCGTACCATCTCCGAGTTCATGGAAATGCCCGGCACCAAGCGCAAGCTGGATGCGGCAGGCATGTCCAAGACCGAGGCGCGAAAGCGGCTCTCGCGGCAGCTCGAGGACTACGGCATACCGTCCGGCTCGTTCCGCAAGATGAGCGCAGGCGACCAGCAGAAGGTGTTGGACACGGCGCTTGCGCCCGGTTCGACGCCCATTGTCAACGGTCGGCGCGTTTTCAAGGAGATCAAGGGCGAGCATTCCGCAGGCTCCGACCTTGCCAAGGTCAACCCGAACTTTAAGACAAAGAAGGACAAAGACGGCAGGTACTCGTACAACTGCCAAAGGAGCGTTCCGGCGTATGAGGCGAGACGGCGTGGGCTCGACGTCGTTGCGAAGCCGGTTAAGATGAACAAGTGGGGGAAAATATCGGCATATGACCCCTTCGCGCGCGCCGAGTCGTACAAAAAGGTGTTTCCGGGGGCCACTTGGAAACGTGGTGGCGATAAGCCGGAGAAAGAAATAACGTCATTCCTCCTTGCGGTAAACGGGGACGCGAGGGCCGAGGTCTCCGTTTCCTGGGACCACGCGCTTTGCGGCAAGAGCGGACGACACGTTTTCGTTGCGGAAAAGACGGGAAACGCTATCAAGTTCATAGACCCACAGAGCGGCGATGAGGACGTGAGCTGGTATTTTGGTATAATCAAGGCCGAGGAGACGGAGTTCGCGCGAGTTGACGACGCCGAGTTTGGCGATCTTATCGACGAGTGCCTGACGACAAGAGGTTGACATGCTCACATTGGAAGAGGCAATAAAGCCGATTCTGGAAGAGGAGGCCGTAGACGGATACGGCCCGGTGTGCGCATACGAGGGCAAATACCATTGGTTCGTCGGTTTCGGTTTCGATGGAAAGATGGCCCCGGGCGACACTCCGTATGCCATCGACAAGGAAACGGGGAGGATTGACTTCTTCCCGATTCCATTTTTCCTCAGAGGCGAGAGTCCATCTGCTATCGAGCTTGAGATGGACAAGGCCAACGAGATAAAAGTCAAATAGACCACAGTCAGCCCCCCCCCGGCGGGGGGTTTTTTATGCCGCGTGACCGTGCCGCGACACTGCCCGCAGAGAGATTGGGGCAGGCATGAAAGAGCTATTCACTTGTGCGAGCTGCGGAGACTGCGCCGTAAAGCTGGGCTTCGGCTTCACGTTCCCGGATACCTACATCTGCACGCAGCGCGGCGACGAGGTCGAGCCCGACGACGGCTGCACGCTCGGGTGCGAGGGCGTTCCGATGCAGGCCATCGAGGCCATCGAGGCGGACGTCGACGGGCGCGTTGGCTACGGCTGCGAGGTGCTCGACTGATGGCTTACGGGCTCGTCGGCGGCGTCGGCGACCACGGCCGGCACGGCACCCTCATCACCGAGGAGATCGTAAACGCCGCGAAGCTGGATACCGCCGAGTGCATCGAGATACGGCAGAACAACATCGAGCAGGTCGAGAAGGCCCTCCTGCGAGCCTATAAGACTGGCCTAGAGGAGATAGGCCTCGTCGCGGAGGGCTATGCCAAGGCGACGTGCCCGGTCGACACGGGCAGGTTGCGCAACTCCGTCACGCACCTCCTCAAAGGCTACGACTGCTTCATCGGCACCAACGTCGAGTACGCGCCGTACGTCGAGGAGGGGACCTCCCGCATGAAGGGCAAGCACTTCCTGCGCAAGGCGGCGACGGGCCACGGGGACACGTACCGGGCGATTCTCGAGAAGCACCTGAGGGGCGGCGCATAGGGCCGCGTTACTCCGTTTGGATACTCACCCTTGCCGCGAGGTATTGCGGCGCGGGCCCTGCCGAGGCAACGGGCTGGGACCCGCCCATTCCGAAGCAAGGGAGATTCTGTTGGCACTTACGCGAAAGATGCTCAAGGCAATGGGCATCGAGGACGAGAAGATCGACCAGATCATCGACGAGCATGCCGAGAGCGTGAACGCTCTCAAGGCGCAGCGCGACGAGTTCAAGGAGGCCGCGGACAAGGCGGACGGCTACAAGAAGGAGCTGGACGCACTCAAGGCCAAGGGCGAGGGCGCGGACGAGTACGAGGAAAAGTACAAGGCCGCCGTCAAGAACCTAGAGGACTACAAGGCCAAGGTCGAGGGCGAGAAGGCCGCAGCCGAGAAGCGCGGCCTGTACCGAGAGCTGCTCAAGTCGGCGGGCGTCGACCCCAAGCGCATCGAAACCGTTCTCAAGGTCTCCGACCTCGAGAGCGTGACCGTCAAGGACGGCGCTATCGAGGACGCGGACAAGCTGACCGAGGGCATCAAGGCCGACTGGGCCGACTTCATCGCAACCACGACCGTCAAGGGTGCCGACGTGGCCCACGCCCCCAAGGGCGAGGGCGGCAAGGACATCAACGAAATGAGCACCGCCGAGTACATGAAGTACAAGGCGGAGCAGAGAGGCTAAGGGGTATCTATGCCGAACACCATCCTTACACCCAACATCATCGCCAACGAGGCGCTGGACGTTCTGCGCACCAACGCCGTCATGGCAAACCTCGTCCACCGCGATTACTCCTCCGAGTTCGTCGCGGGAGTGGGCGACACCATCACCGTCCGCAAGCCCGCCACCTTCGAGGCCAAGGAGTTCACCACCGAGGTCGAGGTGCAGGACGCCACGGAGGGCAAGGTCCCCGTCAAGATGGACAAGCTGCTCGACGTGACGTTCGCCGTCACGTCCAAGGAGCTGACGATGGGCATCGTCGACTTCTCCGCACAATTCCTCGTCCCGGCGATGCAGGCCTTCGCCGACAAGATCGACGGCTACCTGCTCAAGCTCGAGAAGGACGTCACGAACCGCGTCGACCACACCAAGGGCGCCATCGCCGTGGCGGACATCATCGCCGCCCGCAAGTTCCTCGTGGACGCCAAAGCACCCTCCACGGAGCGCCGCTTCGTCTACGGCTCCCAGGCCGAGGCCGACCTGCTTAACACCGAGGCGTTCACCAACGCCTCCGCCGTCGGCGACAACGGCACCGCCCTCAAGGAGGCATCGCTTGGCCGCAAGTACGGCCTCGACTTCTACTGCGACCAGAACGTGCAGAAGACCACGGCAGAGACGGCCAACTACACGCCGTCCATCGCGTTCCACAAGAACGCCTTCGCGCTCGTGACCCGCCAGCTCGAGATGCCGCTTGGCGCCCCCAAGGCGTTCTCCACCTCCTACGACGGCTTCGGCCTGCGCGTCGTGCAGGGCTACGACCAGAAGACCAAGACCGACACCGTCTCCATCGACATGCTTTGCGGCGTCAAGACCCTCAGCCCCGAGCTCGCCGCCGTTATCACCGATAAGCGATAGGCGCAGAGATGCTCGAGCAGGTGCTTCTGTCGTTGCGCAACTGGTTCGTCGCCGACAAGCGCAC
>ERZ827528.2506-NODE-2506-length-16640-cov-3.339765_pt1 | contig 16640 bp, 16 predicted proteins | sample MGYA00519768_ERZ827528 | MGnify/ENA primary metagenome ERZ827528 (study PRJEB31778, sample SAMEA3449343) | human gut metagenome | biome: human gut; feature: human-associated habitat; material: faeces | place: United Kingdom | collected 2010/2012 ...
TTAAGGCGGCGGGTTAATATGGCTCCCTGCCCCCTAGGGGCAGGGAGCGGGCGCAAAGATAAAGATTTAAAGAAAGATTTCGCATGAAATGTGACAGCACCTGTAGAAATGCTTCCAGCGGGGTGCGCCCACATTAAAAGGGCGGGGCGCCCCGGCTGGTATGCAGCGTAAAGCTTGTTTTATGACGCATAACCTAGTTATATATAAGATAATAGACGGCTTTGCGGTATTTTGATGTGGAGATATTAACTCCCCCACCCCCGTTCAACCTCCACCCCTCTTTCCCTGCACGAACTCAAAAGCGGCTCATATATGGAGCGCAGCTAGGGGAAAGGTAAACAGTACGAGAATGATTGGTAAATTTTAATATCCGGTATTTTGATATCAAAATACTAAGCAATATTTTGACATTTTATAATTATTATGCATGCGGGCGTACAGCAGTTAATGTGCCTGCCTGGTTTTGTACGCTACCCTTTTTTAAGTTTTGTAAGTCCGGAAGCTCAAATTTGCTGATTTTTATTAATTTAGATTGCTTAAATGAGATATAAGCTGTGATTTTGCCAAACTTAGGCTTGTTAATTAAGGCAATTTGGAGTATAATATATTATCATGCCTGCTGGAGCAGGTAATTTGGGTATACGCCATAGATATGCTTAGGGGGCGCATACCAATTAAAGAAAAGCCGGGCGTATAAAAAATGCTTAAGATGTTACCTAATATTATTACGGTTATAAGACTGTTGCTTATTCCCGTATTTATATTCTGTTTTTTCGCGTATGAGGACAAGCGTATCGCGTTTGCCGTGTTTGTCTTTGCGGAGCTTTCGGATTTATTAGATGGTTATCTGGCGCGCAAGCTGGACGCCATAAGCAATTTCGGAAAATTATTCGACCCTCTTGCCGATAAGCTTTTGCAGGTTTCTGCCTTGGTCTGCCTCACGGTTATCGGGTTTTTGCCCCTGGCTGCGGCTATTATAATGGCGGTCAAGGAATTAGCTATGATTATTGGCGGATGGTTTGTGCTCAAAAAAATGAAGACAGTGGTTTATTCCAATCTTTTTGGGAAAATCGCTTCTTTTATAATGAGCGTGGCCATTGCGCTCTGCTTCTTCCGCAAGTTGTGGTTCGCTTCGCCCGGCATGAGCTTAGCGCTCGATATTTTTATTTATTTTTCGGTTGCGTTGAGTGCGCTGGCTATGGTACAATACGGTATAATAAATATAATTCGTCCGCAGAGAGATAAAAAGCGGCAGAATTAAATATATCGCTGTGAAAAAGAGGAGTAGGCTGTGTTTTCGCCTGAAGAGAGCGCCCGTGGCGGTGAAAGGGCGCGGGAAAACAAGCTGAAGGTCGCTTTGGAGCGGGCAGGGTGAATATTTTTAAAAGTAGCCTTGCACGGGTGCGCCCGTTAAAGCGTAATGAGCGCCGCACGCTTTGCGCGAGCGGAATTAAGGTGGTACCGCGGTTTATCCGTCCTTTTTATAAAGGACGGTTTTATTTTTATTAGGAGGTTAGGAACAATGGAAAACATGCTGGATAAGCAATATAATCCTAAAGAGGTTGAAGACCGGCTGTATAAAAAATGGGAGGAAAAGGGATATTTTCATGCCGAGGTTAATCCGGATAAAGAGCCTTTTACTATAGTTATACCCCCGCCCAATATAACCGGACAGCTTCATATGGGCCATGCCCTGGATAATATGATGCAGGACGCCATCATCCGCTTTAAGCGCATGCAGGGCTATGAAACCCTTTGGATGCCCGGAACCGACCATGCCAGTATCGCAACTGAAGTAAAGATTGTGGAAGCGCTTAAGGAAGAGGGACTATCTAAATATGATATTGGCCGGGAGGAATTTTTAAAGCGGGCCTGGGCCTGGAAAGAAAAATACGGGGGCCGGATAGTTGAGCAGCTAAAGAAATTAGGCTCTTCCCTGGACTGGCAGAGAGAACGCTTTACCATGGACGAAGGGTGCTCCAAGGCTGTTACCGAGGTGTTTTTGCAGCTCTATAATAAGGGGCTTATATATAGGGGCAACCGCATAATAAACTGGTGCCCGCAATGTAAGACCGCCCTTTCGGACGCAGAGGTGGATTATCTGGAGCAGCCTTCCCATCTCTGGCATATACGCTATAAGGTTAAAAATTCGGATGAAAGTCTGATTGTAGCGACAACCCGTCCTGAAACCATGCTGGGGGATACGGCCCTGGCTGTTAATCCTGAAGATGAAAGGTATTCTAAGCTGGTGGGAGGAGTGGCCATACTGCCTGTTGTGGGACGTGAAATCCCCATTGTGGCGGACGAATATGTGGAAAAGGAATTCGGCACGGGCGTAGTTAAGATTACTCCGGCGCACGATCCCAACGATTTCGAGGTGGGCCGCAGGCATAAATTGGAGATTATAAAAGTCATGGATGAAGCGGGCATTATGAATGAAAATGCCGGAGAATATCAGGGCATGGACCGCTTTGAATGCCGCAAAAAGCTGGTTGAGCGCCTTAAAGAAGGGGGTGAGCTGGTTAAAATTGAGGATTATGCTCATAACGTAGGGCACTGCTATCGCTGTAAGACTGTGGTGGAGCCTATGCTGTCCATGCAGTGGTTCGTCAATATGAAGCCGCTTGCGCATCCTGCTATAAAAGCGGTTAAGGATGGAGAAGTGCGCTTTATCCCCGAACGCTTTGAAAAAACCTACTTTAATTGGATGGAGAATATAAAGGACTGGTGTATCTCCCGTCAGCTCTGGTGGGGGCACCGCATACCCGCCTATTACTGCGAGGACTGCGGGCATATGGCTGTGGCCAAGCATGCGCCGCACGCCTGCAAAAAATGCGGCGGCACTCGTTTTAAGCAGGACGAGGATGTATTGGATACTTGGTTCTCTTCTGCGCTCTGGCCTTTTTCTACGCTGGGCTGGCCGGATAAAACTCCTGAATTAGAATACTTTTTCCCAACAAATGTGTTGGTAACCGGCTATGATATAATTTTCTTCTGGGTAGCCCGCATGATTTTTTCCAGCATTAACGAGATGGGACAGGTGCCCTTTAAGGACGTGTTAATTCACGGTATAGTCAGGGATGACCAGGGCCGCAAGATGAGTAAATCGCTGGGCAACGGAATAGATCCGCTGGAGGTTATAGATAAATACGGCGCGGACGCGCTGCGCTTTTCGCTGGCCATGGGCAATTCACCCGGAAACGATATGCGCTTCTATTGGGAAAAAGCCGAGGCTTACAGGAATTTTGCAAATAAAATATGGAACGCCGCGCGGTTTGTGATGATGAATATCAATAACCGTGAGGTTCCCCATATAGACGGTTTGGAGCTGGATATAGCGGATAAGTGGATATTGGCAAGGTTCAATAAACTGGTGGGCGAAATAACCGCCAATATGGAAAAGTATGAACTGGGGCTTTCAGCTCAGAAGCTTTATGATTTTATCTGGAGCGAATACTGCGACTGGTATATAGAATTAACTAAGCCCAGGCTGTACGGCGAGGACGAAACGGCCAAGCTTACGGCGCTGGCGGTATTATGCCATGTGCTTTCGGGAGCGATGAAGCTTTTGCATCCCTTTATGCCCTTTATAACCGAAGAAATATATCTGCATCTTCCTAACGCTGAAGAGACTATAATGCGTTCAGCATGGCCGGTTGTCCGGGAAGAATTGGATTTTAAAACACAGGAAGAGCAGTTCGAGGGCGTTATTGAGCTTATACGCAATATCCGTAATCTGCGTGCTGAAATGGATGTGCCGGCCAATAAGCGCACAGCCGTTTATATCCTGCCCGGTCTTGGATCTGAATTTATGGCGCAGGCGCTTATATATTTTGAAAAGCTGGCGGGCGCGTCCAAGGCGGAAATAATTTCTGAGCGTCCGGCGGCGAATGACAAAATGGCGGCGGTAGTGGGAGCTAAGGCCGAATGCTTTATCCCGATGGGCGAACTGATAGATGCAGAAAAGGAACTTAGCCGGCTTCAGAAGGAAAAGGAAAATCTGCTCAGTGAAATTAAGCGCGCAGAGGGCAAATTGAATAATCAGGGCTTTGTGGCCAAAGCGCCGGCGCAGGTAGTGGAGGCTGAACGCGCAAAGGCGGAAAAATACCGGGATATGCTGGAAAAGGTTGAGCAGCGCATTAAAGCGGTTGGTGAAATGCTTTGAGCTATTTAGACTATATTCCGCGTCTGCCTGCTTTTACTGGCCGCGGCTGCGTTCAGGAACTTAAACGGGTGCTTTCCCGCATGGGCAATCCGCAGGAAAAGATAAAATGCGTGCATGTTACGGGGACAAACGGCAAAGGCTCTGTCTGCACAATGGTTGAATGCGCTCTAAGAAAAGCCGGATATAAAACAGGACTGTATACTTCTCCTTATCTTGTGCGCTTTAATGAGAGAATAAGAATAGAGGGCAGAGAGGCAGAGAATGAGCAATTAGAGCTTTCTGCCCGGCGGGTACATGGGGCTCAAGGAGAGGAAAAGCTCACGCATTTTGGCTTTATTACTGCCATGATGTTTGATATGTTCATGCGCGCAAATGTTGATGTAGCCGTACTGGAGGCAGGTATGGGGGGAGGAACAGATCCAACGGTATTATGCCGCCCGCTGGCCTGTGTTATAACGGGCGTCAGCCTGGACCATACCGCCATACTGGGAGATACGCTGGAAAAAATCGCTCAGGAGAAAGCGGGGATAATAAAACCGGGCGTGCCCGCTGTTTTGGGAGTGTGCGCTCCCCAGCCGGCTGAGATTATCAGGAATAAAGCGCTGGAGCGTAACGCGCCTTTTACTCAAATAGTGCCTGGGGACATAACTGATATGGCATGCGCCTTTGAGGGGACGCGCTTCAGCTATAAAGGCGAAAGCTATGCTCTGAAATTGTTGGGCGGACATCAGGTATATAACGGTGCATGTGCCGTCAGCTGTTTAGAATATCTTAATAAATACAGCGAGTTTAAGTCTGATCCTCATGATATTTCGGGCGCCGTCTGGCCGGGCAGGCTGGACCTGAGAAAATATAAAGGCCGGGATATACTGCTGGACGGAGCGCATAATCCTGAGGGAGCAAGGGCGCTTGCGGATTTTTTAAAGCAGTGTGCGGGCGAACGGAAAATAATTATTCTTTCCGCAGTTATGCGGGATAAGGACTATAACCAGGTCTGCGGTCAGCTAGCGGAGATAGCTGAGACGGCAGTGGCAGTGGGTATGCCCGATTATCCGCGGGCGTTAACTGCCCATGAATTGAAAAACGCCTTTGAAAATTATGGGATAAAGGCATATGAGGCGGCGGAACTGCGCGCTGGATTAGATTTAGCAATGGCTGAAGACAGAGACGCTTTAATTGTCGTATGCGGTTCGCTCTATCTTGTGGGTGAGGCTTTAGCGCTTTTAGGCGAGGAGGGGCAATGAGAAAATTACAGCCTGATTATTTGGCAAAATCTCTTTCGGGAGTGAATTTAAAGGTGCTTGCCGGGCAGGGAATAGAAATCCTTTTATTGGATCTGGATAACACTCTTGCCCCCTGGCGGACAAAGGATTTTTCTGCGCAGACCCTTTCCTGGCTGAATGAAGCCAAAAAATCTTTTGATATATATATATTATCAAATGGAAGCTCGGACAGGGTGGCGGATACGGCAGGTGATCTGGGCATTAAATATATTGCGGGCGCGCATAAGCCGGACGGGAAAAAATTGAAAAAGATATTGGCGGAAAAGGGGATAAAGCCGGAAAAGGCTGTAATTATAGGCGACCAGCTTTATACCGATGTGCTTTCGGCAGTTCGGCTGGGGGCATTTTCGGTGCTTTTGACGCCCATTTCGAGCAGGGAATACATTTTTACCAAGTTTAACAGGCTGCGTGAACGTCGTCCGCGCAGGCGAATAAATAAAAGCATGAAGTATATGGAGGATATTTATGATTAAATTCGGGCCTTCGGGCAACAGCGATTCATTTTATGCGCAGGGCGGCAAGCGCACGGCTGAGGCCATGAAATGGGTGCATGATATAGGCCTTAACGCCTATGAATATTCCTGCGGCAAAGGCGTCCGCATATCTGACGAGACCGCTGCGGAAATAGGGGAGCAGGCCCGCGCAAATGATATAGAAGTGAGCGTGCATGCGCCCTATTATATCAATCTGGCCAATTTTCATAAGGACAAGCGGGACGCGGCCAACGAATACATATACGCTTCTCTTAATGTAGCGAGACTGATGGGGGGCAGAAGAGTTATTTTCCATCCGGGCGCATATATGAAGATGGAGCCGGCTCAGGCGCTGGAAATAGCGGCGGCGCAATTAAAAGAGGTAATAGCCGGAATGGATGAAAGAGGCTATTCGGATATGATAATCTGCCCTGAAACAATGGGCAAGAGCGGACAGCTGGGCACCGTTGACGAGGTGATCCGCCTTTGCCGGGTGGACGAGCGTATTCTGCCCTGCTTTGATTTTGGGCATATTTATGCGCGCAGCATAGGAGAGATTAACTCGCGCGAACAGTTTAAGGAAATATTGGACAAAATAGAAAATAAACTGGGCAGGGAGCGCATGATCAATATGCATATTCATTTCAGCCGCATTGAATTTACTAAGGCGGGCGAAAAGATGCATCATACCTTTGAGGATACGGAGTGGGGCCCGGATTTTATATTTCTTGCCGAGGCACTGTATGAAAAAAAGGCCCAGCCGGTTATAATCTGCGAATCCAAGGGTACTATGGCGGAGGACGCGCTGGATATGAAACAGACGTATCAGAAGCTTATTGACCAGGACGGTAAATAATGCTACACAAACACGAATATTTGTGTTATTATATTGCGGGATATGAATTTTGGAGGTTATATGCTGGACAGGCTTAATAAACTTAAAGAGAATATGGCTTCTTTAGGGCTGGACGGGCTTGTTGTTACAGACCGGGCGGACGTATTTTATCTTTCGGGCCTTGAAAGCTCGAATTGCCTTCTGCTTATTTCCTCAAAGAACCTTCTGTTGACAGACAGCCGGTATATCCTGGCGGCGCAATGCGCGCAGGGGCATTTTGAAATAAGAGAGGTCAACGCTTCATTAGAAAAAGAGGCGGGCGCGCTTATAAAGGAACTGGGTCTTAAGCGCGTGGGCGTGCAGGATATGTCTTTGAGCCTTGCGGCATATATGGAATTGTCTGACGGCGCGCAGGGGCAGTTCCTGCCAGTGGGAGAAATGCTTAAGGAGCAGCGGGCGGTTAAGGATGAAAGCGAGCTGGACGCCATAAGGCGTGCCCAGAACATTACAGACGGCGCTTTCAGGAAGCTTTTGGATTATATTAAGCCCGGCATAAGCGAAACGGACATAGCGTGCGAATTGGAATATATAATGCGTAAAAGCGGCGCGGACGGCCTTGCTTTTGAAACTATAGCCGCTGCGGGAATAAACGGTGCGAAGCCCCATGCGCAGCCGGGAGAATATAAGCTCAGGGCAGGAGATATGCTTACATTGGATTTCGGCGCCAAAAAGGATGGCTACTGTTCGGATATGACCAGGACGGTTTCGGTGGGAGAGCCGCCAGAAGAGCTTAAAAAGATATATACAATAGTTTTGGACGCGCATAACCGGGCCAAGGAATTATTAAGGCCGGGAGCGGGCACAAGAGAGATAGATTCCGCGGCCCGCAGTTATATAGAAGCTCAGGGCTACGGCAAATATTTCGGACACGGCCTTGGTCATGGGGCAGGCATTGAAATTCATGAGCTGCCCGTGCTGTCCTACCGCCGGGAGAGCGAGCTTTGTCCGGGCAATGTAGTCACCATTGAGCCGGGCATATATGTTCCGGGTTTGGGCGGCGTGCGCATAGAAAACATGTGTTTTATAACCGAAAGCGGATATGAGGATATTACGCGGTCGGATAATAATTTAATAATTTTATAGTAACGGAGGTAACATATGATTACAGCGGGTGATTTCAGGAAAGGCATTACGGTGGAGATAGACGGCAGCGTTTTCGTCATAGTTGATTTTCTCCATGTTAAGCCGGGCAAAGGAGCTGCTTTTGTGCGCACCAAGCTTAAAAACGTCATGACGGGCGCGGTGCTGGAGCGCACCTTTAACCCTTCGGACAAATATCCGCTTGCGCATATTGAGCGTAAGGAAATGCAGTATTTATACGAGGACGGCGGGATATACTATTTTATGGACAACGAGACCTACGACCAGCTTCCCCTTAATAAGGAAGAGGTGGAGAGCGCGCTGCCCTTTATGAAGGAAAACGATAATGTGAATATTAAGTTCTATAAGGGCACTGCTTTTTCTGTTGAGCCTGAGAATTTTGTAGAGCTTAAGGTAGTGGACGCCGAGCCTGGAGTGCGCGGAGATACTGCAACTAACATAACCAAGCAGGCTACGCTTGAAACAGGCTATGTATGCCCTGTGCCCCTGTTTGTAAACGTGGGGGACACTATCCGCGTGGATACCCGTACAGGCGAATATATGGAGCGTGTATAAACATTTATATATAAAGGAGAGAGATTAATATGATTATCAATGAGAAGGTTGCTTATCTTAAGGGACTTATTGAGGGAGCTAATTTTGACACCAACACCACTGAGGGCAAGCTTATTTCAGAAATAGTAAATGCGCTTGAGCTTATAGCCTTTGACCTTGAGGACCATCAGGAGTCCATTGACGAGCTGGGCGCTTATGTGGATGAATTGGACGGAGATCTGGCTGAAGCGGAAGCGGTTATATACGGCGATGAATATGAAGACGAGTGCTGCTGCGACGATGATTGCTGCTGTGACGAGGATGACTGCTGCTGCGATGAGGATGAAGAGGACGACGAAGACTAATCGCAGTCTTTGATTGTGGCTTATTAGAGCTTTTTTGAGTTCTGCTGAATGGAATTATTTTAAAGCAGAACGAAGAAAGGGCGAAAAATACGGGTTCTGGTTTCCGGATTTATGGAGACTGAATCTGAGCGCATAAAAAAAGCCCCAGGGGGGCGGCGTGGGGCGGCCGGCGGCCGCGGGGCCGGGCCGCAGGCCCGGCCAAGGCAGGCTTCGCCTGCCCAACGCCGCCCCCCTGGGGCTTGTTTATGCGCTCTGCCCGATGAATAAAATAAGGCCGCCCTGCCGCAAAATTAATTTACGGCTTGCTTAAGGCACTTTTTTAAACATCTCAGCCGGCACGCCGCAGACGGGGCATTTAAAGCCTTCGGGCAGTTCGCCCTCATGGAAATAGCCGCATACGGAACATACATAGCCCTCTTTTTTAGGCGCCTCTGGAGCCTGGTAGGTAGGCGCGTTTTTGGGTGCGCTTCCTTTAATTACGTTATGATAGTATTCATAGGTCATAACATGGCTGTTTTGACCGCTTGGATTCAAAGCGGCGTCTTTTACGGCTGCAAAGAATACAGTGTGCGTGCCTAAATCGGAGGAAGAGATAATTTCGCAAAGCAGGTATCCGACGCTGCCCTTTTCCAGCACGGGCAGCCCCTGCTCATATTTCCAGGGCAGGCCGGAAAATTTATCGGTATCTCTGGAAGAAGTAAAGCCCAGTACTCTTATGATTTCGGGCGGTACGTCCTCGTTTAAAATGGATACAGAAAAATGTCCCTGGTTTTTTATAAGATCGTGAGTGGCGTTGTCTTTATTCATGCTCAGGGCAATGACTGCGGGCGTGCTGGTTATCTGGAAAACCGTGTTGACTATGCAGGCGCCGCCCTGAGCGCCTATGGCGTATAATCCGTAGGATAGTTTGTATAAAACGCTTTTGTCCATTTTGCGACCTCCGTATTTTAATACGGCCATACCTGTGCCCGTTTGCCCCTAAAAGCCTTGATTAGCCCTTGCTGGACTGCTGGCGGACAGGTACAGCCTCTTTTAATCTGATTATACCTCGCCGCGCATTAAATTTCAACGAAAAATTTCAGCCCGAAGTATTTTATTTTTCCATTGGCCAGTTTCAGTCGGCAGGACATTTATCCTCCTGAGTGACCGTCAGCCCTTTCATTTTAAATAAATTCATAAGCTGTTTGCGGCAGTCGCTGAAAACAGTAACTCTGTGCCAGCCTGCGTTCCAGTTATATAGTATGTTTTCCGCTTCGGCTTTGGCTGCGAGCTTAGAACGGCATGCCTCCTGAAGGCCTACGTTTCCAACCGATTCGGAGGAGTGAATAACAGTCGGGGCCTGTTCTTTAGGGTAAATCATAGCGGTTGTGAGCTTTTCTCCGGCAGGGAAGCATACCTGGACGGAGGCGCCTTTTTTATCCTCTGAATGGCTTCTTATATAGCACCGGCACCGGCGCGGATCGTTTTTACCGTATACTTTTGAGCAGGCGACGCAGTGGGCATATATTATCTGTTCGGATGAGGTATCTATAACCGGATCTGAAACAAAGCCGGGCCGGCCGGTAAGATATTGGATTACAAGGGAGGTTACGGTGGCGCATAAATCTGCTTCGCACACGGCTACTATGCCGTTATTGAGCATTTCATAATGGGACAGGCAGGGATACATATGCTTGCCTCCTTCATACTTGCCGCCGTAGGAGAGGGAGAGGCAGTCTATTGTCACTGCGTCAGCGTGTGTGTCGGCCATCATAGCTTTTATAGCTAAATGCAGGCTTGCGCTTTCAATTATTTCATCCATGGAAGGTTCGGCGGTTTCAGTGGTTTCCTCTACCCATCTTTGAGCAACTAGGCGTGCTTCCTCTAAATTCACCTTATCCAGATATTCGTTTAACTGGGCAGCGGTTTTGTTTATGAAGTTGCAGCCCCAGGTTTCGTGGAAACTCTTTTCGCCGTCTGCTAAGTCCATTTCCGAAACCACCAGGATATTGGTTTCCTTCATTTTATGCAGTACGTCAAAAAGCCTTACCGCTTTGGCGATTTCGCCGTAGTCCAGCGTGGAGAGAAGGGGAACGGGCAGCTTTTCATTGCGGATGACGTTGGCGGAAAAAACTAAAGCTGAGCCGCTTCCGCAGAAGGGTACGTCGGCAATTATGGTAGGCAGTCCTTCAGCCGCTTGATGGCTGTAAAATACATCGATAAATTTCCAGCAGGTCATAAGCAGTACAAGCACTCCGTCGTATTTCTTCAAATCCTCTTGGTAATCGGCGTGTGCCTGAGCCAGTTCGGTATAGCTTACCACGTCAAAATCCATATCCGGATTCATCTCTTTGATAGGAGTGACCACCCGCTTTAATTCTTTATCCGCATCATGATTGATGCAGGGCCAGCAGGGCACGTCGGGATTTTCTCTTACCGCAACAATTTTAACTATTGTTTTTCTCATTTATACAGCCTCCGATATAATATTAATTCTGTCCGTTTTCAGGAACAAATCCATTTTAGAGCGGGTTTCTGGGCAAGTCAATATGGATGCGGCTTAAGGTTAATTTTGATGAAAAGCTGACTAGTATTAATGAACTTTATATCGGCTGATAAAAAATAATTTCAGAAGTAATTATTTATATTAAAATACAGCATATCCTTAGTTTACAAGGAACTGCACGGTCAGAATGCGTAAAATCTGCGTTCTGCTGCGCTGCTTTCACTATATGTGCGCTCGGTACAAGTCGTTCAGGCGCGCTTTACCCGGCATAAATTTTATGCATTCTGACTCTCCGGCCTTAAGCGGAGAGAATTTCTCCATTTTCAAGGCAAACGATAAAGGTCTACCGGACGCCCATTGAGGCTAACGCAGAAAAAGAAGGAATTATCCCGTAATGAAGCGTGTAAATTGAGGGTAACTGTTGATTTAATAATTTAAACGCTTTATTGAAAAGAAGATACTTTTTCATAAGGAAAAGGGATTGGAATAATGGGCACTTTAGCATGCTGTTTTCTCTGAATGCGCCGTATGCTTTTTACAGGCTGTTTAATTGGGCGGAATTACGGCTGTATTGCTCCGCTGTAAATGCTTTTATATTCAGAGGGGGAGAGACCAAACAGTTTTTTAAACTGGTTTGTATAGCTGCTTATGCTGGCATAGCCGTATTCGCAAGCTATTTGTCCTATGCTTTTATCCTTTAAGAGCAAATCGCGGCAGGACTGCTTAAGGCGTAGGCGGCGCCAGTAGCTGTATGGGGTATTTCCGGTAGAGTCCTTGAAAAGCTTAATTAAATATTCTTTTGTATAATGGTATTCTTTGGCCAGCTTTGCAAGGCTGAAGCTGGATTGAAGATTATTTTCCATATAGCTTATCATTTCAGTTATAACGGCGTTTTCGCTTTGTTCGGGCAGGGCGTTTAAGGCGGCGCGGAGTATCGCAAAAAGTATGCCGTCCAGCCACTGGGATTCCATAAGCTCTTTCTCGTTATCCTGCCAGTTCCTGTCTTCAAATGCCTTTATATAGGCGTCCATTGCCTGCACGCCTATATTTGCGCTGTACGCCGCCGTTAAGATATCCTCAGTGTATGCCTGGGTGTGCCCGCCGTTATAATGCAGCCAATAAAATTCCCATTCGCATCCTTGTGCGGCGCGGTAGCTGTGGGGAGTGCTGCGGGGAAGTATTATGGCCGTTCCGGGCAATGCATTAAATTCTTTGCCGGATATTGCAATGTCGCCTTTTCCCCGCCTGGTTAAAAGCAGGAGATTGGTATCCAGTCCGTTTGGACGTGAAATGGAATACAGAGGATTAACGCAGTGCCAGCCCATGCATAATATTTTGCCTGTTGATTTAAATCTTCCTGAAGGCAGGCTTGTATTATAAAATTTAACCTGGCCGAAATCTCCTGATACGCTGTAATCCTGCATTTTTTGCCTCCGCTTCGGGCATGCTTATTAAGCCCGCATATATTATATCAAATTATGCGGGCAAAGCAATATTTAATTATATATGCGCAGCCTCTGCTTTAATTATATTTAAAGCACAGAGGGCATTATATATTGTTATCGGGCGGACTGGGCAAACAGAGCTTCTGCGCCTTAATAATTATTTAAAAGGGGGTCAGAGGAATTTTTCATGCCGGAATATCAGTTTTTGCGCAGTCCGAGGCCGCTGACGTCCACCAGTATGACGTCCTCGCCGAATTTGCAAATCTTGTTCCATGGGACAATGATGTCTTTGCCGCCTTTAAAAATAGAGGTAATTCCGCATTGCCCAGGTACGACAATAGCTTCCACCTTTCCGCAGGTAACGTCTATTATTACATCGCATATGCAGCCCAGACGTTTGCCGTCGCAAAGATTAACTACCTCTTTTTGGCGTAAGTCGGTATATCGTTCGCTCATTATTATGCCTCCCGTCGGCTATTATTATATTTTATTGTATGCAGATAAATTTATTTTCTTGCCTTAGACAATACAATCAAAGTGCAATGTGCCATAAAGAGAGCGCATTGCACATTTTGCTGCATTGCAGTACTGTTAATAGGCAATACGGTCCGGTATTTCTGCATACTGCCGCCATGCAAAAGCGAAAAGCTGTGCTTCTCTGCGGTTTGAGATTTTTGCTTAGGTGCCCATACGGCCGCGGGGAGCCCTGGCGAAAACATACCGGCCATATTTTAAGATTGTGCATTAAAGCGGCTGCGCCGGGTATTTTATGCAAAACGCGTTGTATTCTGATTTTATTCTCTAAGGCTTCAATATAAAAATTGCTACAAATTACCTGTAATATTTCTAAATTAATATAGCAAAATAATATCAGAAACTTCTTAAGGAGGTGAATTTTAAATGGCGTCAAGCAATAAACTTGTGGTTCCCGAGGCTAAGCAGGCTATGGACAACTTCAAATACGAAGTGGCCAGCTCCATGGGAGTTAACCTTAAGCAGGGCTATAACGGCGATCTGACTGCTAAGCAGAGCGGCAGCATAGGCGGCGAGATGGTTCGCAGGATGATCGAGTCGTATCAGCGCGGCAACAAGTAAGTTATATTATTCCGAATTTAATTAATATTTATTAGGAGGTGAAAAAGAAATGGCTAGGAGCAATAAGCTGGTTGTACCCGAAGCGAAGCAGGCTATGAACAACCTGAAGAACGAGGTTGCCAAGCAGGTAGGAGTTAATCTCAAGCAGGGTTATAACGGCGATTTGACCTCCCGCGAGGCTGGTTCTATCGGCGGCGAGATGGTTAAGCGCATGATCGAATCTTATGAGAGAACTTCTAAGTAATTAATTTAGAGCTTTCATTAATTACGAAAATATTTATAAAAAATATTTTCGCAAAGAGAAGCGGAGACGCTTCTCTTTTTTTATCAGTGCTTTAACAAAACAGGCTCCTGCTTAACGCTGCTCTGATAAATCCATTGCCCTTAAAAGCGTGGTGTTTATAGGGACTGGAAGGCCTTAAAATAAGCCGGCGCTCAATGACGCTGGCCTTATCCGTGCGGGCCGCAAGCGGTATGATTACATTTTTACCTTTGGATTTCAGCCCTTGAAAATTTATACCTTTTAATGCAGGGAGGGGATATGCAGAAATGTGCGCAGACTTTGCGGCACACAGGCGAATTTGCAGGGCGGAGAGAGGTTTTTATTTGTACACCAGCGCAGGATATTTTGGCAAATAAAAGGAATATACCACGCGAAAAAAGTTAGAATCGTGCTGGTTCTGATTAAGATTGTATATTTACTATTTGTATATATGGCATTAAAATAATATTAATAAAATGAAAGGAGTATGTACATATGAAAAAGTTCCTTGGTATTCTTGTGTCCGTCTGCCTGCTTCTGGGCCTTATGGCAATTCCGGCTGCTGCTGCGGATGGGTTTGACTGGCAGGCTGAAGTAACCTTTGACGAAGAGGCCGGCACTGCTACCTTTAGCTATACTCCGCCTTCGGGAGCAAGCTGGGTAGATATGTTTATCCTGACCTCCAAACCGTCCTCGGAGGGTTTCGGGGATATTTGGAATGCGTATAGCGACAGCACTACTAACGGAAAGATTAAAAGGGATCAAAGCTTATATCATGCAACCTCCCGTACTGTCGGCGCTCTGGATAATGCTGATGGATATGACGAATTTGAGTTTGTTCCCGGCCAGACCTATTATGCGTATTTTGCAACTCCTGTAGGAGCAAATCAGGCTTGGGAAATATCAAAATGCTTTGAGTTTACATATCCCGGAGAGCCTGAAGAACCGGTAACGCCGTCTAAATTCTTTTATGTTGACTGCGATACGGAGAATATGACCGCTAATATTTATTTTGAGCCCAATCAGGGGGCCGCTTGGTCTGAAATGGGCATTTATACAGAGCCGCAGGAGGGCTGGGATCAATATAAAGGTATATTGGGTCGGCTTAATAATATTGTTCCGACTTCTCTCTGGAGAGTGGGGCCCAGTTCCTTGACCAATAATGCGGAAGACGGCATGGTGGACGGCGTTCAGATACTGGACAGCTATTATAATTTTACTGTAGGTGAAACCTATTATATCTATATGGCATATTATGATGGCAGTAATTGGAACGTAGTTCCGGGATATTATGAATTTGTCTTTGAAGAGGGCACTGCCGACGGCACGGTTTTTGACGCTGATGAGCTTATTCTGCTCAGTGACCTTAATAATACAACAATAATCGCTGAAGCGGGTGTAGGACAGTATAGTGAAACGACCTTTGATTCTTTTGCCGAAGGTGATTACAGAGACGGTTTTGATATTAATGTTAAAAGAGCCGCTTCCAGCATAGTATTTGATATTGTTAATAATGCGGGCGAAGCCGGCATTTCCTTCCAGGGATACCGCTGGAACGGCGGCACGACGGACGGAAACTATTATTTTACAGGCGAGGCTGAAGGCTGCGACGGAATTTATCTTGTGAGCAGAACGGGCGAAACCCAGAGGGCAGAGGTGGTATATGCCAACAGCTGTTATCAGGTGATTATTCCTGAAGGCTTTGACGGTTATCTCTGTGTTCCCACCACCCGTTTGGGCAACAGCAACGCGGAAACCCTTGTCGGCAATTATGATCACAGCAATGACGAATACATACTTTACTGGGCTCCGCAGATTTATCTGGAGAACAGGACTGAAAATGCGAGCAGCATTACGCTGAACGGTTTTGGAAGCCTGTTCTATAAAGTGGGTGAAGCTCCCATAGAAGAACCTGATGATCCTGCCGAAGAAATTGAAGCGCTTATAGCTCAGCTTCCCGATAGTATCAATGCTACTAACTATACCGCTGTAAAAACTACATTGGATGCTATAAATGAGATGCTTACAGCTAATCCTGAACTTGAGGCGGATTACAGTGAGGCTTATGAAGCGATGCTGGCCGAGTATAATAGGGTAGTTCCCATTATAGAGGAGTTTAATGCGACCTTTGCGGAAATGGCTGAAATAGAGATGAATGAGCAGAATGAAGCGGAGTGGCAGGAGAATATAGAGACTGTTTATGGTCTCCTGAAAGCCGCAGAAGAAGAGGGGCTTGATATTACCGGCCTTATTGAGCAGGCGGATGAATTCGCTGCTGATTTTGAGGCTGCTTATGGCTATGCTTGGAATACTGATAAGCCTGATGATAATAACGGCGATTTCGCAACTCTGGCTTTTGCTCTTGCAGCTGTTGCAGGTTCAGGCGCGATTGCCGTAAGGAGAAAGAGAAGACAATAAAATTTGTTTGTAGGTTGGCAGCCGGTTGGGCTAGCTTATCTGCAAGTTTAATTGTTAAAAGTGGGGTTTATTAATAATTAAAAGCCCCTTGCGTCAGCCTAATTATAGGCTGCCGCAAG
>ERZ827528.2509-NODE-2509-length-16635-cov-4.265380_pt1 | contig 16635 bp, 11 predicted proteins | sample MGYA00519768_ERZ827528 | MGnify/ENA primary metagenome ERZ827528 (study PRJEB31778, sample SAMEA3449343) | human gut metagenome | biome: human gut; feature: human-associated habitat; material: faeces | place: United Kingdom | collected 2010/2012 ...
AGGCCGAGCGGGTGTTGGAAGATGTGGATCTGCTGAGCCGGAGCGTGGAGGAGGAGCAGGAGCGCTGCGCCGAACTGCGGGTGATGCTGCCCCATGCCACCTATGCGTCCTACGCGGCGGTGGACTATCTGGAACAGGCGGCCCATCTGGAAAAGATGCACATCCACATCCGGGAGGGCGGCTCGATGGAGGCACTGGATTTGGCGCTGCTGCGGTACGCCATGGAGGACGACGAGCACTACAGCCACTACTGCGCCCGGCGGGGCCTGAAGATGGAACCGGTGATGGATTTCGAGTACCAGCTCCTGACCAACCGGGATGGCCCGCTGGCAAAGCACGAGGTGCACGACCTTGCGGAGCTGAATCAGTATATGGAGATCCTGCACGACGACTTCCAACTGCCCGGCGAGGAGGGCGGCGACGGCGTGCGCTGGCATGTGAATCAGGCCCGGCGCATCCATGTGTACGAGCGGTGCAGCCAGTTCTCGATCTTGCAGCGGCTGCCCACGGCTTACATGTGGGCGTCGCCTATGCCCCGCAAGGCGCTGGAGCAGTACCATCTGGTGCTGAGAAAGTGCCCGGCCCAGCGCCAGCGGATGCGGGATGTTCTGGTCTATCCGGACAAGGGCAGTCTGCGCGCCGAGGAACAGGCATTTGTCGATCTGCTCCAGAAACAGGCGGCCCAGACCGTGAAATGAGTTGTGCCCGGTTAAGAACCGGATAAGATTTCATCGACCGGAATCGTTAAAAATAGAGAAATGTGGCAAAGAAACGAAGCGAGATTCCCCGCTTCGTTTCTTTTTTGCTGATAATTGGTCGAAAAACAAACCTAGAAACGGTAAAAATTCTTAATGGCTATATAAAATCCAATATGGCCCTATGCTGGAAAAATATTGTGCAGATGATGAAAAATATGTTAACATGAGACCAGAGATTTGGGGCTGCCCGGCGGCGGAATGGGGCTGCGGACAGCACCGGAAAAAGGAGGTTTCTGGTATGATTAGTTTCTTGCTCTGTCTGGCGGTTTTGATCGTGGGCTACTTCGTCTACGGTAAGATCGTGGACAATACCTTTGGCCCGGACGACCGCGAGACCCCTGCGGTGCGGATCAACGATGGCGTGGACTACGTTGTGATGCCCCAGTGGAAGCTGTTCCTCGTCCAGCTGCTGAACATTGCGGGCCTCGGCCCCATCTTCGGTGCACTGCAGGGTGCTCTGTGGGGCCCCGTGGTGTTCCTGTGGATTACCTTTGGTACCATCTTTGCAGGTGGCGTCCACGATTACTTCTCCGGTATGATGAGCGAGCGCAATGAAGGCGCTTCCATCGCTGAGGTCACCGGTAAGTATCTGGGACCTGTGATGCAGAACATCATGCGTGTGTTCTCCGTCGTGCTGCTGATCATGGTCGGTACTGTGTTCGCAGTCGGTCCTGCCGGCCTGATCGTCACCCTGTGCAAGAACAGCGGTATGTCCGGTGTTCTGACCACTACCCTGTTCTGGCTGGTCATCATCCTGGTCTACTACTTCATCGCGACCTTCATCTCCATCGACGCCGTCATCGGTAAGATCTACCCCATCTTCGGCATCTGCCTGATCATCATGGCCGTCGGCGTTATCTTTGGCATCTTCACCAACCCCGCCTACACCATCCCCGAGATCTGGGAGCACTTCGGCAGCATGCACCCCTCCGGAACTCCTATCTGGAGCTTCATGTTCATCACCGTCGCCTGCGGCGCTATCTCCGGTTTCCACTCCACTCAGTCGCCTCTGATGGCTCGCTGCATGAAGAGTGAGAAGCAGGGCCACTTCGTCTTCTACGGCGCAATGGTCTGCGAGGGCATCATCGCTCTGATCTGGGCCGCAGCTGGCTGCTCCCTGTACGAGATCACCGGCGGTCTGAACACCGGTCTGGCAGCTGCTCTGGCTGAGGGCCAGTCCGCTGCTATCTACGACGTCTGCTCCAAGACCATGGGCGGTGTGGGCATCGCACTGGCTATGATCGGCGTGGTGGTGTGCCCCATCACCTCCGGCGATACCGCGTTCCGTTCCGCTCGTCTGACCCTGGCCGACTGGTTCAAGATCGATCAGGACAGCTACGCAAACCGCCTGAAGCTCTGCATCCCCGTTCTGGGCATTGGTGCTTTCCTTGGCATCGGCAACGCACTGGGCTTCATCAACTACACCGTCATCTGGCGTTACTTCAGCTGGACCAACCAGACCCTCGCCATGATCGTTCTGTGGGCGGCGTCCATGTACCTCTTCAAGGAGAAGAAGAACTACTGGATCACCGCAGTGCCCGCGACCTTCATGAGCGCGGTGTCTTCCACCTACTTCGTGCTGGCGCCGGAGTGCTTGGGCGGTCTGCTCAACAGCAAGACGGCAGAGGGCGCTACCATCTACAACACAGCGGTGGCATACCCCATCGGCATCATCTTCGCAGCGGCTATGCTGGCGCTCTTCATCCACGCCACCAAGAAAACGGCTGCGAACAAGGCTGCATAAGCTGGATCGACATTTCAATTTCATTACCCATTCATACGAAGGGCTGCTGCATCACTCCTTCCGACATCGCTTGCGCGATGCCGGAGGGAGCCGATGCAACAGCCCCTTCGTTTGTTTTGCGGAAACTCTCGTCGGTTTGTGCAGAAAAATCACGGAAAATAGTGCAAAAAGCACAAAACAGGTCAAAGTGCACAAAAAACGCCCCAAAAGTTTGGAAGGAGCAACTTTGGTTGAAAAAACGGGATCGGGAACGTTTGAGGTGAAGAAGATTTGCCGAACGAACGACAAAAAATCTTTTCCGGACAGCAAGAGGAATCTTTGCCATATACTTTTTGATATGAGGGCCATTCTCGAAAGATATTACACGAATTATGAAGAGTGTGTTAACATAAGGCCAGAAATGACCGCGCACGGCAGAATGGGGCCGGGCGTGGATCTTAAAAGGAGGTTTCTGGTATGATTAGTTTCTTACTCTGTCTGGCGCTCCTGATCATCGGCTATTTTGTCTATGGCAAGATCGTTGACAACACGTTCGGACCGGACGACCGCGAAACTCCTGCTGTGCGCATCAACGATGGCGTTGACTACGTTGTGATGCCCCAGTGGAAGCTGTTCCTCGTCCAGCTGCTGAACATTGCGGGCCTCGGCCCCATCTTCGGTGCACTGCAGGGTGCTCTGTGGGGCCCCGTGGTGTTCCTGTGGATTACCTTTGGTACCATCTTTGCAGGTGGCGTCCACGATTACTTCTCCGGTATGATGAGCGAGCGCAATGAAGGCGCTTCCATCGCTGAGGTCACCGGTAAGTATCTGGGACCTGTGATGCAGAACATCATGCGTGTGTTCTCCGTCGTGCTGCTGATCATGGTCGGTACTGTGTTCGCAGTCGGTCCTGCCGGCCTGATCGTCACCCTGTGCAAGAACAGCGGTATGTCCGGTGTTCTGACCACTACCCTGTTCTGGCTGGTCATCATCCTGGTCTACTACTTCATCGCGACCTTCATCTCCATCGACGCCGTCATCGGTAAGATCTACCCCATCTTCGGCATCTGCCTGATCATCATGGCCGTCGGCGTTATCTTTGGCATCTTCACCAACCCCGCCTACACCATCCCCGAGATCTGGGAGCACTTCGGCAGCATGCACCCCTCCGGAACTCCTATCTGGAGCTTCATGTTCATCACCGTCGCCTGCGGCGCTATCTCCGGTTTCCACTCCACTCAGTCGCCTCTGATGGCTCGCTGCATGAAGAGTGAGAAGCAGGGCCACTTCGTCTTCTACGGCGCAATGGTCTGCGAGGGCATCATCGCTCTGATCTGGGCCGCAGCTGGCTGCTCCCTGTACGAGATCACCGGCGGTCTGAACACCGGTCTGGCAGCTGCTCTGGCTGAGGGCCAGTCCGCTGCTATCTACGACGTCTGCTCCAAGACCATGGGCGGTGTGGGCATCGCACTGGCTATGATCGGCGTGGTGGTGTGCCCCATCACCTCCGGCGATACCGCGTTCCGTTCCGCTCGTCTGACCCTGGCCGACTGGTTCAAGATCGATCAGGACAGCTACGCAAACCGCCTGAAGCTCTGCATCCCCGTTCTGGGCATTGGTGCTTTCCTTGGCATCGGCAACGCACTGGGCTTCATCAACTACACCGTCATCTGGCGTTACTTCAGCTGGACCAACCAGACGCTGGCTATGATCGTCCTGTGGGCTGCTTCCATGTACCTGTTCAAGGAGAAGAAGAACTTCTGGATCACCGCCGTGCCTGCAACCTTCATGAGCGCTGTGTCCTGCACCTACTTCGTGCTGGCTCCCGAGTGCCTGGGCAAGATGATCAACACCTATGCAGACGGCAAGCTGGTGGCTTACAACACCGCCGTTGCATACCCCATCGGCATCGTCTTTGCCATCGCAATGCTGGCTCTGTTCCTCCATGCTACCAAGAAGAGCTCTACTTCCAAGGCATAAGGAACTGACGGCTCTATATTTCCGTAAGTAACTTGCGCCCGCCGCTGCCTGACCGTACAGCGGCGGGCGCTGTTTTTTAAAAATCAAGGCTTGCAATTGCCCCCGCCCCGTGGGAAAATAGGGGCGTAGAATTTAAAGCAAAGAAGGGAACTACCCATGATTTTCAAACCCGCACAGCTGGGCATGGCAAAGCTTGACCCGCAGGAGCTGGAGGCAGACAAAAAAGCCTGCCGGAAGATCGGCCCCTGCGGCGTAGGCAAAAAGGCGCTGTACCTGAACAGCTTTTACATCGACCGCCGCTATTATCTGCCCTACGGCAGCATCACCCGAGTGTTCAAGCGGGTGGCTATGAGTTCCGGCGGCTTTTCCGGCAAGGGCGTGTTTGCCTCCATGGCCTATCTGGTGGTAGAGTACGACGGCGGCAAGCAGAAGCAGTGCAACTTCAAGGACGAGCGGGACGTGGACGCCCTGCTGGAAGTGCTGGCGAAGGAGCAGCCGCAGCTGCACCGGCTGAGCGCCGCCGGTGAGCAGGCGCTGGAGAAAAAGGCCGCTGAAAAGGCCGCCCGCAAGCTGCCGGAGCTTTCCGAGGACGCGCAGCACAGCCTTACCGTGCTGCGCCGGGCAAAGGAGTATCTGGACGCAAAGCCGGAGCTTTCCGCCGAGCTGAGCGCTGCCCAGCGCCGCAAGCGTGCGCAGCTGCAAAGCAAGCCGGTGTACCGGTATGTGGCGCTGGCCATCTTTGTGCTGGGTGTTGCGGCTGCAGCCTACGGTCTGTATTCCGTGTTCAGCCACACTGGCAGCTACGGCGTGTACTTTGCGCTGTTCGGCTTTGCGGCCATCTTCCTGTTTTCCAGCTACAATATGCTGCCCACCGCCCACAATAACAACAACGCCATCATGAAGCGTGCGGACAAGGCCGAGGCAGCCATGGCAGAGTATGTGAAGCACTACCCTCATGGGGCGTTCCCGGTGAAAAGCTGGTACGCCCACCCCATCGTGCTCAAGCAGATGATGGACGCCGTGGAGGAGGGCCGTGCCGTCACCGTGCCCGAGGCACTGGAAGCAGTCAAGGCGCGCCTGAAGAGCCTGAACGCAGACGTGCAGGTGGAGCAGGAGGAATACGACGAGGTGGTGGTCATCAAGGCCCTGTTCCTCAACCACGATTATCAGTAAAACAGTTGAAAAAGTCCCCCGGGAAGATCCACAGATTTTCCCGGGGGATAATTTTTATATCATATTTCCTCTTACGCCGCCGCGGGCTTGCGGAAGATGGCCATTGCGCGCTTGTAGCAGCTGGCGAAATAGGCGATCTCTGCCAGCGCGGTCAGCGTCCAGCTGCACGGGTACAGCAGGTACAGTGCCGGGATGGTATGGAAGTGGGCAAAGATGGTGTACACCCAGATCACCCGGAAAACGCAGGAGCCCAGCACCACGATGACGGTGGGCACCACCGTCTTGCCCAGCCCGCGGGAGGCGGCGATAGTGCAGTCCATAAAGGCGGAGACGCAGTAGGCAAAGGCCATCACAGCCACTCGCTTCATGCCGGCATCAATAACGGCAGCTTCGGTGGTGAACAGCGCAAGGAAGGCCGGCCCGCAGAAGAACAGCGCCGCGCCCAGCACAAGCCCCACGCCGAAGGAGTAGCCCAGACTGATGAAGTAGCTCTTCTTCACCCGGTCAGGCCGTCCCGCGCCGTAGTTCTGGCTCATAAAGCTGGCGCAGGCCATGTAGAAGGCCGCCATGCAGTCGTAGATCAGCCCGTCCGCATTGGCGGCGGCACTGTTGCCCTTGACCATCAAAGAGTCAAAGGAGTTGACGCCCGCCTGAATGAACAGGTTGGCAATGGCAAAAATGGCGTTCTGCAATCCGGCGGGCAAGCCCAGCGCAAGGATGCTCTTGGCCTGCACCGGGTCCAGCTGTAATTTATGTACGTCCAGCGCGTAGCAGTCCTGCACCCGGGTCAGCGCCCGCAGGATCAGAAAAGCGGAAACGCACTGGCTGATGGCACTGGCCAGCGCCACGCCCACCACGCTCAAATCGCACACGATGACAAAGAACAGGTTCAGCGCAATGTTCAGGGCACCGGCAATAGAAAGGTAGAGCAGCGGCTTTTTGGTGTCGCCGATGGAGCTGAACACCGCGTTGCCGAAGTTGTACATCGCCAGCGCCGGCATGCCCAGAAAATACACCCGCAGATACAAAATCGCGCCGGGCAGCAGATCTTCCTTGGTGTTCAGCAGCCGCAGCATGGCGGGGGAGCCCAGCAGACCGATGAGCAGCAACGCCACACCGGCAACGGCACTGATGATGGCCGCCGAGTGGACGGTCTTTTCCACGTCCTTGGGATGGCGCGCGCCGTAAAAACGCGCCACCAGCACATTGATGCCGTTGCTCAGGCCGATGAGAAAGCCGGTGAACAGGGTCACCAGCGTGCTGGTGGAGCCCACGGCGCCCAGCGCCGTGGACCCGGCAAAGCGCCCCACCACCGCCACGTCCGACATATTGAACAGCACCTGCAGCAGGTTGGAAAGCGCCAGCGGCAGACTGACCAGAAAGATCTGCTTGGCCAGAGGGCCTTCCGTCAGCGTATTCGTTTGAGAAGCCATACTCTTTTTTCCTTTATCCTATACATCCTAACCGTACCCGCGCACACCGGGGCACAGCCTCTATTATAAGGCACTGTGCTGCTTTTGCAAGATGGATTCGATAAAATAAATAAAAAGGACTGCTGCACAAAACCTGTGCAGCGCGCCGCTTTTCTATCTTCCGGCGGTGATTTTACCCAAATATATGCTGTCGGTTTGTGCCATGTGTACAAATAAAAGGGCGAACGGTTGTTTTTTGGTTGACAAATCTCAAAAATAACGGTACAATAGGAAAGTCCTCAATCCGAGGGCGTTTATCTATTCAAGCCCCTGGTAAGCTTACTGATCAGCGCGATGGTCCCAAAACCAAAGGTATGGTTACAATCCTTCCGTGGGCAAGAACTAACTAAAGAGGAGATACTACTATGTTTGAAGACAAGACTCTGGTCTGCAAGGACTGCGGTAAGGAATTTGTTTGGACTGCCGGCGAGCAGGAGTTCTACGCTTCTCGCGGCTTCGAGAACCAGCCCCAGCGCTGCAAGCCCTGCCGTGACGCCCGCAAGAACGGCGGCGCACGCAGCAACAGCGGCGAGCGTCAGATGTTCGACGCTGTCTGCGCAGCTTGCGGCAAGGCCTGCAAGGTTCCCTTCCAGCCCCGTGAGGACCGTCCGGTCTACTGCTCTGACTGCTTCGCTCGCATGAAGCAGAACTAAGCGCTGATTTTCATTTAAATCGGTAACAAAGCCCCCCGCTGCCAGTCGGCAGCGGGGGGCTTTTTGCATAAACGTTTTTGTGACGGTCACAGGCCGCAGATAGCCTCGTAGGTGCGGGCGCAGTTCTGGGTATCCCGCAGCGGAAAAAAGGCTGCCGTCCGGGCTTTGTATTCCGGCAGCATCTGCATCCCGTTCTGCAAGGCCGTTTCCAGCGCCTGCAAAAGCGCTTCCTCGGTGGTGCACACCGGGCCAAAGCCGTCCCTGCGATAATCAAAGTAGCCTTGCTTATAGTGATACTGCCGGAACTCCGTTTCATCGAACTGATAGTATAATTCCGGCTTTTCCAGATAGGCCACATCAAAAAAGACGCTGGAATAATCCGTGATCAGTAGGGCGCAGTCCAGCAAAAGCTGCTGCACATCATGGGTTGTACTGTCAGCCAGATACACCCGCGCAGAATCCGTGTGGAACTGTGCCAGATGCTTCTGCATTTCAATATGCGGATAAAAGACCAGCATATGATCATACTGTTCCAGCATTTTGTGCAGGCGCGGACTGTTCAGCAGCGCCTGACAGCTCTGATAGAACTGTGTGCCCCGGAACGCTTCTCCATCGGGGTAGTGCGCACCGCGCCATGTAGGCATGAACAGGATCATTTTTTTGCAGGGTGCTTGCCCGGCGCGCAGCAAATTATCCCAGCGTGCCAGCCCAAGATAGCGCGGCACTTTTGGCACAAAGCCGTAGGTGTCCCGGATATACTCGTATTCCGGCTTTGCGCCGCAGACAAAGAGGTCCAGATACAGATTTTCCCGGTGGAGCCATTGCATCTCGTCTTTGATGACACCATGCTGCAAAAACACCTGCTTGCCCCGGGCGCGGATGCCCTTTGCGGCAAGGTGGTAGTGCACGATCAGATCCGGCGCACAGGGCTGCACATGGGTGCCCACCAGATAGTCGGCGCAGTAGTACAGCAGATAATGCCGGAAGCTGCACCGCTGCACTGCACCGCCCAGTGCATTGATCTTTGCAGCGTCCGGGCTGTCGGCGGTGATGACATAATAGGCGCGAAGCTCCGGGTGCTGCGTGCGCAGATACCGGTAGAACCAGTAGCCGTTGTCGCGGGCATCGGTGCCGCGCTCGCCCACCAGCCAGATGTCCCGGTATGCCGGAATAAAGGCGCGGCATACTGCCCCAAGCAGCTTGCACAGCAGCATGGCCAGCAGCTCTTTCAGATAGCACAACGCCCGCAGAAATTTATGCTTCATCCGTGTTTTTCCCTTTCAGCTTTTCTGGTTTGTGCCGCAGAGCAGTAGCACCGTGCGGTACAACCGCAGCTTGAGCAGCAGCAGCTTTACCCGGTCGTTCCGGCTCTGCATGACGTGCAGCGGGGTGCCGTGCACTGCTGTGTGCACGCGGGGCTTTTGCAGGGTGCTGCGCAGCCATGCGGTCTGCTCGGCGAGGGAAAGCGGGCTGCATCCAAGATTCTTGATCCCCATCATCAGGTCGCGGACGGTGCAGTAGTTCGCCTTTGCACGGTGCATAGGGCTGTCCAGCAAGCCCCACGCAGCAACGGTGTCCCACACGGCGTCACTGAGATAAAAGTTATCCTCCAGCCGTTCCGGGTGGTAGCTGTTGGACAGACTGCCCCGCCGGGCGATCGTGTAGTGGTACAGCGGCTTTTCCAGCACCACCAGACAGCCGGGGTCCCTGCGGTAGAAGGCTACGAAAAACAGCCCATCTTCCCCCAGCTGATGGCAGGGAAAGCGCAGATGGTGCTGCTCCAGAAACGCCCTGCGGAACAGCTTATTGATGATCAGATACGAGGATGCCATCTCGTCAAAATGCTCCTTGAAGGGCTCGCCCCGGTACACGCCGGAAAAGGTGCAGTAATCGGTCTCAGAGTGCAGCAGCTTTCCGTTTTCATCGCAGACATCGTAAAACATCCCAAACTGCACGCAGTCTGCATTCGCATTCCGGGCGGTATGATACAGCACTTCTGCCGCATCCGACTCTACCCAGTCGTCCGGGTCCAGAAAGAAGATATATTCTCCCCGGGCGGCGTCCAGACCCGCGTTGCGGGCAGCGGCTACGCCGCCGTTGGGCTGGTCGATAAAGCGAAAGCGCGCGTCCTCGGCAGCAGCCTGTGCGCACAGCGCGGCGCTGCCGTCCTTGGAGCCATCGTTGATGAGGATGGCCTCGAAGTCGGTCAGGGTCTGCGCCCGCAGCGAGCGCAGCGCCCGGGGCAGCAGGCGTTCCATATTATAAATGGGCAGTATAAACGTAATACAGGGCATTGTTTTCACTCCTTGCTGTCACACTTCCTTCATCAGAATACGGATGCGGTCCCGCATCTCCTGCCGACTGTCCGGCGTCCACACCTTGGGCTCCGGGGGCTTTTTGCGCTCCATGGCGTAGGCAAACGTCACCAGACGCAGCGCCATCGTACTCCAGAAATAAAAGGCGGTATTATCGGTCAGGTAGGTCACCGTCATATAGCCTAGCTCGGACAGATACAGCAACGTGGTCTCTTGGTCTGCATAGCGCTGCCAGAACAGCGGAGTCAGAACATACTGGATGCCGGACCAGAGCAGAAAGCCGGGAAAGCCCACCTCCACAAAGACCTTCAGGATGTCGTTATGGAAGGGATAGGGGTGGTTGATGAGTCCCGCACTATACCACTGACCAATGATGGTATCCACATATTCAAAGCCGTGGCCGAGATAGGTGATAGAAAATTCATAGTAGGGGTTTGCCATGCTCCACAGGTAGTCCCGTCCCATCATATCCACGCCGACACTGTTTAAAAGTCTTGAAATGATGCCGTAGCGCACACCGTAGAGGAATACCAAAAAAAACAGGATGTAGCAGACGCCCACTGCCGGGTAAAACCAGCTGGGGACTTTGCGCTTGCGGAGAAGCAGAGCGATCAAGATGAACAGGACCACTGCCGGGATGGCGATGCGCTTCATGCCGACCAGAAAGAACCAGATGCAGGCCAGCAGATACAGCCAGCGTTTGCGCTTTTCCTGCCGGGTAGTACGAGGAGCAAAAACGGCGTAGTACAAGATCATCTGCCCGAACACAAAGGTCAGGTCGTGAATCTCCAACTGTCGGGCGTAGCCGACTGCCTCGCCGAAGGTGACCAGACAGGTAACGAGAGACTGGATGCTGGCGGCAACGCCATAGTCGGGAATGCACAGCAGCATGATGGCACCATTGGTAATACAGATGCTGATGGTAAACAGCTCAATTGCCTTTTCCCGGAACAGATAGACCAGCGCTACGGCAGTGAGGATGGCAATACTCTGGAACACAAGTTTAGAGCAGCTGCGGATCATGGAGGAGACCGCAGCAAAGCTTTCGATCCAGATGACCATCGACCAGAAAAACAGTGCCGCCATCAGGGACATATACAGCAAGGTGGGCTTCCAGATCTCCCGGAGGCGCTTTTCATCCGGGTAAAACAGGGCGTACAGGACTGCCAGCCCAATCACCCCCAGAGAGATGGCCTTGGGTAGACCGCCCAGCATACCGTTGAGGACTTTCCACTCTCCCAACCCTGCTCCGGCCAGAAAGAACACGCAGCCGATGGTCAGCAGTTTTTGCCACAGCGGGCTGTCCTTATAAAACAAAGAGGCCGGAGTTTTCCGGCTGTAATCCTTTTTGGTCAGGATCTGATCCAATGTGCGCATGAAAAAGGGTTCTCCTTTTGTAGCGGGTGTTCCCGCAGGTGACTTACGCCTCTCCGCTCAGCTGCAAGTACTGCTGCTGCAAGCGGGCGGCGGCGATGTTGATATCGTAGCCCGCCTGCCGGATCAGCTCTGCACCGGCAGAACGGTCGCAGGGCTGTTGGAGCATCCGCTGCAAGCCTGCCGCCCAGTCTGCATTGCTGGCAGAAAGCGGGATCTGGATGGCATGGGGCGAAAGCAGCACCTCTTCCGGCACTGCGTCCGAAAATACGCACCCCAGCCCGGCGGCCTGCGCCTCGATGCCCACCACCGGCAGACCCTCGAAGCGGGAGGGCATGACAAAGAGATCCATCAACTGGTACCAGTCTGCCACATTGCTTTGCAGCCCGGCAAACAGGATATGGTCTGTGATGCCCAGTTCCTGTGCCTGTGCGCGGACAGCCGGTTCCAGCCTGCCGGTGCCGATGAGCACCAGCACCGCCCGGGGCTCCAGCTGCAAAAAGGCAGCAAAGATCTCCAGCAGACGCTCGTGGTTTTTGCGGACGTCAAAGCGCCCCACATGGCCAAGCACCACCCGATCCTCCAGCCCGTAACGCGCCCGCATTTCCGCGCGGACGGCGGGGGAGAAGCGAAAAGCTTCCGGCTCAATGGCGTTGGGAATGATCTGTCCCCGGCGCTCCCAGTCTGCCTTGCCAAAATAGTAGATGCCTGCGTCCCGGCCGCAGGCCCACAGGTGGGTGGCTGCACCGGGCAGCAGCCGCTTGCAAAGCATCTTCAGCGGCCACTTATAGTCCCGGACGATCCAGATATTATGGGCGTGGGCAATGCGCACGGGCAGCCCCGCCTTCTCCGCGCCCTTCAGGGCGTATAGCCCCATGGCCTCGTTGTGAGCGTGCAGGATGCGGATGCGGGGGTCTGCGGCCACGGTCTGCTGCACAAAGCGCAGATACGCCGGGTAATGCAGCGGGTCAAGCCCCGGGCTTTGGTAGATATGCCCGCCCAGACGGCGGATCTCGTCGTCGTAGTCGCCGGGCTTTTTCTTGTTGACGATAAAATCAAACTGGACCTTGCTGCGGTCGATATGCCGGTAGTAGTTCATCAGCATGGTCTCAAATCCCGCCGCGGTCCATATTGCTGACCGAATGCAGCACTCGTATCATAAGTTTCTCCCTTTATCTGTGTTTGCAGCCCTTATGCCAGGTTTTCTGCAGCAGCAAGATACTGTCCATAGTTTTTCGCCGCCAGTGCCTGATGCAGTGCCAGCAGACGGCTGTCCTGCACGCAGATATCCTGTGGGGCGTAGTACGCAGCATACATCTGCTGCATCACCAGAAATGCCGCCTGCTGGACGGTTTCGTCCAAATGGGAGAGCCGGTACCATGCCAGCGCGATGTGCTGTAACAAAAGCTGCTGCACCTGCGCAGAGTGCACTTCTTTTTTCTGTGCCAGATCCGCCATCAGATACCGCATGATCCATACGGTATCCACTGCCTTTGCCTTTTTGCGGGAGCGCAGTGTGATGCCCAGCGGGTTCCGGGTATAGTTATAGACATACGCCGGAATCAGGTAATGGGCAGGCCGGAAAGGGGCGATGCAGAAGGCAAAGATCGTATCCTCGAACCAGTAGCCCTCCGGGAATTTCAGATGGGCGAAAATGCTGCTGCGGATCACCTTGCCCCATGCCATGCCATAGGGGGTCTGCCCGGTTTCGGCAGCAGATCCCTCCCGGTAGCCCGTCCGGCCAAAGACAAGGCCGTGCCCGGTAATGTTGACAAAGCCGCCCTGCACAATGTCGGCGTTCGTTTCCACCGCTTTGGACAGCAGCGCCTCTACGGCACCTTTGCACAGCGTGTCGTCTGAGTCCACAAACAGGATGTACTTTCCCCGGATATGCTCCAGTGCGCGGTTCCGTGCCCCGGAAAGCCCACGGTTAGATTGTGTGAGGATCTCTACCCGGGGGTCGGCGCGGTATCGCTCCAGCAGCTCCGGTGTTTTATCGGTAGAGCCATCGTTGACCAGTGACACAAAAAATGTATAGCCGGTCTTTTGTGAAAGAATCGAGTCCACACAGCGGACAATGGTGCGCGCAACATTGTAGCACGGTACAATAATGTGCAGATCGTACTGCGGGGTTATACGGTTGTCGGCCTGTATCGTCCCTGTGGGGATCGGTGCAAGAGCTTTCAGGTAGTTCTCTGCGGCAGCTGCATCGGGAAACGCCAGCGCAGACGGAGCTGCGCCGGTGCGCCGTTTCCCATGGGTCAGCTTTTTCAGCAATTGTTTCATCTACGTTCTCCGGCTTTTTCAGGTTTCAGAAATTCCAAGGGCAGCGCCGCCCTCCTCTGCGATCAGGGCCATTTTTTTCTGTGCGCAGCGCACAAGGTCGCGCACATGGTAGAGTTCCTCCTCCGAGGAAGTGGCCCATGCAGCGGTGAACAGGATGGGGTACTCCGGGTTCAGCTTGTTATACTCGTCCACCTGACTTTGCAGGATGCGGATCATGACTTCTGCCTTCCGGCTGCTGCATTCATCAAAGAAGGCAAGGAACTTGCCCGCGCCGTTGTAGCCCACCGTGCCATCGGTGTCGCCCATCAGCTGCAAAAGACCGGAAAAATCCTTCAGGATGCCGTCGCCCACGGTGTAGCCGAAGCGGCGGCTCATCTCGGTCAGATTGTCCAGCTGCAAGGCAAAGCAGGTATAGTCCTCCGGCAGGATGCGGCCGGCCATGCCGGTGATGTACACATTGAGCTTTTCGCGGTTGGGCAGGCCGGTCTTTTTGTCCACATACAGCAGATAATCCACCACATCCGAGAGGCGTCCCAGCAGAACGGCACCGCAGCAGCCGATCACAAAGAACAGCACCAGCGCCAGCATCAGGTACAGCTTGACATTGATGGCGGCAGCCACCTGCACTGAGCTGATCATCTTCAGATAATCCGCGCTGATGTACAGGTTCAGCTCCTTGCTGCTGGTATTGATGATCTCGTAGTAGCTTTTCAGCTGCGCCTCGTAGTCATTGATCATGCTTTCCATCTTGGCGTGCTGTTCGTCTGTACCGCCAAAATCCACGTTGTGGAAGCTTTGCAGAATCTCCTCCTGAAACTGCCGGTCGATCTGGCTGGCAGCCACCTGCTGTTCCAGCGACACCAGCTTCAGCACCAGACCGTCGTAGGTGGTCTGTGCCTTATCGCCCGCGCCCTCCAGCTCGATGTTGTTCAGGATGTATTCTGAGGATACCACATCGCCCCGGTCGGTAAAGTAGTTTTTCAGCAGGTCGGCGTTCTTGTACACATATTGGTCGGTCAGGTTCCACAAGCTGTCCCGCTGCTCGGTGGTGATCTGCTCGTCCTGCTTTGCAGTCTCAATGCAGTTGGCCAGATATTCCTGCAGCACCGTGCCGTCCCGCACCTGCGGGCCGTTGAGCACATAGGCGTACAGCGCCGGGATGGTGTATTTTTTGAAATCGGAATAGATATCGCACAGATCTGCATAGGTGTAGCCGGTGCGGGAGGAGCGGAAGTCCGGGTAGTGCTCCCGCTTATTCAGCAGATAGTCCTGCATCTCGTTGGTATCGTTTTCCAGAATGCGGATGCACTCGTAGTAGTCGTAGCCGTTGTCCAGCAGACCGGACGAAGGATTGAGCGAGAGCTTCTGCTCCACATATTTTTCCGTATAATAGGTGCAGTAGCTCTGGATGATAGCATCCAGCATATTGCGGGCATAGCCCGCGCCCAGCGCTCCGTCTACCACAAGGCTCACCTTGTAGGTGTCGGGGAAATAGGTCACCTCTTCGCCCTTATCCAGCAGTGCCTCATTGATGGTCTGCTGATCCTCTGAAATCACCGGGGTCACCGAAATGTTGGAACGGATGGTGCTCAGCCGCCCGGAAGCGCCCAGCGCATCCATGGCTTGCGAAATGACCGTGGAGGAATAGATCTCGTTGACATCCAGCTCGCTGCCGTCCGGAGTGTAGCCGTCCGAGATGCCGTCGTTGGTATAGCGGATGATGACAGAGGCTGTGTACATCTGCCGCCCGTCTGCATACAGGTAGATGGCGGCTGCACCTGCCAGCGCGACCAGAAAGATCAGGATGCTGAAACGCTTCAGATAGCGCAGGATCTCAAACTTTTTCATTTGTGGTGCCTTACCTTTCTGCGTTTCCGTTCGTGGAGCAGCCATGCGCCGCCCAGCATCACGGCAACAGACTCCATCAGAGTCTTTTTCAGGCTCAGCCGCTGGATAAAGGAGGATGAACCGTAGGCAAATGTGATATAGTTCTGGGATTTATACTTGACGTAGGCTTTGTCCAGCACGAACAGCTGCTCCGAGATCTCGTTGATGGCAGCTTCCAGCTTGTTCACCATGGCCTGTGCCTCGGCCAAGCGCGGCTGCCCGGCGTCCAGCTCCCGGATCTTCTGGATCACATAGTTCGTGCTCACGATCTCGGACTGGTAATCGGTGGCATCGGACAGAGAAGCATCTGCCGAGCGCGCCAGCGCGTCCATGGCGGTCTTGGTGCGGGACATATAGTATTCGCTGGCCTCATCCACGGTGGGGATCATCATGATGGAGGTCATGGATTTTTCGTAGATGGAAATGCCCTTTTTATCGGCGTCATAATAAGCCTGCTGGGTGCGCATGGCAAGATCGTCGATCTTGTTCTTGTATTCCAGAATGCTGGTCAGCATGGACGGGTCGCGGGCAACGCCGCCCTCAATGACAAAGGCCATGGCATTGGGTAGATCGTAATCCACCAGATTGTTGATCTTTTTACCCAGCGTGGTAAAGTTGTTGGTGGCGGAGTCGGGGTTTGCCTCGTCCGTAAAGCTTTTGTTCTCCTGCAGACGAGCGTTCAGGTAGCGGTTCAGCCCCTCAGCGCGCACCTCCAGCTCGTTCAGCCGCAGATAAGGCTCACACGCAGAGGTCACTTCCAGCTTTTCCTTCAGCAGGCTCTGGTTGTCGCAGTAGTTGCTCTGAAAGATCTCCCGGTAGGATTCGCACACGCTCTGCAAAAGATCCGTAGCCTTGCGGTTGCCAAGCTCCAGCTTGCGGGTATTGATGGAAAGATAGTAGTTGGTGCTGATATATTCGCTGCCGTTGGCGCTGCCGGTGCCTTCCGGGCTGAGATAAAGGCACTGGGCCAGCTGGGAGGCAGTCAGGCTGTCCTGCAAGCCCACCCGCCGGATG
>ERZ827528.2516-NODE-2516-length-16604-cov-3.467823_pt1 | contig 16604 bp, 16 predicted proteins | sample MGYA00519768_ERZ827528 | MGnify/ENA primary metagenome ERZ827528 (study PRJEB31778, sample SAMEA3449343) | human gut metagenome | biome: human gut; feature: human-associated habitat; material: faeces | place: United Kingdom | collected 2010/2012 ...
CAGGACACTCAAACAGCCCTGTCCTGACCGTATATGCCCTTGTCAATTTAGGGTATCCGCACGGAAAAACATAAATTTTATATTGAAACCAGGCTTTTTTATGCCGGCAAACAAGACATCTCAAAATAAGCAGAAAGACATTGTTATAAAATTTAACCTGTCCGGGCTGCATTTACTCTTGTCAGCAGGGGTACCCTCCGTTTACAAGGAATACGGTCAGAAAATATAAAATATGCGTCCCGCTGCTCTGAGTCCAAGTACGCCCGGTACATGCCGTTTCTGCGCGCTTTACCTGGCGCAAATTTAATATCTTCTGACTCTGAGAGCTCAAACGCAGAGAATTTCTTTATTTTTTGCGTTATCCTCAATTAGCGTGCTCCCCGGTACGCTTTCTTCGCCTGCCTCGAAAATGAAGAAATTATCATTTTGAGGCGTGTAGTACCTTGTCAACTGAGGGTATAATCGGTTAAAATGTATTAAAATCCATAAAAGGGGGAAAGGAAGATGGAAAAATTATTTCATTGCGTCTCATATTATCCTGAGCTTTGGCCTGAACAGGAAATTGAAAGGGATATCGCTTATATGAAGGAATGCGGCATAAATTTGGTCAGAATGGGTGAATTTGCTTGGCACTTTATGGAGCCCAGGCCGGACGAAATAGACGTATCCTTTTTTGTTAAGACAGCCAACAGGCTCTATCAGGAAGGAATATATACTATTATGTGCACTCCTACGCCCACGCCGCCCATATGGCTCACTCATAATCATCCGGAGCGTTTGGTAACCGACATATACGGAAATAAATACATTCACGGCGCACGGCAGCATGTCTGTACCAACAATCCCTATTTGCGGGAGCGCGGACTGAAAATTACAGAAGCTATGGCAAAGGCATTCAGCGGCAGCCCAGCCGTTATAGCCTGGCAGCTGGATAACGAGCTTAAAGCGCTGGTAGGGGAATGCGTATGCAGTGAGTGCCGCAAGCGCTGGCACAAATGGCTCAAAGATAAATACGGCGCTATTGAAAATTTAAACCAGGCCTGGGGCACTGAAATCTGGAGCGAATACTATAACAGCTTTGAGGAAGTAGTCCAGCCCCTGAACCCTCCCGTAATTCACAATTCCTCCCTAATGACGAATTACAGGCAGTTTTCGCGGGAAACTGTAAACGAATTTGCCCATGAACAGGCTGCCATGATAAGAAAATACAGCAATGCGCCTATTACTCACGACGTACATACTAATTTCGCGCTGGATACCCATGCTCTGTTTGAAGGATTGGATTTCACCTCAATGAACGGCTATACGCAGGATGACGGCTATAATATATGGCTGTTTGATTATGACCTTTACCGCGCCATGAAACAGGACGGCCAATTTTTTGTCAGCGAGACCAGTCCCAGCTACGCCGGAAACTTATTGATGACCACAAGGCCGCACAGGGAAGGTTTTCTTGAGATTGAGGCGCTGGGCGCATACGCCAGCGGCGCCTTCGGCTTTTCCTATTGGCTCTTCCGGCAGCAGCGCTCTGGAATGGAACAAACCCACGGCAGCCTTATTTCCTCCTGGGGTGAGCCTGAGCTTGGTTTTGAGCAGGTAAAAAGAGTAGAAAAAATGCGGCAAACCATCCAGCCCTATTTTCTGCGCACCCGGCACAAACATCCCCAGGCGGCCATGACGTATTCTGAACAGGCGCGCTTATTCTTTTTCACCGAGCCCCTTTTGGAGGGTGAAGGATATTTTGAAATGATGCTCAAGCTGCACGGCAGCCTGGAATGCATGGGCCTGCACAGGGACCTTATAGGGGAAAACGCTTCCCTGGAAGGCTATAAGCTTTTAATCAGCCCGTTCCTGCCCTATGTTTCAGACGAATATATCTGCAAAGCAAGCGAATTTGTGCAGAACGGAGGCATTTGGATTATCGGTCCAATGACAGGTTACCGTACTAAAGAGCATACAGTTCATACGGACCGCTGCCTTTCCTCTCTTGAGGAGCTTGCAGGGGTAAGGGTAAAATATTTTTATCCCATGAGCAATACAGGCGCAATGGGCTGCTTTAAAGGGATGTCCGCTCCCCTGGTTCTGCACGGCTGCATTCTTGAGCCTGTTGAGGCTGAAAGCGTGGGCAGCATAAAAGGCGGCCTGACTCCTGATTATTCCTTTATTACCGAAAAAAAGCTCGGCAAGGGGAAAATAGTACTGCTGGGGGCTATGCCCAATATCAATTTAAAGGAAGGCCAAGCGCTTTGGCGCGGAATAATAGAGCATTACGCAGATGAAGCAGGCATAGACGACCGCTTTAAGGCTAAAGAGGGCACAACAGTTATTTTCAGAACGGGCGAATATGAAATAGTTACCGCCATTAACGGAAACGGGGAAGGGGGAGAATATTATCTGCCCCAGGACGGCTATGAAATTTTCTCCGCCTCCCAGGTCAGCGCCGGCAGCCGAATGCTCCCTCCGTTCGGCTATGAAACGGTAATTTTGGGGCATAAGAAGTGAGGATTGAAAAATCAATAAAAAAGAGTTATCAAAATTAATATTTTTTTAAATTTCTTTGTCTAAAGTATTGACTTTGCCTTTTCAGCAAACTATAATACTACGAAAAGATTAAAAAATATTAAGGAGAGCATTTATGAAAAAACACTTCATTCCGCTCGTCATTTTGTCCTTAATAACAGCAATGCTTTTCACTTCATGCAGCAATGAAAACCCGCCTTCAGCTTCAAGCCAAATATTGCAGAGCGCCCCTGCGTCTGAAACGGCAGGCGCTCTTAATACATCCTCTTCCGGCTCGCCGCAGAACCAAACCGGCGCTGTGCAAGTCTCCCCAGGCGTCATGCTGGTAGACTTTGAAAAGGAAAATGAGGGACTGGAATTTTTCGACCTGTCTTTATACAACTTTATGACGCCCCCGGTGCTTTTTGAAGAGGGGGAATCTGTGCAGTCGGGCAAAGGGCTTTGCTTAGATATAAATTATACGCCCGCTCACGGCGTTATATCCATGCAGATCCAAAATCAGGCGGGGGATATAACCCAAGGCTTCAGCCAGGCCCCAAATTACGGCTACTTGCGTTTCTGGGTCAATAATCAAGGGGATTCAGACGTTTCAATAGCGGTAGTGCTCGTTATTGACGAACCGTTAAAAAACGGCTGTCTTGACCCGGAGGGAGCCAGAATTATCTCCTCTTCAGGGGAGGAAGAACAGGTATTTACTTCAGACGCGGCAGACGTAAACAATACCAACGGCACAGGCAATACCAGCCTGGATATTCCGTCCGGCTTTACGGGCTGGGTATATTATCCCCTAGAGCAGCAGGTGCCTTGGTGGGAGGGAACTACTCTTGCGCAGGACGAATTAAAGAATGTAACCACCATCAGCCTGGATATAAGATTTAATGATGCTTCATTAGCGGATTTCATAGTAATAGATGATATTTCTCTGGCTGATCCTGAAACATAATTGATACACGCATATCTTTTTCTTAGCGGCGGATTATTTCCTGAGCAGCACTAACCGTGCTTATTCAGCGCTAATGCGCAAAAGATACTGCGCCTGAATAAGGAAAATAGCCGGGTCTCTGCGCCTCAGCCGCCGCACTCCCGGCACGCTTCCTCCGCTGCTGTGAAAATAAGCACATTCCCTGGCAGAAGCCGCGGAGCCGGAAATATGCTGTTTACGCCCCTGCAAGGCATAAAAACGCCGTGTGCCGTCCCGCACACGGCGTGAGAACCGGCCAATACAATACAGCTTGTTTGGACGCAAATCCAGTTATTTTTAGCCGTATTATCCCTTATATACCAGCGCTGGAATCCCATTTTAAGTTAACATTATTATGCTTGATAAGGACTGTGTCCTTATTAATAAAAATTATTTTTTCAGGAGGAAAACAATGAAAAAGAGTCTCATCATTCTGGCAGCTGCTGTACTGGCCCTGGTTTTGGGCGCAGTATCGCTGGCTGCCCCGGTAACGCCCAACGGCATTCAAGCCACTGCCCTGATGGATTTTACCAATCTTGAAGACGGAGAAAAAACCTTTGGAGATTTAGGCTTCTGGGGACCGGATTTTTCACAAAAAGTAACGGTCAGCAATGACCTTGTCATTATTACTCAAGGTGTATGGGGAGCTTTTCCCAGCTTTAACGAAGAGCAAATGAATATTTTAAAGAGCGCTGACGGATTAGGCTTCTATGTTGAAGCGGGAGAAGCCGACGCAATAATTTGCTGCGGGTTTAACGCCGACACAGGCTTAAATCATATTCTGGCCGAAAACAAAACAGTTTATCTCGCGGATAAAGACGGCAAAGTAACAAGCGCAACTACTTTTTACCTGACTGACAACAACCAGTCGGCAATAACTGTTCCCGCTAATTTTAAAGGCTATATTTATTTTCCCTATGACAACTTTATCACTAACGATGCAAACGCCGCTCCATTTGACACTTCCAGCCTGACGGTTCAAACCCTCATTTTCAGCGTGGGCTTCGGCAGCGATGTAGCTTACGGCGAAATATACGCCTACAGCGGCGAATATACGCCTGAAACAGAAACACCGGAAGAAGGCGGCAATGAAGACGATAATAAGGAGCCGTCCAGGGAAGAGGGCGATTTAAGCGTGCTTTCTTACGCCGCTGCTGCTGTTGCCGGCTTAGGCGGAGTTACCTTTATCCGTAAAAAGAGATAGGGGAGATAAATTATGAAGAGTGGCTGTAAATTAATCATATGCGTCCTTTGCATTATATTCTGCCTTGGCTTTCTGTCAGGCTGCGGGGATACCAGCGCCGGCGCTACCGCTACTCCCGCGCCTGACGGCAGTTCGGACGCAAGCGCTTCTCCGGCCGCGCAGTCGGCTTATCTCCGCCCGCGCAGCAGCGAATTAAAGAATGCTGTAAAAGAAGGCGAAACCTACCGTTATTTTACTGTCTCCACAACTGATTCAAACGACCCCTTCGCCTCCGAAACAGACGAGGGACGCAGGGATTTCGCCATAAACAGGCGCAATGATTACCAGAATAAATACGGAATAACCATAGAATATGTCCAGGGGGGCGGAGACTGGGCAACAGCCTTTGCCCAGGCGGCATATTCGGGCAATCCTTTAGCCGATATCTTCAATGCCGGCGGTCCGTTTACCATTTACAATCATTATTACTACTATCAAATGGCCGGAAGTATCCTGGAGCCTTTAAGCAGCTACAGTGAATATGCGGATTTCAGCGACCCCGATTGGTTCGACCTTTCCAGCCAGGAAATTACTACTTTTGACGGCTCGCTGTATTTTTCAGTGCCTAACACCGAAGGGTTTGACGAAGTATCCTTAAGCCATGTAACCTTCTTTAACAAGGCTATCCTGGAGCAGCACGGCTATTCAGACGAGGATATGTATGAAATGTATAACAATGGCACATGGACCTGGGACAAATTAGAGGAAATTGCCGTTGCCTGTACCGATTTGGACAATGAAATTTACGGCATACATATAGGCGAAAACAATTTCTTTATGTGGGATCTGACGGCCAGCAACAATGCAGCTATTCTATCTCAGGTTGAAGACCCGGACACGGGCAAAAGCTATTATCAGTTTTCCGGAGATTCGGCCAACGCGCTGGAAGCCTGGGACTTCTTCATAAAATTAGGCAAGCAGAACGTGATGTTTGCTCAATGCTGGGATTTTGAAGACGTTAAATTCCGCGAAGGGAAAGTCGCGTTAATGACCACATACGTCAACCGCGCTAATAAGATGGTAGCGGCGGGCAATTATCCGGAATACGGCATAATAATGGTGCCCAAAGGCCCGCAGGCCGAAGATTACGTTTCCATCCGCGACTGGTTCGTGCCCTACTGCGTTTTTAAAGGCACTTCTAACCCTGCCGGTTCAGTGCAGGTGTTAAGCGAGTACTGCGTGCCCAGATATGCAGCCAGCAGCGAAGAAAATCTGGCTTCCTTTGAACTGGATGCAACAAGCGTTTCCTGCGATGAACAGTCGGTGGAAGTGCTTAAGCAACTGAAATCCAAAACCGTCACCCAGCCCTTCATTGTATATTGGAATGCGCCCACCTTTGATGTGGACGGCAGCCAATTATGCCTCGCTAACCTTTATCTTTCCTATAATGAAGCGTTTATAGACGGTTCTATGACGCCGGCAGTATTCTTTGCTTCAATAAAAGATGTGCTTAATAATACGCTTAAGGATGCTCAAAATGTTCTTGCTTAAAAGCAAAGCGCTGCTTAAAACAAATTAAAGCATATAGTATTTTATTGACGCGGCGCGGATAGAAGCAGCAGTTTGGAACAGAATGCAGCAGGTATTTTTATTATCCTGTTTGCAGGCTGCGCGCAATAAATCCGCGCCCTCTTTATTTTCCAGCTCTTATCATATAAAATGTATCGGCCATACAATTAAAGTGCGCCGCGCCGCATGTGAGCGTTTTTCCGGGCTGCTTTTTGCTTTTGTGAAATACTTCCGGCACTTCAGCATTCCGCCGCTCTGAAAGGCCCAAAAAACCTCTATGAAGAGGAACCGCTGTGTTATACTTCAGCATTCCGCCGCTCTGCAAGGCCCAAAAAACCTCTATGAAGAAGAATTGCTGTGTTATATTTCAGCATTCCGCCGCTCTGCAAGGCCCAAAAACAGCCCTCCTTTACGGCAGAAGATTTTTATGGAGAATACCCGCATCAGCCAGACGTGCAGGCGCGGATATTTGGATGCCTTCAGGCTCGTATTATAGCAAAGCGGACGCAGCGGGCATGCTTAGCAGAACACATTGTGCTCTGATTGATGGTCCAGACAGATAAAAGGAGAAACTACATGAAAAAAGGGCATAAAATTCTCAAAATAGCCTTATGCGCACTGTGCGGGCTTCATCTGGCCGGCTGCACAGAACCGGCCGTTCCTCCGGCCGGCACCCAATCCGCCTCTTCCATGCAGACTAATGCAGATAAAATAATTATTTCTCCGGTAAATGAATATGTGCAGCAGCCAGATGTACGCGACTATTCCTATATGTGGTGGAAAGATGGCTTTGCAGCTATGGCCGGAGGCACTCAGCTTAATATTCAGACTGGTTATTACGGGCTTGCAATAGAGCCGACGAAGGGCAGAATCAGCAAAGCGGGCGCCATAGCCCAGGAAATAACTCAGACTGAGGCTGCCGTTCAGGATAATACGCTTATTGATTCTTTAAGCGCTATAAATAAAATGGATTATAAAATTACTTTGGACGGCCAGGAAAAAGAGCTGAGGGGTATTTTCCCCATAGACGACGACGGTACGGCCGTTTCGCGCATTATAGAATCAGGCCGCTATATGCAGTGTATAGATATCATGAACCTTGTATTTGCCGATGTATCGGATATTTCAGGCAGAGTGGAAATTGCGGCCATGCCGAAATATTTTTCCCTGGGCTTTTATCTCTGGAGCAGGACAGGCGAGGCGCACGATACGTCCATAACTTATTCCATATCCTTAGGAGACAGCTTTTCCTCGTTTGAGCAAAGCGCGGACGGCAAAATAATTTCAGCAAAAGAAGCAAACGGCGGCGGCCTGACTTTTGTGCTGCCCGAACAAGCGGGCGCTTCCATGAGCCTGGAAAGCGAATCCAAGACAATTATTTTTACAATGTCGGAGCTGGAATTGGTCAAAGCTGATTTTACCGGCATGAATGTAATAGTTATCCCTTCTCTTTCTGCTTCTCTTGACAACGCACAGGAATACTACCAAAACAGCGCAGTAATTGGCTCGGCAGTGCAAATCCACCCCAAAAACGGCAGGGAACAGAAGGTTGAATTTAGTACAAAGGGGTATTTAAGCTTTTCCTTAAATAATATGCTAACCTACATGGGGGCTGATTTTAACCAGGAAGAACGCCTGGACGAAATGGACCGTCTGAAATTCACCATAGAGAATCCATCCGGAAATGCCGTAAAAATTCCCGTGCAGTTTTTAAAAACCAACCGTCTTGGGGTCTTAGGGTGTTCTCCGTTTTTGAGGGACGCCGAAACAGGGGAGCCCATAGGAGTGCAGGTGCAATTAAGCAAGAATTGGCACGAGCCTGTCAATTATCAGCCTGACGACCCCAAATGCTATCTTGCAGGCACATGGTTCCACGGCTATACCTATCTTGAGGTTCCCGCTGAAAGCAGCGTAACCTATGAATTTACCATGACCTATGCAAAATGGGGCGGGGTTTTTGCTGCCAGCCATTCTCAGCTTTGTCTGGCCGGCTGGGGCGGCAATTACCAGCAATGGGAATCCAGCTCCATAGGTTCTTTTGGCGAATCCTTCTGCTATGACGCCGAAATGACTCATAACCGCGGTTTCATTACTGATATTCGCCCCCTGCTGGTGACATCTATTTACGGAGGGAAATATAACTGGACGGAAAATGTAGGCGGCGGAAATTTCCTGGTATATACCCGTTATGCCGGTGAAAGAATGCTCTCATATAAGCGGGTGCGCACCCAATTCCGCAAGCAGGGGCCCAATCTTACCGAAGTTATTTACCGCGGCCTTACGTCGGACGGAAAAATACAATTTGAACTCACGGCCAATCTGCCCCGTACAGACGACGTTTCCCGCGCTTACCATACCTTTAAATATACTTTTTTAGAGGACGTTACCTTTGACCGGCTGGCATTTTACCAATTCGGCGGGGATGATTATAATGACAATCATTACGGCTCAATGGCCGTAGGCAATGACGGCGGAAGCGTTGAGCTCACTATTGGGCAGGACACCTATTCGGGAGATTTCCCGCTGCCCGTTCTGGATGAAGCCCGTTATATCGGAGAGGAAAATAAAATGCAGCGCATAGATGTCCCGGGAGAAGGGCTTTGGATAGCTTTTATGGGCTATGAGCCGGTACTGTATAAAGCCACACCCGGCGCTAACAGAATGCTCAATGTAATCTCTTACACAGCCCATCTCAACGGAAATACCTATACAAAGCCCAGCCTGAGCTTTTATCACACTATGAACGGCAATATACCCTGCATAGCCGTGGAATTGAGTCCGCCCAATGAGGTGGGAAATACCATCTTAAAGGGCAGTACCGTAGAGGGAACGGTAGAATTTTTAAATATGCCTGTCAGCAAAAGCGATTATTACGGCCCCAGCGAAATTATAAACAGCATGCCGGCCGAAGATTTTAATACAAGCAAGCCCGCTTACGCTTATGCCGTCGGCGCTAAATATACCGTAACCGCTCAGACTGGCAGGGTGGAAAAGAATACGCCCGTATATATAAGCTGTATAGAAGAACAGGAAAGCGGAGCAGCCATTGCGGAGATAACCGTCAAAGGAGGCATGGGGTATGTGCCTCTGACCTTTACCAACGTAAAGCACTATTCAGGCTACAGCCTGGAAAAATTTATTGACGGTCAATGGCAAAAAGTTGACCAATCAGTTACAGGCAACGACTACTGGCAGGCTTGGTACGATGCGGACAGCTGTACATACGAATTGACCTATAATGTTCCTCATAGCGGCAAAAAAGAGGACGAATACCGATATAGGCTGGTCAAAAACTAAATTTTTTGTAAGGAGCGTTATTTTAACGCTCCTTATTTTTTATTATTCTGCTGATTCAAAGTATAATATAACCGTCATTCAGCAGCTATCAATTTTTGTCGCAGAAGTATTATTTGCATATATAAGGATGGAAACCAATTATAATGTAAATATTTATAGAAAAAACACTTAACCTGATATAGATATTTTGTTATTATAAATTTAGCTTAGTAATTGGCCCGCATTCCAATGCAGCCTATTGCTTCCATATTATTTACTGCTATCAGAACGTGCAAGGATTTGCCCCTGTAAAAGGCTCGCTTTTGTTTATGCTTAGGGCTTGACATACTAAAATAATTTTTAGAGGTGAAGTTTTATGACTTCAATAAGGCCAAGTTCTGATTTGCGAAACAGCTATAATGAGATATCCGAGTTTTGCCATAAGTATAAGCTCCCCGTCTACATAACCAAAAACGGCAGGGGAGACTTAGTTGTTTTAAGCGTAGAAGCGTTTGAAACCCATTCTGAGCAAGCACGGCAAAATCATTCCGAGCATGTGTCAGATAATATTAATGAAGCAAAAGCAGAGGTTCGCTAGTATGCCTGCTGAAATACAGCCAGTCCCCGCCATGCGGCAGGGACTTATTTTAAATACTTAAAATTAATTATAAAAGCAATTTTCCAAAACCGGCCGCAGCAGCAATTTAAATCAAGAAACCGCCCTGCGGGATTATGCTAAGCTGCTGATTCCCGCCCTTTATGGAACACTCGCCGGAGATGGCAAACTAGAAACGGGAAAAACCGGTTGTTTCTGTATGGAATCATCGGGAAGACGCCAAGCCGGAGCATGAATCGGCCATGCAGGCGTTTTCCGCCTTTATTAACGACCAGTCTTTGAAAACAAAAGCAGATCGCTTTTGTAAACAAGATCATCAACCATATTGAGATGAACGAATATATGAAAATGTTGCGGAACTTACCAAACCGCCTTTTGACAAGCCGATCAGTTTTATCAAACTGTTGGATGCGAAAACCCAAACTGCTTTGATGGAGACAATTAATATGATTCGAGAAAATACAATGCAAATTGCAGCTTCATAATACCGAAAAAACAGAAGGACAGGCGTTTATACCTGTCCTTCTGTTTTTCTGATAAATTTTCTAAAAAAATAATAAATCCGAACCCATTGCTAATCGGCGCAAGGTTCGGATTTATTTGTTTTGGTGGAGATGAGGGGGGTCGAACCCCTTAGATTATGCCAAAATATCCGCATATAACGCGCTTTTTAAAATTTTGTGTTGCATTTCATGTTGCATTTTTATGTCCATTCCAGTAAGCGTTAATAGCTTCTTGAGTAGCCTTGCGTTCATTTTCTAAAATATGCTGATATCTTTTAAGCATGCCCGGAGTGGCATGTCCCATCAAGTCCATTGCGTATCGCTCAGGCATGTTTAGCTTTAAACATACGGAGGCAAAATAGTGCCGTAAATCATGGAAGCGCATATGGGGAAGGCCGGCGCGTTTTAATATGCGCTCAAATCTTTTTAATATTTGCGGTTCAGTGAAGTCAATTATAAATTCATCCTTGCCGGTTTTGTCCTTTGTAAGTTCTTCTATACGATTTGACATGGGCACCCGGCGGTTACCCTGTAAAGATTTAGGAGGCTTTTCGGTCAGCCCGTCCGGCCCGATAACCCGCGCGCGGCAGATATGTATCATGCCATTCGATATGTCAATACCCTTTACTCCCATTACCTCAGACAGACGCATTCCGCAATGCAGCGCAAGCAGAATAGGCAGTTCTATATCATTGCCGTAAATAAACTGTTCAAGCCTGGCTATTTCCTCTTCAGTAGGTATCTTTATTTCACTCTTTGTCTTAGCGGGCAAGCGCACATTAAAATTCCTCTCAGGCAGCACTTCACGCAAGGCGGCCGAAATCAGGCCATAAGCATTTGCTACACTTTTGCGCGATAAGGTCTGCGCAGCTGAATTAACGCTGGCCTGCAATATCTCTGAAGTGAGCGTATTGACCTGCAAGGGCATAAGCTCCTGAAAATTACAGCGCCGCATGCGCCTATAGCCTAATATAGTTGAAGGGGAGAGTATATTGCTTCTGTTGTCTATATATCTGTCTATGGCTTGTCCCAGGGTAAACTTAGCCGGGTTTCTTGCCATTTCATTATTTAACTGCATATCAGCAGCCAGCGCTATGGCTTCTTTTTTGCTGTCCGCCGTACAGGATTTATATTTGCGCTTTCCGTTCTCATCCTTGCCCACATATACCAGGCAGCGCCAGCGCCCGGAAGGCAGCCTTTTTGCCGTAGCCATTTGTCAACCCTCTTGTATATTATAGTCTTTAAATAATTTTTGTAGTTTATCATCAAGTGCTGCTATCTGCATATCGCATTCTTCGGAAATACTTTCTATTTGCGATTCAATATCATTATTTTCCAACAGTTCATTTTGTTCTGCAACAATTGAAGCTATAGCTTTTTCATACTCCAAAGTTTTATTCCATGCTTGTTCAAGTTGTTCTAGTTTGTAATGATATGGTTGTGCCTCTGCTGAGGCTTGGGAATATGCTTGCTTATGCGCGGCTTCGGCAGAGTATCCATGAAAGTCTCTTAATATTTTTGCTTCCTTTTCCGCAGCAATATATATTTTTTGCAAAGCGGAATTCAACGTTGCTTTTTCGGCATTATAATTATCTAAGGTTCCATAGTATCTGTCGCTATACTCTTTTTCAATTTTGTTATAACTCTCCAGTAGTTCGTCTTGCTTTGCTTTAAAATCGTTTAATATTTTCTGCTGTCTACAGATTCCGTCAAGCATAATAAGTTCTTGTTTAATCCTCATTGTATGATAATTATATACTAATTCAATCGTACCTTTACTTTGTGCTTCAAGTATGAGCGATAGACCGTCACTTTCCAATGAACTAATATTTTGACGAATATTTTGGATTGTTTCATAAGTCAATTCAGAGTCGATACCAATAAATGCGGTCTTATCATATTCCGGCATATTTTCATTAACGAATTTATCCAAGTCCCTATAAGCTTGCATTCTTATTTCGTGTAATTCATTTTTTTGGTCGACCGTTGCTGTATGTTTTGGCGTAGCCTGAGCGGTTGGCTTTGCTGTAGCGGTAAGAGGTGAAAAAGTGGCGCTGACGGATGGTGACACCTTTGTTTCGTCACTTTCGTAACGCGCGTATATTGAAACATCGCTATAAACTTTATCAGCGTGTAAATCCCAGCTTTCGGTAAAGGATTCATCAGTATACCAGCCTTTAAAATAGCAGTGCTCAATATACCTATCATCGTATGTAACGTCTCCTATAACGCCACCTTCAGGAATCTGCATTGCTCCTATACGGGTGATAACTGGGCTACTACTATTGTCATAGTAAATAACTTCATAAAATCTAACGAGATATTCTGGCTTTTCTATTGGTTTTGAACAGCTACAACATATAATAACAAGAAAAAGAATTAACGGAATTAATTTATTTTTTTTCATAATAACTCTCCTAATAATATGAATTGGATTTAATTTCATATTATCACAAAAAGATATATAATTCAATAGAAGAAAGACTATTCATAATATATTTTCAGGGCTTGCACACAGAGCAGGGCTCATAGCCTTCTGCTGTTGCGGCATATATTATCAATATTATCTCACCCTGCTGTAAAAGGCTACGGCCTTTCCCAGTATGCGGATCTGGTTCAGTTCATCGTTAGTATATATTAAATCCTCATACCGGGGATTTTCGGGCTTGAGGATAAGGGTGTTTTTTTCCTTAAAATACATAACCCGCTTAAGCGTAGCTTCATTTTCAATAATAACTGCCGCTATTTGCCCGTTTTCCACCATATCCTGCTTTTTTATCAATACTATATCCCCGTCCATAATCCGAGCGCCCGTCATGCTGTCCCCGTTGCAGCGCAGGGCAAAATCCGCCTCTATATCCGATTCTATAAAGCCCTCGAAATCTTCATCGGCAAAAATGGGTTCTCCGCACGCTATCTCGCCAAGCAGAGGTATTCGGTGCTTTTTTACGGGCTGAATGTTGGAAAAGGAGAAGGGGTCGATAGGGTTTGCAGGCGCATTGCTGCGGCCAAGCAGATAATCGACAGAGACGTTGAATAGTGATGCCAGCTTTTTAATAGTTTCTATATCGGGTGTTGTACGCCCCTGCTCCCATTGGCTTACTGCCGTTTGATGGACATTTATTGTTTTTGCAAGTTCTTCCTGGGAATAACCCAAAGATTTTCTTAAAGTTTTTATTTTGTCTTTCATTTTAATCACCAACACTATTATATTAGCGCAACTAATATTAAGCAATATTTTTTTTCAATTTAATAAAAATACTATTGACAAATGATAATAGTTGCGCTATTATAATAGTGTAACTATTGAAAAGGAGGCGATAAAATGAATACTGTTGCTGAACGCCGTGAAGAAGCTGGGCTTACGCAAAAACAGCTTGCACACTTATTAGGAATAACTCAAGGAGCAGTATCGCAATGGGAATCTGGCATCAGCAAGCCTCGTGCAGATACCTTGAAAAAGCTAGCCGACCTCCTGAACTGCACTGTAGATGAATTGCTGAAAGAGGCGGGCTGAAAAAATTTGCTCATTGAAAACAGAATAGCCGCCGCCCGTGAGTTATATATACGCGGTCAGGGGAGCGCAGGAAATGCAGCGGGACGGACGGAAAAGAAAATCCCGGAATGACCGGGATAAAAGTATTATTCGTAATGCTTCCAAAGGCGAATTATTTTTATGGCATTTTCATCCTCGCAGACCTGATAAACAAATCGATGCTGTATATTAATTCTTCTTGAGTAAAGGTCTTTTAAATCGCCCGTCAGCTTTTCATAGGGCGGAGGATTTTGAAAGGGATTGACTTTGACAACCGAGATTAGCTTTTGTACCTTTTCAGAAAGGCCGGCGCGTTTAATATTCTCAATATCTTTAACAGCCTGCTTTGTGTATTTTATTTGGTACATTACCAGCTCACGTCCTTTTCGTCAATGCATTCGGAGAGCGGTGTGTTTTTACCATCAATTAAGGATTGCTTGTATGTTGGATCCGAGCTGAGATATAAGGTTTCCAGCAAAGAATTATAGTCGGCTTCGCTTATAATGATGGCGTTTCCGTTCTTAGTCGAGATATTAATAACTTCGCTGTCATCAATAGCCATGTCGATAAGTTCGTACAGCTTTGCGCGCGCGTTGGTTACATTTGTATTATACATAAATTATCACCTCGCAAGCATTATATCATACGCAAAAGCGTACGTCAATATAATATGCAGGAAATATTGGACTGATACTATTGTTTCTTATTTTTTGTGGGGCTCATAGCCTCCACAGCAATATAATTGCCGTCTTTATCTTTAGTTACAATGTCTGGGCAGTCTGTCCGGCCGGTTAGATAATCGATAGAGACATGAAAGTAATCGGCAAGAGTAACTAGAACTTCAAAGCTGGGGGAGCGTTGCGCATTTTCTAAGTAAGTGATAGCGGGATTTGTTAAACCTAAGTCTTTTGCAAGGGTGCGCTGTGATATATTAGCTTCCTTTCTTAAAGACAATAATCGGTCTGCAAAAATATTTCTAGAAATCATAAAAAACCTCTTGACGATAACTTATAGTTATCATATAATATGACCATAAGATAACTATTAGTTATCTAAATCGGAGAGAAAGGAGGAAAAGTGAAAACAATGTTAAGGCAAGAGCGGGTGACACGCGATTGGTCTCAAGAGTATGTGGCGAATCAAGTTGGAATCACTCCTGAGGCGGTATCAATGTTGGAAAACGGCCAGCGCTATCCATCCTTTAAAGTTCTTGTCAAGCTCTTAGACCTATTTGGGTACAGCGACCCGCGCCTGCTGTTCGCACCAGCAGACGAAACCTCAAATCTCTCAGGGGAATTATAGCATTATCTAGGATAAAAAGTCAATAGGGAGGGGAGCGCAAAGAAAGATCATTTAAAAAAGTAGTCGGGCCAAACTAAAGGATGTATTTTGGGAGATGACATTCCGGGGAAACGATTAATAACTTCCAAAAGCAGTCGTTCTTCAATCGAGGAGATAAAGATTTGAGGTAATTTTCTGATTCGGTCAAAAAATTCCATTGCTTGCGAATCAATATCATTATCTAAAGCGACTTCCAGATATGTTAATTTGCCATTTTCGTCCGTGCTACTGATGTAATCGCCCGATATAATATAGTCTTTTTTCTTGGAGAATTCCGTCAATGTAAAATTGGCTTTGAAAAATTCTCCGGAAAATACGAGATCAATTTTTATATCAATAGGGACATAAATAAAGAGCTCTTGAGGGGTGATATTAAGAAACATACATAATTTATCTAATGTGTCAAATTGAACACCTTGACCTAAGTTACTGGCTAAAGCGTGCAATGTTGTTCGAGAAATTTTGGTTGCTTTAGATACCTGACTGATTTTTAAGTTTTTTTGGGCAAGGATAACATTTAAATTACATTTGACCATAAAATCACCTCATACAGAATTGTACAATAGTCTGTTCAAAAAGTCAAATAATAAACAAAAAAAGTAGTTGACGCCAAACAATGAATAATGTACAATACATATATAAAAATGAACAGAGTATTGTACATAATAACTATTAAGGAGTGAAAATGTACGATATGATAGTGAATAATTTTTCTAGAATTCTTGGCGAGCGTCTTTTAAGAGTAACTAAAGTCGCACGGGATACAGGCATTTCGAGAACAACTTTAACGAATATCTATTATAAGAAAAGTCGTTGTATTAGTTTTGATGTTCTTGATAAGCTTTGTGACTATTTGAATTGCGGCACTAGTGATATTTTTGAATATAGGAATCCTGGAACATAAGATCATCAGAAGAATTATTAAGCCTTGCGACACGATCGCAATAATAATGAGATTATCGAAAGGAGCCAACCCATGACAGTGAGTGAGAGCGAGCAATGCCGGGATTGTATATACCGGGGAGAAATAAGCGGCGGATATTCCTGCGATTATATACTGCGCAAAAATGAGCCGCGCCGAAGTGCTATAGGGAATTGCG
>ERZ827528.2520-NODE-2520-length-16594-cov-11.558377_pt1 | contig 16594 bp, 15 predicted proteins | sample MGYA00519768_ERZ827528 | MGnify/ENA primary metagenome ERZ827528 (study PRJEB31778, sample SAMEA3449343) | human gut metagenome | biome: human gut; feature: human-associated habitat; material: faeces | place: United Kingdom | collected 2010/2012 ...
GGAGGGCGACAGCCTCTCCACCGGCCGCCACGAGTTCACCTTCGTCATGGCCCCGATGGTCCACTGGCCCGAGGTCATGATGACCTACGACAAGACCGACAAGATACTCTTCTCCGCGGACGCCTTCGGCTCCTTCGGCGCGCTCAACGGCCGCATCTTCGCCGACGAGTGCGACTTCATGAACGAGTACCTCGACGAGGCCCGCCGCTACTACACCAACATCGACGGCCCGCAGGTGCAGACCGCGCTGCGCAAGGCCGCCGGGCTCGACATCAAGTACGTCTGCCCGCTGCACAGCTTTGTCTGGAGGCAGGGCTTCGGCGACTTCCTCGCCAAGTACGACCAGTGGAGCAGCTACACCCCCGAGGTCAAGGGCGTGCTCATCGCCTACGCCAGCGTCTACGGCCACACCGAGAACGCCGCGAACATCCTCGCCGCCAAGCTCTCCGACCGCGGCGTCAAGGACAAGATGTACGACACCTCCGTCACCCCCGCGAGCTACATCCTCTCCGACGCCTTCAAGTACAGCCACCTCGTGCTCGCCGCGACGACGTATAACGCCGGCGTGTTCGTCACCATGGACCAGCTGCTGCACGAGCTCGTGACCCACAACCTGCAAAACCGCAAGGTCGCCGTCATCGAGAACGGCTCCTGGGCCCCCACCAGCGGCGGGCTCATGCGCGAGCTGCTCTCCCAGCTCAAGGGCACCGAGTTCATCGGCGACACCCTGACCGTCAAGAGCGCCCTCACCGAGGGCCAGCTCGCCGAGCTCGACGTCCTGGCCGACGCCATCGCCGCCGACGTCCTGCCCCCGAAGCCCGTGCCGGTCGAGGTCAAGGTGCAGCTGAGCGCCGAGAGCGGCATGGACGGCGTCTATGAGGTCGAGAACGCGGCCTTCAACAAGTTCAGCTACGGCTGCGAGATCCTCACCACCCGCGTGGACGGCAAGGACTACGGCTGCGTCATCAACACCGCCGGCCAGATCACCAGCTCCGACCCGAAGAAGATCACGATAAGCTGCATCAAGGCCAACCACACCTGCGACATGGTCGCCAAGGCGGGCATCTTCAACCTGAGCATCCTCAGCGAGGACGCGCCCTACGACATCTTCAAGCACTTCGGCTTCCAGTCGGGCCGCGACGTGGACAAGTTCGCGGACTGGCCGGACGACCTGCGCACCGTGAACGGCGTGCGCTACATCGGCAAGCACACCAACGCGGTGCTCTCCGCCCGCGTCATCGACTCGCGCGACTGCGGCACGCAGATGCTCTACATCGCCGAGGTCGTCGAGGCCCACGTGCTCTCGGACAAGCCGAGCTGCACCTACAGCTACTACCACGCCCACATCAAGCCCAAGAAGGCCCCCGCGCCTCCGGCCGTCGAGGGCTGGATCTGCAAGGTCTGCGGCTACTTCCACGAGGGCGCGGAGCTGCCCGCGGACTTCGTCTGCCCGCTGTGCAAGCACGGCCCCGAGGACTTCGAGCACTATGTCCCGGCCGTCGTCAACAAGAAGAAGGGCTGGCTGTGCACCGTCTGCGGCTACTTCTACGAGGGCGAGACTCTCCCGCCCGACTTCGTCTGCCCCATCTGCCACCACGGCGCGGACGCCTTCGAGCCCGCCGAGCAGTGAGCGCAGCAGCGTGAATAACGAGACGCCCCGGGTAACCCCGGGGCGTTTTATTAACATTTGGCTTGACAAGGGGCGGGATATGTCATATAATAGCCAAGCGCTTGTATAGGGGAATAGCTCAGCTGGCAGAGCGACGGTCTCCAAAACCGTAGGCCGAGGGTTCGAAGCCTTCTTCCCCTGCCAAAAGTGTTGACGCTACTAGGTTTCTTGCCTAGTAGCGTCTTTTTGATTTCCCTAATAAATGGTTAAAAGCTGGTGCTAGGCCTACGGTTTCTGCTTGTAGGCCTATGGTTTCTGAATTTTTTATAGGAGGCCGCTGCACTATGCGTATTGCAACCAAAGTATCTAACACAATCACCCTTGGGGACACAATCGAGAAATTTATGATTCGGAAAAAGGCTGATAGCCTTGCAAAGAAAACAATGGATGATTACCGCCGAGAGTTGAATAGGTTCTTAAAATCCAGCAGCAATAGCATGGACGTAAGAGTTTTAGAAGATGAAGTAATTAAATATTTTGGTAACATTCCTATGTTCTTTTGGTCCCAAGTCAGATAGACGAGTGCGATGTAGTGCGATGTAATCACCATCCGCTTCTGTTCCCAAATCATCGTTAATTGTGATTCTATCTATCTGTGTCATGGTATATTGCTCGGTGATTCGGTCAGTCAGAATTTTTTCAATTTTCTGTGTCTCAGTTAGTACAACTGGCGTCTCCGCTGCTGACGCGGCTCCCGTGGTCGTTACCTCTGTATCTGGTGCCGATTCGGTGGCGGTGTCTGATGGCACTTGATTGCCGCAACCGCCGAAAAGTGTAAGTGTTGCTAGCAATACTGCTACGAATGCTATTTGCTTAGTGTGGCGCTCTTTCACGTTTCCATTTCCTTGTGTAATTGTTTGCCTCATCCATTGTAGAGTGCGCGAAAGCAATTGAAAGGGCAAAGTGTTTCTGTATTGCCGTTGATGTTGAAATATTGTTTATCGCAGCTCCGCCGCTTGACAAAAGATGTTGTTTTTGGTATCCTGTCCGCGTTCCCGCCGCCGGGCGGGAACGGGAGCGTTTGTTTCGCGTTGCAGGCCATTGAAGACGCGGGCAGGCGCATTTTTTATTTTTATATGGAGGTAATCAATATGGCATGGGTTATGCTCGGTATTGCCGGAATTTTTGAGGTCGTTTGGGCGACCTGCATGAAGTATTCGGAGGGATTCACAAAGCTCAGCTGGTCGCTGCTCACGTTCGCCGGCATGGCGGTGAGCTTTTACCTGCTGGCGCGCGCAACGAAAACACTGCCGCTCGGTACGGCGTATGCGGTCTGGACGGGCATTGGCGCGCTGGGCTCCGTGATCGTCGGCATCATCTTGTTCAAAGAGCCGGTAACGGCGGGACGTCTGATCTTTGCCGCTCTGCTGCTTGTTGGCATCATTGGACTGAAGATCACGTCGGCCTGATACATACGATCATTCTGCCTCGGCCAGCGCGTCGATGCGCTGCTGCAGGTCCTGAACGAACCGCCCGATGTGCAGCCCGTCGATGAGCCGGTGGTTCACCTCGAGCGCGAGACCTAGCACATCCCGTTCGGCCTCGCGATGATATTTGCCCCAGACAATGCGCGGGATGGCGTCGTCGGCGTCAAAATCCCGCTCGTTGGTCAGTGCCGTGAGCGAGACCCACGGCAGGCAGCTGAAATAGATCAGCGCGTCGCTCTCGGCCGCAGCGGAGAGAAACTCCGTCTGCGCCCGGCTCTTGGCGCGGGCTGCGCGGCAGAAGTCCTCCAGTGCGTCACCGGCCGGCATCGTCACGATGTGGAATTGTTCCGCACCGGGGTGCAGGTCGGTGAAGCTCGGTTCACGGCGTGCGAGTAGGACCGGCTGGCCGTTTCGGATGGCATATCGGAATGCGGTCGTTTGATTGATCGATTGCGTGCACAGCCAGACCAGAGCGTAATAAAAGGACAGGCCGCGCCGTTTCGTGTAAGTATGCAGTGCCGTGACGTCCACGGTGACGGTCACGCTGTAAAACGGATCCGACAGGCCGGAGAAGAACGTGTATGCTTCGCGCCGCGGCCAGGTATCGAGAGCGACGGGCGCTGCATCCGGAGTGTTCATTGGGGTACCTCCTCGTTTTTTCAGCAGTATACCACGCTCTGTCGGAAAAGTGCAATTTTTTCACGGAAAAGTGCGGTGTTTACAGTTCTTTGATATATTTCTCATAGACGTGTGATAAAATACAAGAATCAAATTCATCAGCCTGGAAAGGTGATCGGTCATGAGACAACGGCTTGCAAAATGGATGATGGGCAGAAACGGGATGGACGCACTTAACCGCCTTCTGTCTGTGCTGACACTGATTGTGTTGATCGTCAGCATGTTCGTGCACGGTTATGCGGCGCGCATCCTGTGGTCGCTGGCGGTCCTTGGCCTGATCGTGATTTATTTTCGTATGCTCTCGCGCAATGTCTATCGCCGGCAGCAGGAAAACGGCGCGTATCTGCGCCAGAGATACAAGGTGACGAGCGCGTGGCGCGGGGCTGTTGACCGCTGGCATCAGCGGCACGAGTACCGCTTTTTCAAATGTCCGTCGTGCCGGACGCGTCTGCGCGTGCCGCGCGGCAAGGGCAGGATCAACATCGTCTGCCGCAAATGCGGCACGTCCTTCCAGCGGAAAACCTGAGGTGCGTATGTTCGGATATGTGATCGCAAATCTGGAGGGTCTGACGCAGGCGCAGAAAGATCGCTATAAGGGCTGCTACTGCGGCCTGTGCCGGGTGCTTAAGCAGCAGCACGGCTTTTCCGGCCGCATGACGCTGACGTACGACATGACGTTTCTGGTGCTGCTGCTCTCGGCGCTGTATGAAGCGGACGAGGAGCGCGGCATGGAGATCTGCCCGGCGCACCCGCTGCGCAAGCATTTTTACTGGCAGACGCGCTACACCGCCTACGCTGCCGATATGAACGTCGTGCTGGCGTACAACAACTGCCGCGACGACTGGCAGGATGACGGCAGCGCGCTGAAATATTGGGAAGCGGAGGCGCTCAGCCGCCAGTGTGCGGCCGTGCGCGCGCGCTGGCCGCGCCAATGTGCCGCGATTGAGCAGTGCATGGCGGAGCTTTCTGAGATCGAGCAGGCCGACACCGGCGACCTGGACGCCGCGGCCAACTGCTTCGGCCGCCTGATGGGCGAGCTGTTTGTGACGGATGAGCTCTGGGACGACCGCTTGCGCCCGTTTGGCGAGGCGCTGGGCCGGTTTATCTATCTGCTTGACGCGGTGATCGACCTGCCGGAAGATCTCCGGCACGGGCGCTATAATCCGCTGCGCACACTGCCGCAGGATGCGGACCTGCACGCGCTGCTGACGATGCTGCTCGGCGAGTGTTCGGCGGCGTTTGAGGCGCTGCCGGTGCTGCAGGACGTGGAGCTGCTGCGCAATATTTTATACTCCGGCGTGTGGCTGCGCTACGAGGCGGCCATGAAAAAACGAAAGATCGGGAGGAGCGCCGAATGAGAGACCCATATGAAGTCCTCGGTGTTTCCAGAGACGCGAGCGAAGAGGAAATCAAGGCGGCCTATCGTCGCCTGGCCAAAAAATATCATCCGGACCTGAATCCGGATGACCCGCACGCGACGGAAAAGATGAACGAGGTCAACGCGGCCTATGACGCGATCAAAAACGGGCAGGCCGGCAGCTACGGAGCGTCCGGCGGTTACGGCCAGGCGGGTGGTTACGGCGCCTATGGCGGCTGGGGCGCGCGGCGCGATCCCGGCATCCGGCCGGAATATCAGGCGGCGGTGAACTTTATTCAGACGCGGCATTTTGCCGAGGCGCTGCAGGCGCTGTCCGGCGTGCCGATGGCCGAGCGCGATGCCACCTGGTACGCCCTGAGCGCCATGGCGAATTCCGGCGCGGGCAACCGTGTGCAGGCGTTGGCGGATGCCAGGCGCGCGGTCGAGATGGATCCGACGAATCCGGACTTTCAGCGCCTGCTGCACCAGCTCGAGAGCGGCGGCGATGCGTATGCGACCTACAGCGCCGGTTATCCGAACAGTGGCTTCGGCACCGGCAGCTGGTGCGCGGATATGTGCCTGCTGAACCTGTGCTGCAATCCGTGCTTTTCCCCCTGCTGCTGAGACAACTGCAAACGAACACCCCGGCGGGACTGCGCGTCCTGCCGGGGCGTTTTGCGCTCATGTGCCGGGGAAGGTGCGCAGATACCGGTCGGTGAACGTGGTCAGCGCGGCAAAGTCCATGCACGGCCGGTAGACGGCTTCCAGTTCGTTGTGCAGGAGATTGGCCATGCACAGCTGCTCCACTGCGCTTGCGAGTGCGAGCTGCTGCTGCCGGGTGTCGCTGCGCATGGTGCGGCGCAGTGCCCGCTGGCGCACGGGGTCCGGCAGCACGTCGAGCCGGATGTGCCGCTGGGTCGGCCCCTCCGGCACGTCGTCCGCCGTGCCGGCGAGAAAGCCTACGCCGTGCGACGGCACGAGCACGGCCTGCGTGCGCGATGGGATGAGCGGGTCGGGGCAGGAGAGAACGTCCAGCCCGCACCGGACGGCGTGTGCACGCACGATGTGCAGAAATTCTTCTGCCAGGCCGCAGCCGTCGTCGAGCAGGTACACGCGCTCACACTGCGCGGCGATCGTCTCAGGGAAGAAAATTCGCCCCTCACACGTGATGGCACTCAAAAACAGCCGCTCACACCGGCCGTGTTTCGCGCCCTTGCCCGGCGTGCCGAATTCCCGCGCGCAGACGCTCCTTGCCCGGCGGCGCGCGGCCTCGCGGTCCTCGGGATAGACCAGCCCCGGCGTGACGCGCGCATCGAGCGCGGCGGCTGCCGCCAGATACTGCTGCGCGCGCAGGCGGAACATGGCGCAGTCGGCATTCAGGGCGCGGATGCGCGCCGTGTCGAGTGCTTCCGTGCGGCAGAACGTGCCGAGGTCCAGATATTCGCCGCTCGCGCCGAAGAGCGCAGGCTCGACGATGTGCGGCGCTGTGCCATCAAAGAAGCCGGAGCGTTTTTCCGGGAAATAGACCCCGTCGAGCGAGGCAGGGTCGCCCGCGCAGTGCAGCCAGGCGACGGCCAGCCCGGCCGCGCGCCCGGCGTCGCCGACGCGCTTGAGAAACGTGGATTTTCCGCAGCCCGGCCCGCCCTTGAGGATGCAGAAATACCGCTCCGGCGGCCGCAGGAACTGCCTGTGAAGTGCGTAGTAGCCCGCGCCGGTCAGGGCGCTGAGAAAGTAGCGTGTTTCCAGTCCGTTGTTCATGGCGAAACCTCACATTTTCAGGTTGCTACAGCGTATGCATCCGGCGCTGCCGTTGACAATTTCGCGCCCCGATGCTATCCTTTTGCCATCTTGATTACGGAGATTTGTCATGATCCAGACTGTTTTATTTGATTTTGACGGTACGCTGTTTGACACCGGCGAAGGTATCCTGCGCAGCGTGCAGTATGCGCTCGAGGGCTTCGGCATCCATGAGACGGACACGGCGCGTCTGCGCAAGTTTGTCGGTCCGCCGCTGCTCGATTCGTTCTCGGAGCTGTATGCCATGACGCCCGAGCAGGCGCAGGCGGCGGTCGCACGCTACCGGGAGCGGTATCTGCCTGTCGGCATCTATGAGTGCACGCTCTATCCCGGCATTCCGGAATTGCTCGAGCGGCTGCGTGCGCACGGTTTTCGCATCGCGGTCGCGACCGGGAAGCCCACGCCGCTGGCGCGCACGATTTTGCAGCGCTTTGATATGGAGCGGCTGTTTGACTGCGTGATCGGATCGGAATATGACGGCTCGCGCAGCACGAAGGCGGAGGTCGTCGCGGCGGTGCTTGCCGAGACGCACACGGCCCCGGAGGACGCGCTCATGGTCGGCGACCGGAAGTATGACGTCACCGGCGCCGCTGCCTGCGGCGTGCCGTGTATCGGTGTGTATTACGGGTATGCCGAGCCGGGCGAGCTGGAAGCTGCCGGCGCGGCGGCCACGGTGCAGACGGTCGCAGAGCTGTCCGAGTGCCTGCTGCACTGGAACGAGGCATAAATCCAAAACTCCCTGCGGAAACCATGTGTTCCCGCAGGGAGTTTTTTGTTCGTTATCAGGACACCGCTTTTCCGAGCACGCGCAGCGGCAGCGCGTCCGAGATCTCCAGATCGGCATAGGCCGGGTTGAGTGAGTGCAGAAACACGCGCCCGCCGTCGCGCCGGAGCTGCTTGAGATAGGCGCTGCCGTCGTAGAGGAACACGCCGATCTCACCGGGGGCGAGCGTCGGCTGCTGGTGCACCCAGACGGTCTGCCCGCTGTGAAAGCGCGGCTCCATACTGTCGCCCGCCACGCGCACGCCGAAGTTTGCCGCCTCCGGCACCTCGGGGCCGACCAGCTGCATCTCATAGCTCTCCCCATCGAGAAACTGGCCCGTACCGGCCGAGACGGCCAGCGAGTACAGCGGCAGACTGCGCAGCGCGGCCGGCTCCGGCGCGGCGGCAAAGCGCTTGCTCTCGCGCAGGAGCGCGATGTATTCCAGCGCGCGGCGGCGGCCCTCCGCGTTCAGCCCGGCGAGCAGGCCGCCGGCGTCCCCGCCGGAGAACGTGCCCGCAATATCGTCCACGTCCAGCACGCGGCACAGCGTCAGAAACTGCTGCGCGTTCGGGAGCGTGGCGTCATTTTCCCACTTCGACACCGCCTGGTTCGATACGGGCACACCGGCCTCGGCCAGTGCGTCCGCCAGCGTCTGCTGGCGCATGCCGTGTGCGCGGCGCAGGGAAGCGATCGTTTCACCAAAGGTTTTGTACATATGCAGCACCTCACATACAATATATCGTATCGGACGAAAAAACGCAAGAAAAATATCTGAATCAGATAAGAAAATGCTTTAAATATCCCCAAAAGAGATTTATAATAGAGACAATCTCGTTTTGGGAGAAAGCACTATGGACCGTATGATCTTACATTCGGATATCAACGCCTGCTATGCGAGCATCGAGCTGCTGCGCCATCCGGAGCTGCGCGGGCGGCCGGTGGCGGTCGGCGGGGAGCGGGAGCTGCGCCACGGCATCATCCTGGCCAAGGACCAGATGGCGCGCGCTGCCGGGGTGCGCACGGGCATGACGCTCTGGGCGGCGCGGCAGCAGTGCCCGGAGCTGACGATCCTGCCGCCGGACTTCGACCTCTACTACGACTACTCGCGCCGCGTGCGCGAGGTCTATGCCGGCTTCACCGACCGGTGCGAGCCGTTCGGCATGGATGAGTGCTGGCTGGACATGACCGGCTGTGTCGGCCGCGAGGACGCGCTGCGCACGGCGCAGGAGGTGCGCCAACGCGTGCTCGATGCCACGGGCCTGACGGTGAGCGTCGGCGTGTCGTGGTGTAAGGCGATCGCGAAGCTCGGCTCGGACTACCGCAAGCCGAACGCCGTGACGGTCATTGACCGGGCGCGCTTTGCGGACATGGTCTGGCCGCTGCCGGTCAGCAGTCTGCTCTTCGCCGGGCGCAGCTCGGTGCGGCAGCTCGAGCGGCTGGGCATCCGCACGGTCGGCGCGCTCGCGGCGGCGGACGCCGATGTGCTCGAGCAGCGCCTCGGCAAGGGCGGGCGGCTGCTGCACGCCTACGCCAACGGGTATGACCCCACGCCGGTGCACCGCATCGAGGATCTGCCGCCGCCGAAATCCATCGGCAACAGCGCCACCGCGCCGCGCGACCTCATCTGCGAGGCGGACGCGCGTGCGGCGCTCCTGTCGCTGGCGGAAAGCGTGGGCGCGCGCCTGCGGCTGGAGGGGTACCAGTGCCGCACGGTAGAGCTGAGCGTGCGCACGGCCGACCTGCACTGGTGCAGCCACTGCATGGCGCTGCGGCACCCGTCCGACCTGACAAGTGAGCTGCTCGGCGCGGCGCTGGCCCTGTGCGAGCAGGCGCACCTGTGGCCCGATCCGCTGCGCAGCATCGGCATCCGCGCGCTGGATCTGGTGCCTGCGTGCGCGCCGCACCAGCTCGACCTGTTTGAGGATGCGGAGCACCGTGTGCGGCAGCGGCAGCTCGACATCACGCTCGATAATCTCCGCGCACGCTATGGCAAGACCTGCGTTCTGCGCGGCCGCGCCTGTTTTGACCCGGCACTCGGTCTCGTTCAGCGCGAGGAGCACGCGTTTTTGCGCAAATGAAAAAGCACGCACCGTCCCAATGGACTGTGCGTGCTGATGTTTATGGGTTCAGAAGCCGAGCTTCATGCCGCCGGTGATCTTGCTGACCGTGGCGTCGGAAGCTGCCTCGTACTGACGCAGCGCCTCGTTGACGGCCGCCAGCACCAGATCCTCGAGCATTTCGACGTCGTCAGGATCGACCGCCTCGGGCTTGATCTCGATCTTGGTGACCTCACGGTTGCCGTTGACCGTCGCCGAGACCATGCCGCCGCCGGACTTGGCCGTGAACTCTTTCTCTTCCAGTTCTTTCTGCATCCGCAGGAAGTCCTGCTGCATCTTCTGCGCCTGCTTCATCATGTTGGCCTGATTCATGCCGCCATAACCGCCGCGAAAACCGCCTTTTGCCATGTTTGTATCCTCCTGTGAATCAAAAAAATTTTTATCGGATCGTTACGTTCGGGAAGCGCGTCAGCTCCTCGATCTGCCGCTGCTTGATCTGCGTGGCCGTATCCATTGGCTGCATGACCACGCGGACGTTCTGCCCGGTCAGCTTTTGCACGGCCAGACGGAATTTTTCCGCGATGTCCGGCTTGTTGAACATCGGGTAGGCCGGGGCCTTATTCAGGTGCAGCGTCAGTGTGCCGTCCGCCAGCTCACCGGCTGCCTGCAGCGGGTCAAGTAGCAGGTTGTAAAGGCCAATCGGCAGCTCATGCTCCATATACGCGCACAGCGCCTGCCAGTCGAACGCGCCGGTGGGCGTGGGGGTTGGCTCCGTCTGCGGAGCGGGTTCGGGGCTCGGCTCCGGTTCCGGGATGGTGGGCGCGGCCGGCTCCGGTGCGGGTGCAGCTTTGGGCGCCGGGCGCGGTTTTGGTTTCGGTGCGGGCGGCATTTCCCAGGGCGGCCGCTCCTCCGGCGGAGCCATCGACTCCGGGGGCGGCTCCCATGGGGGCATGTCGTCGTATACCGGCTTCGGTTCCGGTTTTGCCTTCGGCACGGAGGCCGGCGGAGCGGGCGGCTCCCACGGGGGTACGTCGTCATACACCGGCTTCGGTTCCGGTTTGGGCTGCGCTTTTTGCACCGGGCTCGGTTTCGGCATGGGCTCCTGCTGCGGGGCGGGGGCCGGCCTTGCCGTAGCGGCCTCTGTCAGTGCCGGGATGTCCCCACTGCGCACGGCCTGTTCCAGCTTATCCACGCGCGCGCACAGTGTCGGCACATCGTCGCACAGCTCCGGCCGGCAGAGCCGGATCAGACAGAGCTCCGCCGCGATGCGCGGGTTGGGCTGTGCCGCCATGGCAGTGAGCGCATCCTGAATGCTCTGCAGGTTTGCCAGCAGCTGCGCCGGTGTGAAGGCGCCGGAGAGCGAGCGCAGCGTTTCGCTGTCGTATCCGCCGGAGAGCAGCTCGCGGCCGCCGTGCGGCGCCACGGCCTGCATGAGCAGGTCGCGCTGGAGCATGCTCAGCTCGTCAAGCAGGGCAGCGGGGTCTTTCCCGTCCTGCCAGAGGCTGCGGAATTGTTCGAGTGTTTTTGCGGTGTCGCCGTCGGCAATGCTCTGCAGCAGCCGCGCCGTGCGCAGATTGCCGGCAAGGCCCATGGCGGAGATGACCGCTTCGGTGGTGATCACATCGCTGCCGGAGCACTGGTCGAGCAGCGTCAGCGCGTCGCGCATGCCGCCGTCCGCCATGCGGGCGAGCAATGCGGCCGCGTCCGGCTGCAGGTCCAGGCGTTCCTGCTGTGCTACATAGTTCAGGCGCGCGGCGATCGTATCGACCGGGATGCGCTTGAAGCTGTGCCGCTGACAGCGGGAGAGGATCGTTGCCGGGACCTTGTGCAGCTCCGTCGTCGCGAGGATGAACATGAGGTGTGCCGGCGGCTCCTCAAGGATTTTCAGCAGGGCATTAAACGCCGAGTTGCTGAGCATGTGCACCTCGTCGATGATATAGACGCGCTTGTTTACGTTGGCGGGGGAGAACACCGCCTCGTCGCGCAGCGCGCGCACGTCTTCTACGCGGTTGTTGGATGCCGCATCGATCTCGACCACGTCAAGGATCGACCCGTCGTCGATGCCGCGGCAGGCGGCGCATTGATTGCACGGATTGCCGTTGACCGGGTGCTCGCAGTTGACTGCCTTGGCCAGGATCTTGGCGCAGGTGGTCTTGCCGGTGCCGCGCGTGCCGATGAACAGGTAGGCGTGGGACAGCCGTCCGGTCTCGACCTGCTTTTTCAGCGTCTCGGTAATATGCTCCTGACCGACGACGTCGTCAAACGTCTTCGGCCGGTATTTGCGGTAGAGAGCCTGATACATAATTGCGCGCTTCACCTCCGGCAGCGGAAAACATGAAAAAACGTGACCATTGACAAGACTGCACACCCACCTTTGAATAGACGACATGCCCGTTACCACAGCAGCCAGCTCGGGCCCGGCGTCCCCACGGCACACGGAGTGACCTGCTTAATGCTGCTCGGTTCCCCGCCTGACATGGTTCACAGGGCTCCGTTGCGCGGGACCGAACCTTCAACGCCGCTTACTGCGGGCAGACGACACATCGGCCTATCCGGGGGCGGGAATTCATCCCTGCTATAGCGGATTGCAGGTACAGGACACCGCTGGCTCCCCGACTAGTGCAGCCTTGTCAATGGCCACGTAAACGTATTCTACTACAAAAGCGGCGATTGCGCAAGTGGGGGATGCAATTTTCTTGCGCGGGACTTTTTGCATAAAAAAATCGCGGGAACGGAAAAAATGGGCTTTACAAATGCGAAAAATGTGCTATAATAAACAAGCCTTGTGGGGGCGTAGCTCAGCTGGGAGAGCGTTCGGTTCGCATCCGAGAGGTCAAGGGTTCGAATCCCTCCGTCTCCACCAAATCAAAAATCCGAACCTTTGTCCGAATGGACAGAGGTTCGGATTTTTTTATTTTCCGAAAGATTCGGCATTTTGAAGGGAGGAGCAGCGGTGATTTTTGATTATGAGCGGCGCATTCAGGCTTTGGAAGCCAGAGTGCAGGCGCTGGAGGATGCGCTGAAAAAAGAGCGGGCTGCGCAAGTGCCGGATGCGCAGGCGCAGGAAAAGGTGACTGCGCAAAGCAGTCCGGCACCTGCCGTGCAGACACCGGAGAAAGCGCCGGAACAGAGTCTGGCAGCCGCCGCGGAAACGCGGGAAAAAACACCGGAACAAAGCCCGGCACAGCAGACGGTCTCGGCTCAGCTCCGGGCGGCGCTGGATGCACCGGCCGATCCGAGCTGCTTTCAGTACATGCCGGAGCCGGGGACTGCGACAGACTTCTGGAATAATCAGAAACCGGAGCGTGCGCTGCAGAAGCTGGTCGGCAAGGGGCTCCGGATCACGGCCTATACCGGGTTTGATGCGGAGCGTGTTGCCATTCCGGCGAAGATCGGCGGGCAGCCGGTCGTCAGCATCGGCGAGAAAGTGTTCAAGAACACGACCGTCTCGGAGGTGATCCTGCCGGAGTCGATCAAGGCCATTCTCAGAGAGGCGTTTTCTGGCTGCAAGCGCCTGCAGCATATCGACCTGCCGGATGGCTTGGAATATTTGGGGAGCCACTGCTTTGCGGGCAGCGGACTCACGGCGCTGCATTTTCCGGATCGTCTGAAAACGATTCCGGAGGGGTGCTGCGGCGGCTGTGCAAACCTGAGTGACGTGACATTTGGTCAGCAGGTGCAGACGATCCAGGGGAGTGCTTTCGTGGCCTGCAAAAAACTGCAGACGGTTTCCTTTCCCGAATCGCTGCTTCGGGTCGATAACGACGCTTTTGAGACGACGGCGATCACACGTTTTATTTTTCCGGCCGGTGTGCAAGAGGTCGGAGATGTCAAGCAAAGTCGTTTCTATATTGAGCCGCGCTACCCAGCATTCGATAGGACAATATCGGACAGCCCTGTTCTGGTTTTCCTTGGAATGGATGCGGTTCTCAAAATAATCGACCGTACCAATATTGCGCTTATCTACTGCCTGCCGGGAAGCAAGGTACAGCAGATCGCACGGGATAAAGGCATACCCGTCCGGCCGCTGAGCGAGTTCCAAATGGAGGATGCATGACCCATGGTCGATCATATGCTTGTACGTGGAGCAAAGGTTCACAACCTGAAAAATATTGACGTGGACATTCCGCTGAATCAGATCGTCGGCATCGCGGGCGTATCCGGTTCCGGCAAGTCGTCGCTGGCGCTGGGTGTGCTGTACGCCGAGGGCTCGCGCCGCTATCTGGAGGCGCTGTCGACCTACACACGCCGCCGGATGACGCAGGCCGCCCGCGCGGCAGTCGATGACGTGCTGTACGTTCCTGCGGCGCTGGCGCTGCACCAGCGCCCAGGCGTGCCCGGCATCCGCAGCACGTTCGGCACGGGGACGGAGCTCTTGAACAGCCTGCGGCTCATGTACTCCCGCCTCGCCAGCCACCGCTGCCCCAACGGGCACTACCTGCCGCCGACGCTGCTGGTCGCCGCGGGGAAGGAGCTGACCTGCCCGGAGTGCGGCGTGCATTTTTACGCACCGAGCGCCGAGGAGCTGGCCTTCAACTCGCAGGGCGCGTGCCCAAGATGCGGCGGCACGGGCAGTGTGCGCACGGTGGACATGGCGTCGCTGGTGCCGGATGATTCGCTCACGATCGACGAGGGAGCGGTGGCGCCGTGGAACAGTCTCATGTGGTCGCTGATGACGGACGTCTGCCGGGAGATGGGCGTGCGCACGGACGTGCCGTTTCGCGACCTGACGGAGCGGGAAAAGGACATCGTCTACCATGGCCCAGCGGAGAAAAAGCACATTTTCTACCACGCCAAAAACTCCAATCAGGCGGGAGAACTGGATTTTACCTACTTTAACGCCGTCTATACCGTGGAAAACGCCCTTGCCAAGGTCAAGGACGAGAAGGGCATGAAGCGCGTCGAGAAGTTCCTGAAAGAGGACGTGTGCCCGGACTGCCACGGTACACGCCTGTCCGCTGCGGCCCGCGCGCCGAAGCTTCGGGGCATTTCACTGGACAAAGCGTGCACGATGACGCTCTCGGAGCTGTATGCTTGGGTGCAGGGTGTGCCGGACAGCCTGCCGGAGGAGATGCGCCCCATGGCGGGGAGCATCTGCGAGGCTTTTACGGGCACGGCGCGGCGGCTGCTCGACCTGGGGCTCGGCTACCTGACGCTCGACCGCTCCGCGGCGACGCTCTCGACCGGCGAGCGGCAGCGGATGCAGCTGGCCCGCGCCGTGCGCAACCGCACGACCGGCGTGCTCTATGTGCTCGATGAGCCGAGCATCGGCCTGCACCCGGCCAACATCGTGGGCCTCACCGGCGTGATGCACGACCTGGTGGCGGACGGCAATTCCGTCATTCTGGTCGATCACGATACGCAGATTTTGAAGGAGTCCGACTGGATCATCGAGATGGGGCCGGAGGCGGGCGCGAAGGGCGGCCGCGTCATCGCGCAGGGGACGGTGTCCGCGGTCGCGGAGGATCCCGCCTCGCAGATCGGCCCGTTCCTGTCCGGAGCGCCGGAGGCGCCTTTGCGCCCGCGCGCCGGAAAAGCCGACATGTTTGCGCAGGGAGTTATTCATCTGGCCACGACGCAGATCCATACGGTCAAGCCGCTGGCGGTCACAATCCCCAAGGGGCGGCTGACGGTCGTGACCGGTGTGTCAGGCTCCGGCAAGACGACCATGGTGCTCGAGAGCCTGATCCCCGCGCTGGAGGCCGGCATCAGCGGCCATGCGCTGCCGCCGCACATTCGGTCGGTCAGCGCCGAGGGCATCGCGCACGTCAAGCTCATCGATGCGACGCCCATCGGCATCAACGTCCGCTCCACCGTGGCCACCTATGCCGGCGTGCATGATGAGCTGCGCAAGCTCTATGCTAGATCGCCGGATGCAAAGGCGCGCGGCTGCAAGGCCGGCGATTTTTCCTACAACACGGGCTCGCTGCGTTGTCCCGGCTGCGATGGAACGGGCGTGGTGAGTCTGGATGTGCAGTTTCTGCCGGATGTGAATATCCCTTGCCCGGACTGCCGCGGCTCGCGCTACGCGCGCGCGGCGTATGATATCAGGCTGACGAACAGGGCAGGGCAATCCGCCTCTCTGCCGGAGCTGATGGACATGGACGTCAACACCGCGCTCCCGTTCTGTGCGGACAGAAAAACGGTCAGCCAGAAGCTGCAGGTGCTGCAGCAGCTCGGTCTCGGTTACCTCACGCTCGGCGAGGAAACGCCGAGCCTCTCCGGCGGCGAGGCGCAGCGGCTGAAGCTGGCCAGCGAGATCGGACGCATCCAGACGGATTCCGTGTTCGTTTTCGACGAGCCGAGCATCGGCCTGCACCCGCTGGATGTGCGGGTGCTGCTGGGCGTGTTTCAGGCGCTGCTCGATCACGGCGCGACGGTCATCGTCATTGAGCACGATCTTGATGTGATCCGCAGTGCTGACTATGTCATCGACATGGGCCCCGGCGGGGGCGACGCCGGCGGGCGGATCGTCGCCGCCGGAACACCGGAGGAGATCCGGCAAGATCCCGACAGCATCACGGGCAGATACCTTTGAAGGCAGCAAAAACCGCCGCTTCCAATACGGAAGCGGCGGTTCCTGTTTGTATTCGCTCAGAACTTGATGTCGGTGGGCTTGCGGTCGAACATGGTGTTGACCTGCTTATAGAGCCAGCCCATCAGCTTCTGGTCCAGATTCCAGAAGTACACCACAAACAGCGCACCGACGACGGTGGCGGAAGTGGTGAGCGTCTTCTTCAGGACTTTTGCAACCACAGGATTCATAGTTTGCTCCTTTCCGGCCGGGGTGGCTTACTTCTTGGCGAGACCCTTCTGGCGAGCGTACTCGGCAGCACCCAGAGCGCC
>ERZ827528.2521-NODE-2521-length-16588-cov-3.165003_pt1 | contig 16588 bp, 13 predicted proteins | sample MGYA00519768_ERZ827528 | MGnify/ENA primary metagenome ERZ827528 (study PRJEB31778, sample SAMEA3449343) | human gut metagenome | biome: human gut; feature: human-associated habitat; material: faeces | place: United Kingdom | collected 2010/2012 ...
TAATATAAACCCGCCCCCGCCCGGCCCGCCCGCATGGAGCGAATGCATAAAAGCCTGTTTTAGAGCACGCAGAAATGACGCCGTTTTTATTCTTTTCGGCTCGCTGTGCAAAGTCGCGCAAGAAATTAATAAGATTATCAATTTACAAACAGAGCCGTGTTTTGGGTGGGCGCTGGTAAGGAAGTTTTTTAAGGTACGGTGTAACTCAGTAAAAGGTTGCGCTGTATTTTTTTGGCGTCCCTAAAATATGATCGGCTATGAGCGCCGACGGAAGCGGAAACTGACAATACGCTTTCCATGTTTATTACAGTATGCGACACCGCAATTCCTATTCCGCAAGTTATTATTTTTACTATATTGCATCGGAGTCTCATCTTAGCTGTTGTTTTGCTATCATTATACAAAATTTGTATCGCTCATTTCCATGCAATGCATGAAAAGTTTACTCGCGCCGTTACTTCTCCTCCCCCTCAAAAGCCGTTTGCCTTTAGGGGTTCCTATAGTCATGGGAAAATATTTTTGAGAAGTTTTTATTTCTCATATTAAGCGCTTTTGCAAATTAGTTGTCCAATTTGACTGTATGATTTTTTGTTTGAATTTTAACGCAAGTCACAACTGACAATAAAAGTTGTCTTAAATGGCTATTAAATTTAAGAGGGCTATGTTATAATATACGAACATAAGGATTATGGAGGTATAATTATGGGGAATTTGAAAAACAATATTGACCATTATATGAAACTAAAAGGTATAAAGATGTACAGTCATTTGCTTGTTGATATTGCTCGCGAACTAGGAATTAAAGGACAAGAAGCATATAAATTTGCGTATAGAGAAAAATCTAATTTTTCAAAAATGCTAAAAGGAGAAAGACCGCTTAAATATGACTTTATTATCCCTTTGGAAAAAATATTCGGTATTTCATTGGCTCGGTTAACATATGAAAATGCATATAAATTACCTGTTGAAAAGGGAAATGTACCGTTCGATAAAGGATTCAGATATTATGCATATCTAGATGATCCCAAATTATACAAGGAAGAGTTCGATTTATTACTTGCAAAGGATGGAAAATCTATCCTTGCTCAAACTGATGAATTTGGAAAGACATTTCTTGATTATGTGGTTGAATATCATTCAGTAAATGGCGTTAGATATCTTCATGATGAATATGGAATAAAATTGAAATGGTATCACAATCAATTCGAGTCTAGGGGAAATAAAGATATAATATTTATTCATTTTGAAAACTGCATTGAGTTTGCTCGTCTTGTTGCAAGCATAAATGATGTAGAACTTTTCAATGATATTTATGATTCCTACAATATGTTTTTTACAAACAGTCACTATGCTACGGAAAGTTGTATTTTTTGTCAAAGAGAATATTTGGAGATAATACTAGACAATGACGGCTTGTTTAAATCAATATTTGAACAAAAGCCTTATGAGCTTAATTTGGGGAGTATTGGCAGAAGAAAAAAACAAATTGATTCTATTACATATTGCTCTATTAATCCTATAATCAACAAATGTTTAAGATATTCTTTGAAACATTTGGATAAATATAAACATAGAGCAAAGGACATATTAAAATTTGGAATTGACTATAATAGAAGAATAGCCGACGAGATTGATCGTACGGAATGTTATATTTGCAACGAACTTGGCGGATTAAAAAATTTTAAAAATAAAGATTATTATGATATTGTTGTTTTTGCCGATATGGATGTAGATATGAATGATGATGAAATAAAATCTTTAATTAAACAATTGCCGAAATTCAACAAATCATATGTCTGAAAATAAGCAGAAAGGAGCGTATATCTATGAGCAGAAATTTTTTTGATTATGATGACGGAGATTTTGCACATACTATTTCCGATAATATGGCCGTTGATTCAGACGGTGATTTGCTGATGCGTATGGGTGATAGTATGGCGATGGATACGGGGACAGGTGATTTGCATTTTGTTTCGGGCTGGCCTGAGTCTGATGACGAGGATGACTAAATAGATGGAGGCAGGGATTTATTCTGTCGTCATTTAACTTATGCGTATAAGTTTTTCTTATTCACAACATCATTGCAGCAATGAATTTTAAGATTGGCGAATGTGCAGTTTTATCTTGAGAATAAAGAACAGACAGCATAAAAAACATTCTTGTTTTTATACGCCGTCTGTTCGTCTTTGCAATGCTTATAAGTTGTGGTTCAATGCTGTTTTTTAATTATTACCCTATGTGACCGGGGCTTTTTACGGCCCTGTTTTTATAGCTTATTAAAATTCCATTTTTTCTTCTATATAAGCGGCGATTTTATCAATGGGCAGCTTAATCTGCTGCATGGTGTCCCTGTCGCGCAGAGTAACCTCGTTGGTTTCCAAGGTGTCAAAATCTACCGTTACGCAATAGGGGGTGCCCGCTTCATCCTGGCGGCGGTAACGCTTGCCTATGCTGCCCGTTTCATCGTAATCGGTCATAAAGCGCTTAGAGAGCTGCGCATGTATTTCTTTGGCTTTATCGCCCAGCTTATTCTTTTGCAGGGGCAGTACGGCGCATTTAAAAGGCGCAAGAGCAGGATGCAGGCGCAGGACTGAACGCACGTCCCCGTTTTCTAAAGTTTCTTCGTCATAAGCCCCGCATATGAAGGCCAATGTAACTCTGTCTGCTCCCAGAGAGGGTTCTACGCAGTAGGGTATATATTTTTCATTGGTTACCGGGTCCAGATATTCCATGCTTTCGCCCGAATGCTGAGCATGGCTCTTAAGGTCGAAATCCGTCCTGTCGGCGATTCCCCAAAGCTCGCCCCAGCCGAAGGGGAACAGGAATTCAAAGTCGGTAGTTGCCTTGGAATAATGGGAAAGCTCTTCTTTTTCATGGTCGCGCAGGCGCAGCTTGGTTTCGTCCATTCCTAAAGACAGCAGCCAGTCGCGGCAGAAGGAGCGCCAGTAATTAAACCATTCGAGGTCTTCGCCCGGTTTGCAGAAAAATTCCAGCTCCATCTGCTCAAATTCACGGGTGCGGAAGGTAAAATTGCCCGGCGTTATTTCATTTCGGAAGGATTTGCCGATTTGCGCTATGCCGAAGGGCAGCTTCTTGCGGGTGGTGCGCTGAACATTTTTGAAATTCACAAATATTCCCTGAGCGGTTTCGGGGCGGAGATAGACGGTTGAAGCGCTGTCCTCAGTAACCCCCTGGAAGGTTTTGAACATAAGATTGAATTTTCTTATTGGGGTCCAGTTGGATTTGCCGCATTCGGGACAGGCTAAAGAATGCTCCTTTATAAATCCTTCCATTTTTTCATTTGACCAGCCGTCTGCATTTTCGTTTTTTCCCTGGGCGGACAGATAATCATCTATAAGCTTATCCGCTCTGAAGCGCGCCTTGCATTCCTTGCAGTCCATAAGCGGGTCGGAAAAGCCGCCGACGTGACCTGATGCGACCCAGACTTCAGGATTCATGAGGATGGCACAGTCTACGCCTACGTTATAGGGGCTTTCCTGCACAAATTTTTTCCACCAGGCTTTTTTGACGTTGTTTTTCAGCTCCACGCCCAAGGGACCGTAATCCCAGGTGTTGGCCAAGCCGCCGTAAATTTCCGAGCCTGCGAAAATTATGCCGCGGTTTTTGCATAAAGCTATGATTTTGTCCATTGTTATCTCTGACATAGATTATTAATTTCCTTTCTGATATAAAAATAAGAGGGCATACGGCTCCGGGGACGAAGCAAACAGCTCCGCGGTTCCACCCCGATTGGCGTAAATGCCCTCTTTAGATTCGTTTATACGGCTCAGCGGCGCCCCTTCTGCAAAGTCAATGCCGGCCTTTCACCGCCGCCGGCTCGCTTTTAAAGCATTATGCAGAAATTTTCCGCTTCAGCGCCTGTTCAGTTGTTTATTTTATGATACCCAAAATTATATTTCTGTCAAGCGGTTTTGCGGCTCAGCAATGCGCCGCGGCAGTCTGGAAAATAAAAAATATTTATATACGGAGATTTTGGACAGGTAAGAACCAAACTGCAGCCGGGCACATAATATGTAGTGTACCAGAAACAGAAGGGAGTTTTAAAAACTATGTTTGGTAATAATTGCGGATGCGGCGACGACAGCTTTATCTGGATCATCTTTATATTAATACTTTGCTGCGGCTGCGGCGGCAACAAAGGCGGATGCGGCTGTGACGACGGCATCATATGGATTATTCTGCTCCTTGTACTTTGCTGCGGATGCGGCAACAACAACAGCCTTATGGGCAATACATGCTGCAATTAATAACGTACATGCGATAAATTTTTCCCTCCGCTCGCGCGGGGGGATTTTTTTATTTCTTTACAATCGGATAATGTATGCTATAATTTAATGCATCAAGGGGCAATGGGCGGGGTGTGTATGTTAAGGGCGTTTGCAGGATTGTGTTTAGTGATTTTAACTGTTTTCCAGGCTGCGGGGCTTTTTTGCGCTCAGAGCGCTCATGCGGCCTGCGGGTATCTTGAGACTGGCGCGGATTCCTGCCTGAACGGATTAAATTACAGCGCGTCCATCCCTTCTGAGCCTGGAGAAGCGAACATAAAAAAAGAGGCGGAAAAAATAAGGAGCGGAAAAGATATGAATATGGAGAATCAGCCTGAACTTATTTCATTGACAGTAGAGGGAGTGACTCTTGATTCGCCGTTTAGTCCTGAAATAAAAGAATACTGGGGAACGGTTGAATATGATGTGGCCAGCGTTAAAATTTCAGCTGTGGCTTCTGGAGGCTGCGAGGTAAAATGCAGCGGCGGCGTTAAGACAGAGGAAGGTTTTCTGGTTAATTTGGCTGTGGGCAGAAATGATATTGAGATATCAGCGGTAAATTCTAACGGAATAAGCTCAATAACAAAAGTAGTTTTGCTGCGCAGGCAGGATGAAAATTTGCTGTATAAAGAGGAACTGCGTCCCCAGTTCCATTTTACCCAGTACCAGTATTCCCTTAACGACCCTAACGGACTGGTCTATAACGCCGCGACAGGGGAATATCATATGTATTTTCAGTCGGACGAGCCCTTTCATACCCAGTATGCTGTGGAGGGCAACAGTAAAAGCTGGGGACATGCAGTCAGCAGAGATTTGGTTAATTGGGAAATGTTTGACAGAGTAATAGAGCCTGATGAAAACGGTACTATATGGTCGGGCTCATGCGTAGTGGATAAGGACAATACTTCTGGCCTTTTTGATGAAAATACGCCGCCTGAAGCTAGGATAGTGGCCCTTTATACCTATTACGGGGGCACTAAGCCTACTAACGGCCTCTGCTCAATAGGCCTGGCTTATTCTCCTGACGGAGGATATACGTTTATAAAGCCCTTTAGCGAGCCTATAATCCCCAATACCAATAATATGTACCAGGCGGGATTCCGTGATCCGAAAGTATTCTGGCTGGAGGGGGAGAACGGCACGCCGGGTACATGGGTTATGGTAGCCGCGGGCGGCCGCGCACAGCTCTTTACTTCAAGCGACCTTATACACTGGAGCAGGGACAGGGAATTATGCTGTATGGACGGTTCCCCTTTAGATTCGGAATGCCCCGACCTTTATCCATTGCCTTTAGACGGGGATGAAGCTAATATGAAATGGGTGTACAGCGGCGGCGGAGTATGGTATATAATAGGCGAGCTGGTGCGCAGAGAGGACGGCAAACTGGATTTTATTGCGCAGACGGAAAAAATGCAGTATGTAAACGGCATAAGCGAGCTTTTTCCCGGTTCAGGCGAATATCCTGAAATGTACGCCGCTCAGACTTTTTATAATGACAGGCTGGGGCGCAGAATAGAAGTCAGCTGGGTGCGCGATTTAGTCAGCGCGCCGGGCAAGGTATGGTATAACGCGCTTTCCTTAGCGCAGGAGATAAATTTAATTACATATAACGGCGAACCGCGGATTATAAAAACCCCGGTGGAGGAATTGGAAACTCTGCGGACAGATACGGTGTTTGAGGCGGAAAATCTTATAATAGGCCCCAAGAGCGAAAATCCCCTTGCACAGATTGAGGAAGAGCTGTTTGAAATAGAGGCGGTTTTTGAAATTAAAGACGCCCAACGCTTCGGAGTGGAATTTAAGATAGGGGAGGGGGAAAGCACCTCTGTTTACTATGACGTTAAGCGGGATATGTTTATAACCAGCAAAAGCGACAGCAGCCAATATGTCAGCGGCTCCTATTACTGCCGGACACCTGTTAATGACGGGCAGGTAACTATGCGCATTATAGCCGATTCCTCCATGATAGACGTTTACGGTATGGACGGGCTGGTGTTCCATAACGGATTTACTTTTTCCTCATCTCAAAGCAGAGGCATGAGGCTTTTCAGCACGGGCGGGGAGGTAATTGTAAAAAGCATTAAGGTTTACCGGCTTAAGGGCATGAACCGGCAGGGAGTAACCCATCCGGAAACGAATGCTGATTCCCCTGAAAAGGGCGGAAATAGCAATAAAGAGCAGTCTGTAAACAGCCTGGGGATGATTCTGGGCATTTGCGGGGCAGTTTTGGCTGGAGCGTGCGTGACGGCGGCGGTAAAAATTATGCGGAAAAAGCTATAAAAGCGCGGTTTGGGCGTTTTTAGGGCGCGCATGCTCCGGGAGTGCGCTGCGGAAGAGGAAGTGCGCCGCGGGAGAAGGCGTACGTTGCGTAATAGGGAGTGCGCTGCGGGAGAAGGCGTGTGCTGCGGGAGAAGGCGTGCGCTGAGGAAGAAGGCGTACGCTGAGGAAGAAGGCGTACGCTGAGGAAGAAGGCGTATGCTGCGGAAGAAGGCGTACGTTGCGGAAGAGGGCATGCGCCGCGAAAGAGCAAAACTAAAACGGCCTAGGAGCTTTGCGGATTTAATCCCTTAGCGCCATGGCCGTTTTTTTTGTATTTTATTATAGTTTTAACGCTGTTTGAAGCGCAAATGTATACAGCCGTTATCAGCGCACTTTCCAGCGGTCGTTATAGGTGCCGCTTATGTCCTGTATCTCAGAAGAGGCGGTTTCCTTTTTAACGGAGTTTTTGCGCTTTTGATTTAAAAGCTTCAGGAAAAGCTCTGAATCAACAGGCAGCTCCGCCCAGTCGTTTGTCCAGTCGGAGAGGTGTATGGCATTGGATATGTTCAGCCCGTTTATGCCTTCATAGCCGGGTGCAAGCAGCTCTTCGCCGTCCAGAATGCAGTTGGCAAAGTTTGCAAGAATGCCTATATGTCCGGTTTCTTTTTTATCTGTTTCTATTTGCTTTACTGAACAGGGAATGCTTGCAAAGCCCTGCGGGCTCTCAAAGCATACCTGCCGTTCGGGCTGAGAAAGCTCCCAGAAGGTAAGATGTCCTTCTTCCCATACCAGCTTGCCTTTGTCGCCGGTGATTTCCAGACGGTTTGTTCCCGGAAATTCACCTGTAGTAGTTATAAATACGCCGGTGGCGCCGTTAGGGTACTGAGCAAAGGCGGTCACTTCATCCTCTACCTCTATATCGTGCCAGCGCCCGTATTGGCAGAAGCCGCGTATCTTTGAGGGCATTCCGAATATCCATTGCCATAAATCCAAATTGTGCGGGCACTGATTTAAAAGCACTCCGCCTCCTTCGCCCTCCCAGGTGGCCCGCCATGAGCCTGAATTATAATAAGCCTGGGTGCGGTACCAGTTGGTTATTATCCAGACGCTCCGTTTTAACTCGCCCAGCCGCCCGCTTTTGACTATTTGGCGCATTTCCTGGAACAGCGGATTGGTGCGCTGGTTATACATTATCCCAAATACTTTTCCCGATTCTTTGGCAGCCTGGTTCATCTCCTGCACCTGCGCCGTATACACTCCTGCGGGCTTTTCCGTCATGACATGCAGGCCGTGTCCAAAGGCCTCTATGGCTATGGGAGGATGCAGATAGTGCGGGGTGGCGATTATGACAGCGTCAATAAGGCCGCTGTTTAGCAGCTGGCGGTAATCTGTAAATTGGGGTATTCCGGGCAGATTGGCGCTTGCCCATTCAAGCTTCTGAGGAGCGATATCGCAGACTGCTGTTAAAGTCATGCGGGGAATGAGCCCGCTAAAAATGCTCCGGGCGTGAGCGCTGCCCATATTTCCTATGCCTATTATTCCTATCCTTACATTATTCATAGCTGTATCCTCTTTCATTCAATATATTTTTAAGCGCGGCAACGGCCGCATCAAAGGCTTCCTGGGGCGAAGAATAAGCTTTTAGATGCTTCAGTTCTTCTTTTTGCAGGGAAGCAACTCCTATGAAAGCGTGCAGATGAGGCTCGACTGACAGGAACTGCGCTTTATCCTTTTTATAAAATGCGTCTAAAAGCTGGGGGATATGCCCTGCTCCCTGGCCCGCGGGCACAACAGTGCCGTCCGGGAGCGCGTCCTTTATATGCAGGTATTCTATGCGCGGCAGCATGGAGGAGGGGATATTTAAGGGCAGCTGGCCGCATTGGATAAAATTAGCCGGGTCGATTATGCCCGTTAGGGCGTCCAGCTTTTCCAATAGCAGCATGCAGCGCGGTATGCTGTCTCCGAAAATCCCTTTTTCATTTTCGTGGCAGCAGGTAATTCCGCAGGAACCTGCGTATTCAATGAGTTTTTCCAAGCGCTCCAGAACCTCGCCGCAATATTTTTCGGGCGGCTGATTTGGTGGAATATAGAAGCTGAATATGCGTATTAATTTGCTTCCCAGTATATCCGCGGCTTGGACCGCTCTTTTAAACAGCTCAAAATGCGGCTCAAACGGCTGGGTTATTAATATTTTTCCTATGGGCGAGCCGACAGCAGACACTTTTATATCCTGGTCCTTTAGTTTTTTTGAGATTTCCTTTAGTTTGGATATTTCCAGCTGGACGGGGCTGTTTCCGTCTATGTTGCGCAGTTCCATATATTTTAGGCCGCAGCGGTGCAGGGCGTCTATTTGTCCTTCCAGGTCGGGAGCGCTTTCATCGCTGAAAGCGGAGAGAAGAAAATCAGGCATATTTATATTACCTCCTTTTATGATAAGCTTGCCGTCCGAAATACGCCGGTGAGATAAGTACTGCCAGTTGTTATGTTTGCTGTTATTGTATAAAGCCGGCATTCTTCAGATTATTCAGGCTGAGCGCCAGCTCGTCAAAGGGGTCTTTGCCATAGGTATCGTCCTGCTCTACCATAGCGTATTTGACGCCTGTTTCCCAGCAGGCGGCAAAAATCTCATCCCAGCACATGTTTCCTTCCATGACGGCCGCCGTGCGCTGTTCGCGCCCATTAAGGGATATATCCTTAAGGTGGCAGACATCTATGCGCCCTTTAAGCATTCTTATCTGCTGCGCGGGACAGCGTCCGCTGAACTGAGTCCAGAATACATCCAGGATGAATCCCCAAAGCTCGGGGGCAGTCTCTTCAGCCAGAATGTCGATAAGCGCTTTGCCGTCCTGGCGCATATATTCAAAGAAATGGTTGTGATATTGCAGTTTCAGGCCATGTTCGCTCAGTTTGGCGGCGACTGGATTATAATCCTTTATAAATTGCCGGAGTCCTGAAAGCGAACCTATATACCGCTCGGGCATGCAGCTTATGCCTATATGCTTACAGCCTAGGATTTTATGCTCTTCAATTACTTTATCAGTATCCTTTAAAATTCTGTCCGGGTTAGTGTGAGTTATAATTATTTCCAGACCGTTCTGCCCGCATATTTCCTTCAGTATATGCGGGGCGACGGGGCCGAAGGCGGATACCTGCAGACAATTATATCCTATTTCTTTTAGTTTTTTAAAGGAATTTTTTATTTCTTCTTCATTGCGGACAAAATTTCTTATGGTGTACCCTTGCACTCCTATTATCATTGTTTGTTCCTCCTGATATGTTTTTTATCTGCTTATGAGCATTAGCCTGAGAAAGCTTGTTATTTCAGCTGATTGTAAATTCTTGAATTTAGGCGGACAGTCCGCCTTTTTATGGTTATCAATACTGAAAAGGCCGGCCTTTTGGTCTGTTTGCGGCGGGCTGAGTTATAAATCTCAATACTGAAAACATCCCAAAGCAAAGGCATTTCTGTTTGCTTGCAGCGGGCTGAGTTATACAGCTCAATAATCTACCGGTTTATAAGCATATTTTCATAATCGGCCAGACGCTCTATCTCCTCCATATCCAATATGGGAAAATCGCCGGGCACCGAATGCTTCAGGCAGGACGCGGCTGCGGCGAACTGCACGCATTTTTCGCCATTCCAGCCTTTTGACAGACCGAAGATCAGCCCAGCGCTGAAGCAGTCCCCTCCGCCTACCCTTTCAATGATTTCCATTTCATATTCTCTTGAAAAATAGGGTCTGCCGTTATCCAGGTAAAAGCCCTGCCAGAGATTACGGGAGGCGCTTTTAACCGTGCGCATGGTCATGGCCACGCGGGGAATATTATATTTTTCCGAAATGGTTCGGGCAATTCGGAGGGTATTTTGAGCGTCAGGCGGAGCGTCCACCCCTCCGCCTATATTAAATACATCCTTTGCGCTGCCGCAGTTGGCTATGAGCAGGCTGACAAAGGGCATATATTCTTCCATTGTTTCGCGTGCTGAAACACCGTCCCAGAGGGAGGCTCGGTAATTAAGGTCGCATGAAACGGGAATTTTAAGCCGGCGCGCCGTTTGGCAGGCTTCTTTAAGGCTGATGCGCGGGCCTTCGCCCAGAGCGGGAGTAATGCCTGTAAAATGCAGCCATGAAGCTGTCTTAAGAACGCTTTCCCAATGCGGGGCGTCCTCTGCGCCCATAAGGGCAAAACAGGAATTCCGGCGGTCGTAAAATACTCTTGAAGGGCGCTGGGACGTACCTTGTTCGCAAAAATATATCCCCAGCCGGGCTTTATTTGAATTATCCATAATTATGTGCTTTGTTTCAACCTGGTTTTCACGCAGTTTGTTAAGGCATGCCCTGCCTATGGGGTTGTCAGGCAGTTTTGTTACAAAAGCACTTTTCAGTCCCAGCCGGGCGAGCAGAACGGCCGTATTGGCTTCAGCGCCTCCGAAGCAGAATTCAAAATTCTGCGCCTGTTCTATTTTCATATGGCCGGAAGGTGTCAGCCTGAGCATTATTTCTCCAAAGCAAACAATCATTTTTCTGACTCTTCCTCTCTTGCCGCTTTAATCTGGGCGGTTAACCGGTGCGCGTTCTGCTGTATATCTCCCTTAAGCAGCTTTCCGCCCACACCCGCGGCTATTGCGCCGGCCTGAAGCCATGCCCCAATATTGTCCGCGTCTATGCCTCCTGTTGGGATTACTTTAGCGCCGGGCAAAGGAGCTAAAATGGCTTTTAAAAAATCCGGACCCAGCACCTGGGCGGGAAAAAGCTTTAAAACATCGCAGCCGGCGGCCATTGCGTTTATTCCCTCGGTAGGAGTGAAAAATCCTGCGACAGAGAGGACGTTGTTCCTATTGCAGGCTTTTATTATTTCGGAGTCAAAATGAGGGGAGACTATAAAATCTGCCCCGCAGTGCATTGCCGCGCTGGCACTGGGCGCGTCCAGAACAGTGCCTGCGCCCAGCGTTATTTTTCCGCCCAGCTCTTTTTTGAGCGTTTCAAGAGCGGCAAGCGGGGAAGGTGTTGTGAAAGCCAGCTCTATTATATCTATGCCGCCTTTCAGGCAATTTTCAGCCATATTCAGCGCCTGCCCGGAGGATTGGGCTCTTATTACGGCAATAACGCCTGTATGCTCTATATTGGACAATACTTTTTCTTTTTCCATAATACAATCTCTTTCTTTTGCAGCGGCGCCGCTTTATATTTTACAGAGCAGGCGCCTGCCGGATAAAGGCGCGCAGATTTCTTAAACGGGAGAGCTGATTTATACTCCCGAATAAGCTGAAAAGCCGCCGTCTACGGGAAGGGTTATTCCCGTTATAAATCCGGATGCATTGTCATCCGTTAAAAAGCGCAGGGCGCCGAGCAAATCCTTTGGAGTGCCGAATCTGCCCATAGGAGTATGGCTTATAATCTTTTTGCTGCGTGCGCTTAATTCTCCGTTAGGCTCAAAGAGCAGGCTTTTATTCTGAGCAGTGGCGAAGAAGCCGGGCGCTATAGCGTTGACGCGTATGCCGCAGGGAGCAAAATGCACGGCCAGCCATTGGGTGAAGTTGCTCACGGCGGCTTTAGCTGCGCTGTATGCCGGAATTTTGGTAAGCGGACGGTAAGCGTTCATGGAGGAGATATTAATTATGCAGCCGCCTCCTTTAGTCATATCGGCGCCAAAGACCTGAGTGCTTAAAAATACGCCCAGGAAATTGAGGTCGAATACAAATCCAACCGCTTCCGGCTCTAGTTCAAAAAATGTTTTTCCGTTTGGTGCGGTTTGCACGGCTTGGCGGCCGTCGGGCGAAGCGGCCTGTTTGTCAGGAGAAAGGGCAGCTGTTTCCCTGTTCTTTTGAGCAGTATTATCTGCTTGTATGCCATCCGGGGAAAGAGGAGCAGCGGGCTCCGGCAAAAAAGTTTCGCCGCCGGTGGTGCCGTCAGGGTGGTTGCCGCCCGCACCGTTGATAAGGATATCGCAGGGACCGAATTTATTGAGCATTATCTCTCTTGCGTGCATCAGGCTGGATTTATCCAGCACGTCCGCCTGTATGGCCGCCGCGCTGAGTCCGGCCTGTTTTAATTCCCGTTCCAGGGCCTCTATGCTGCCGGGATTTTTATCCAGCATTATAATATTGCCGCCGTCCTGAGCCAGCGCCCGCGCAAATTCTGAACAGAGAACCCCGCCGGCTCCCGTAATTACTATATTTTTGTTCATCTTGTATTACTCCTTTGCATTTTAATGCAGTATAAAAGAATTATCCCTGAATTTTTCGGCCGCTTCAAACAGCCCGTTTATATAGCTTGCGCCCAGAGCACGGTCGTAAAGGCCGTAGCCGGGCCGGCCGGTTTCGCCCCATATCATGCGGCCGTGGGCGGGCCGGACATAGCCGGTAAAATTCTTTTTTACCAGCGAGAAAACAATGCGCGCCATATCAAGGGAGCCGCAGCCTGAAGGATGGGCGGTTTCGCAAAAATCTTTTTCCCCTAGATTCTTTATATTTCTAAGATGGACAAAGTGAATTCGCTCACTGAAATTTTCTATTATTTTTATAATATCGTTCCGGGGATTGGCGCCCAAAGAACCGGTGCAAAGCGTTATGCCGTTATACGGGCTGGAATTAATTGAGCGCAGTTTTTTAAAGCTTTCTATATCAGTTATTATTCTGGGCAGTCCGAAAACCGGCCAGGGAGGGTCGTCCGGATGTACCGCCAGACATACGCCGCTTTCTTCAGCGGCGGGGACAACCTTATCCAGGAAGCGCGCGTAATTATGCCAGAGAGTATTTTGGTCTATCTGCTCATATCGTTTCAGCAATGCGCCCAGCTGTTCCTTAGTATAGCTTTGGTCCCAGCCGGGCAGGGCCAAGGAGCCGCTCAGGGGATTCATTAAAGCTATTTCATTATCTATATAGGCCAGACTGAAGGAGGCGTCCTCATTTTGCTTATTAAGGGACGAGCGCAGCCAATCAAATACCGGCATAAAGTTATAGCATATGACTTTTACACCCGCTTTGCCTAAAATGCGTATATTCTGGCAGTATATATCTATGTATTCTTCTGCCTTGGGGCCGCCCAGCTTTATTTCCTCATGGACAGGCACGCTTTCTACTACTTCAAAGCCCAAATTGAACCGGGCGGCTTCTGCTTTTAATTTTTCTATGCTTTGCCAGGGCCAGAGTTTTCCTGGAGGCACATCGTATACAGCCGAAACTATGCCGCTTATTCCTGGAATCTGCGAGATTTTTTCCAGGGATATGTAGTCATCTGGGCCGTACCATCTAAAGGTCAGCTTCATTTTTTACATCCTTTCATTACTGCAAAGCTTTCATTGCTGCAAAACTTCCTGCATAAGAGCCAGGCTGTTTTCATAGCACAGTTTTTTTGCGAGGGTCTTGGCCGCTGAAAAATCCAATTCATCCTTTTGGCACATATCTCCCAGCATATTGCAGAGTATTCGGCGGAAATAATCATGACGGGCATATGAAAGAAAGCTGCGGGAATCGGTTAGCATGCCGGGGAACAGGGCGAGCTGTCCGTACTGCGCCGTCATTTCCAAAAGCTGGCTTATTCCGGCGAGATGGTCGTTAAACCACCACGCAGGCCCCGGCAGGATATTTTTAAAACAGCCTGCGGCAGTCAGAAGGGTAGGATACATGGCGGGGTTAAGGGTATAAAGTATGGTTTTGGGCATGCCGCAGCTGTCGTTTATGGCGTTAAAAAGCTCAAGCAGGTTTTCCAGGGGAACAGGCTCGTTTATGCAGTCTCCGCCGCAGTCGGGGCCGAGCAAGCTGTAAAGGAGGCGGTTGGCGTTGCGCTTTACGGCCAGATGGAGCTGCATGACAATTCCCCGTTCCTTATATTCCCGCGCAAGGAAGAGGTACATATGTCCCAGATATGCTGAAAATTCCTCCTCTGAAATACTGCGGCCCAAGAGGGCGGATGAAAAAATCCGCTCGCATTCGGCCTGGGACGCTATGCTATTGGGGAAATAGGGAATGCCTATATCAGACATGCGGCAGTTAAGAGCGCAAAAGGCGTCCAGTCTATAGATTATTGCTTTTTTAAAAGAACCAAGATTATTTATTGCTGTGCCGCTGGCTTTTTCCAGCTGCGCTATATAACTCTGAAAATCAGGCTCCCGAATCAGCATTAGCCGGTCGGTCCTGAAGGTGGGCTGTATATGAGCGGCAGATTTATCATTCTGGAGTATTAGGCGGTGATATTCCAGCGAGCTGGTTGGGTCATCGGTAGTTGCGGCGCGTTTTACATGGCAGAGCTGCATTATCCTTGAGGGAGAAAGGGCCTTATGCTTAATGCATTCGTTGGCTTTTTTAAATATTTCTCGTGCATTCTCAGGGCATAGCGGTTCGTCTATATCAAAAAACATGGACAGCTCCATTTTACTCCAATGGTACAGCGGGTTGCCGGCGGCAAGAGAAACGCAGTATGCGTATGCTGCGAATTTTTCTTCGTCGCTGGCGTTCCCTGTTATCAGCTCTTCTTCAATGCCGGTTTGGCGCATAAGCCGCCATTTATAATGGTCAGACCCCAGCCAGAGCCGGGAAATGTTTTCAAATGGGGCGTCTAAATAAATTTCCTGGGGCGAGAGATGAGAATGATAGTCTATAATGGGCAGGCTGGACGCAAGCTGATATAGTTCAATGCCGGGATTGTTATGTATAAATAAAGCTTGATTCATATTTTTCCTTGCCGCCTTTTAATTAATTATATTTGGGACACTGTTAATGCTCCCAAATATGCAGTTTATATTGATATATTAAACTGATTATCTTACAAAGTTAATAGCTATTTTTGCTTGAAATATTGCTTAAATTGCTTTATAATTTTATTGGTGATAAAAATGAGGGAACGTATTTCCAGCTTTAATAAGACCCAGATGATGATTTCTGATAACTTTGAGGTATATCATTACAGGGAGCCGTATTTTAAATCGCTGGATTTTCATTCTCATGATTTTTATGAGTTTTATCTGTTTTTGGATGGGCAGGTAACTTATTATGTTGAGGATATGGTTTACGAATTGTCCAGAGGGGATTTGCTTTTAATTCAGCCGGGACGCATGCACAGGCCGGTAATTGAAAGAGAAGACGCGGTCTATGAACGTATGGTGCTCTGGGTAAACCGCGGGTACCTGCGTTCTTTGGAGCGAAAGGAGGGGGACATAACCGGCCCGCTTGATGATTTTTTGTCAGGAGGCGGGTGCAGGATACGTCTTTGCGGGGAAGAGCTGATTTTTTTCAGGCAGATTATCATAAGGCTGATAAATGCCTGGGAGGAAAAGAACGATACGGCGGCCGGCGGGCTGATAAATGTATTTGTAAACGGCGTATGTGCATATGAGCCTGAAAAGAACGGACAAAACCAGGGGCTTATACAGGAAATTATAGGTTATATAAATGAAAATTTCACCCAGCCGCTCACATTGGAAATGCTGTGCGCTAAATTTTATATAAGTAAATATCATATGCTGAGAAAGTTTAAACAATATACAAATTCTACCGTTCATGAATACATACTTTCAAAGCGGATAAGCCGGGCGCGCAACTTGATCCGGCAGGGCTTTTCTGCCTCGGATGCATGCTTGTTATGCGGTTTTTCTGACTATTCTAATTTTTATAAGACATTTGCGGCACAGACAGGCATGACTCCTTCGGAGTTTAAGAAAACAGTTAAGGGCAGCTGGGAAGGCGGAATTAATTAAATAAGACCGGACAGTTATGATTTAATATTTGCGTAGTTATAAAACGGCATGAATATATTAAAAGGCAGGCGGAAGGATATTTTTTAACCGCCTGCTTCCAGCGTATAATTCCCTCGGCTTACAAGGGAATACACGGTCAGGATGCATAAAATTTGCACCCTGCCGCGTTGCTTTTACTCCGCGTACTCTCCGGTACGCGCTTTTTAAGCTTCTTGCGGGGCGCAAATTTCATGCATCCTGACTCTACGGCTTAATATGAAGAAAATTTACCCTAAATTGACAATGGGATACACGCCTCCAGCGGTCTGATTTCGGCATTTTCTGCGTCATCGTCAATAGGTGTGCGTTCA
>ERZ827528.2522-NODE-2522-length-16584-cov-2.623087_pt1 | contig 16584 bp, 11 predicted proteins | sample MGYA00519768_ERZ827528 | MGnify/ENA primary metagenome ERZ827528 (study PRJEB31778, sample SAMEA3449343) | human gut metagenome | biome: human gut; feature: human-associated habitat; material: faeces | place: United Kingdom | collected 2010/2012 ...
CGACACCCTGATTAACAGTCAGGTGCTCTAACCGACTGAGCTAAAGAGGCAGATATTCGATTTCCAGCGGACCTGCCGCGAAATGTATTATACCGCATCTCGGGGAAGTTTGCAAGGGGTTTTTGCAAAAAAAGCGCCTGAGAGGGTTCGACCCTTTTCCTCCCGCCCCTCTGCTACCCTAGAAAGAGGGGGTGGGGCTTGTGCGGACGGTCATCTATCTCGATGTGCTTCTTCTGGTAAATTTCGTGGTGGGGGCGGCGTTCCTGCTGGCGGCGGGACTGCTGTGCGGGGCGTGCTGTTCGCCGCTGCGGCTGGTGGGCGGCGCGGGAGCGGCGGCAGTGTCGTCGCTGGCCCTGCTGGCCCCCACCGCCCCCTGGCCGCTGGCCCTTACTTATAAAGGTACGTCCGCCGCCCTCTGCGTAGCCGCTGCCTACGGCTGGCAGGGGGCGCGGAACACCGCCCGGCTCACGGCGTGGTTCGTCCTGCTCAATCTGACCCTCACGGGGGCGCTTTTCCTGCCCGGCGCGGCCTGCAACAACCTCAGCTTCTATCTGCCGGTGTCGCCGGGGCTGCTGCTGGCGTCCACAGCGGGGGTCTGCGGCGTGGTAGAGGGGGGGCTGCACGTTCTGGGCCGCAGCGGCCCGGCCTGCTTTGGGGCGGAGCTGTCGGTGGCCGGGCAGGTCGTCCCGCTGAGCGTCTTCTGCGACACCGGCTTCCATGTGCAGGAGCCGCTTTCGGGCCGGGCGGTGGTGCTGGTGCGGCTGGATGCCGTGCCTCTGCCCACTGAGCTGAGGGCATATCTGGACGCCTGCCTCGCGGGCGTCGGCGCAGAGCCTCGCCCGGAGTGGGGCGTGCGGTTCGTACCCTGTCAGACCGTCGCGGGACACTGTCTGCTGCCCGCCCTGCCTGCCGCGCTTGCGTCAAACGGTAGAAAACAGGACGGAATATACGCAGCGTTTTGCGATATGCCGCCTCCGCCGGGCGGATGGACGGCTCTCGTCAGCGCGGAAACGGCGGCGCTGCTGGGTAAATGACAATACAGTGGGAGGAATGCACCTGTGTTTCAACGATTTGTAAATCTTTTGCAGCGCCTCTGGGCCAGACTGAGCTGGACGGGCGGCGTACATTATCTGAACGGCGGGCCGGGTCTGCCGCACAAGGGAACGGTCGTCCGCAGGAAACTGCGGCGGCTTCTGTTTCGCAGCGTCCGCCGAAACCTGTGCAACCGGCGAAAGGTTATGTGGCGGGCGAGAGTGTCGGATTCGACATTGCCGCCGAGGATGAGGAACAGGGCGGACAATCGCAGATGGAGTTGTTCTGAGAGCCTTTCTGCAGGGGAGCGGGTAGTCTGTCTTCTTCCTGCATATCCCCGGAAAACGGAAACGGAACGTCTGGAAAATTTTTATTATATTGTAAAGTTGGCGCAAACCGGCCAAGGCCGGTGGTGGCGCAGGGCGATTGGTGCCGACGGCGGTACAGGGCGGTCGGGGCCCGAAAGAGGGAATTCGCAGCATGTTATTGTTTTTGATAGGATATATGGGGTGCGGCAAGAGTTCGATCGGCCGGCCGCTGGCCAAACGGCTGGGGCTGAAATTCGTCGATATGGACACCGAGATCGAGCGGCGCTGCGGTGTGAGCGTGCAGCAGTTCTTTGCCGACCGGGGCGAAGAGGCGTTCCGCCGTTTGGAACGCGAATTGCTCCGGGAACTCACTTCGGCTGAAGATACCGTTGTGGCCACCGGGGGGGGCGTGCCCTGTTTTTTCGACAATATGGAGCTGATGAACGGCGCAGGGGTGACCGTATACTTCAAACTGGCTCCCGAGAAGCTCGCCGCACGGCTCGAACATGGCAAGGCAAAGCGTCCGCTGCTGCGCGGAAAGTCGCAGCAGGAGCTGGTCGAATATATCCGTGAGAACCTCGAGCGGCGCGAGCCGTTTTATTCGCGTGCACGGCTGATCGTCGCATGCGACTCGATGAGCGACGAGTATGTGGCACGGCACGTGGAGATGTATATGGAGAATAGTCAACCTAAAAGAGAACAGCTATGAAACATGTTATGATCGTTTTGACACTCTGCATGCTGGTTGCATGCGGAAGATCGCAGCAGGAGACCTCTCTTGCCTGGAAGACCGACTCGCTGGTGCGTATGAGCGACAGTACGCTGCTGATTCATATGGTCTATCCGGTGCTGACGGATACGGGAGCCGTGGCAGACTCGATCAACCGGACGGTGATGGGAGTGATCCGTTCTTCGTTCGATGAGCTGGATTCGCTGCGCGGGGATTACACCCTGGACCAGAGTATCGATTCGATGATGGCCTACAAGAATAACGACGAATATCTGCGCAAGATGCCTTACACGTTCGTTTCGGAAGGTACCGCTTTCCGCTACGACAACGTGGTTACGGTCTGGATACAGCGTTACATTTTTACCGGAGGGGCACACGGTATGACCCCGTCGGAATTTTTCAATTTCGACTACAGTAACGGACGCCGGCTGACCAACGACCAACTTTTCAAAGATACCGCCGAATTGTGCAAACTGAACCGCAAGGCCTTCAATCTTTATCTGGAGGGTAAAGGCATTACCAACCCGAAACAGGCTTTGTTTGTTTCGCCGGATGAACTACCTTTGCCGCAGAATATGGGCTTCGATTCGGTCGGGTTGGTGATGATCTACAACCAGTACGAGATCGCGCCTTATTCGTTCGGCCTGTTTGTCTATTCGCTCCCGTACGATCACGTCAAATCGATGTTCAGCGACGTAGTCAAGGGAAAATAGACAGGATCGGCCATGACAATTAAGATTACTCCAACAAGATTACTCCAATAACCCAATCCAATCAGGAATGATACTCTTTTTCAGGAAAGCAAACATCATTTATGCCGTCGATGCCCGCAAGTCGCTCCCGGCAGCAGATATCGCCAAACTGACTTGGCTTTTCAGCGAAGCGAAGCAATTGGACGCCGAGGTGCTCAACGGTATTTTTATCGGACCGCGTCGCGAGATGATCACCCCCTGGAGTACGAATGCCGTCGAGATCACACAGAACATGGGACTCGAGGGGATTGCCCGTATCGAGGAATTCGAGGTGGTCAAGAGCGAAGACGCACCGTACGACCCGATGTTGCGCCGTATGTATCGTTCTATCGATCAGGATATCTTCACGATCCGCAAGCAGCCCGATCCGGTTATTTACATCGATGACATTGCTGCATACAACCAACAGGAAGGGTTGGCGCTGAGCGATGAGGAGATGGCCTACCTGAACGAACTTTCGCGGCGGATCGGCCGCAAGCTGACCGACAGCGAGGTGTTCGGCTTTTCGCAGGTCAATTCGGAACATTGCCGGCACAAGATTTTCAACGGCCTGTTCATCGTCGACGGCGAAGAGATGCCTTCGACCCTCTTCGGCCTGATTAAAAAGACGACAAAGACCAACCCGGGTCGTGTCGTATCGGCTTATAAAGATAACTGCGCTTTCCTGCAAGGTCCCGTGGTGGAGCAGTTCGCCCCCGCGTCGCCGGATACGGCGGATTACTATGGCATCAAGGATTTCGAGAGCGTGATTTCGGTCAAAGCCGAGACGCACAATTTCCCGACCACCGTCGAGCCGTTCAACGGCGCGGCAACCGGTACGGGCGGCGAGATCCGCGACCGCATCGCCGGCGGTAAGGGCGCGTTCCCGGTGGCCGGGACGGCCGTTTACATGACTGCCTATCCGAGGTTGGACGGCGGGCGCGAGTGGGAGCAGTTCACCACTCCGCGCGAATGGCTGTACCAGACTCCGGAGGATATCCTGATCAAAGCCTCGAACGGGGCTTCGGATTTCGGTAACAAGTTCGGCCAGCCGCTTATCTGCGGTAGTGTGCAGACGTTCGAGCATTTCGAAAACGGGAAGAAGTTCGGCTTCGACAAGGTGATCATGCAGGCTGGCGGTGTCGGTTATGGCCGTAAGCAGGACAGTATCAAGGACGAACCGCAGCCGGGCGACAAAGTGGTGTTGCTGGGCGGTGACAACTACCGCATCGGCATGGGCGGCGGTGCCGTTTCGTCGGTGGCCACGGGCGAGTATGCCGGTGCGATCGAACTGAATGCCGTGCAGCGTTCGAACCCCGAAATGCAGAAACGAGCCTACAATGCGATCCGGGCCGCTTCGGAGGAGACTGAAAACCCGATTATTTCGATTCACGACCACGGTGCGGGCGGTCACCTGAACTGTCTCAGCGAGCTGGTCGAGGCGACCGGCGGGCGGATCGACATGGAGAACCTGCCTATCGGCGATCCTACCCTCAGCGCGAAGGAGATCGTCGGCAACGAGTCGCAGGAGCGCATGGGATTCGTCGTCAAAGAGGAGAATATCGACAAATTGCGCCGCATTGCCGAGCGTGAACGTTCGCCGTTCTATGTGATCGGCGAGGCGACGGGCGACATGCAGTTTACTTTTGTCAACAACAAAACGGGCGATAAGCCGATCGACCTGAAACTGGAGGATATGTTCGGCAAGGCGCCGCGCACGGTGCTGAACGACCGTACCGTACGGGAGAGCTATGCAGAACCGCAGTACGATGCCGGAAAACTGGTACATTACATCGAAAATGTGTTGCAGCTCGAAGCGGTGGCCGCCAAGGACTGGCTGACCAACAAGGTCGACCGTTCGGTGACGGGCCGCGTGGCGAAGCAGCAAACGGCTGGCAGCGTCCAATTGCCGCTGAATGACTGTGCCGTCGTGGCGCTCGATTACCAGGGGCAGCGCGGTATCGCTACGGCGCTCGGGCATGCTCCGGTCGCCGCACTGGCAGACCCCGGTAAGGGATCGGTGCTCGCGATCACCGAGGCGCTGACGAATATCGTCTTCGCTCCGATCGACGGCGGACTGCCGTCGGTATCGCTCAGCGCCAACTGGATGTGGCCCTGCAAGAACGAAGGCGAGGATGCGCGTCTCTATGCGGCTGTGCAGGCGGCGAGCGACTATGCGCTGGCTTTGGGGATCAACATTCCCACCGGCAAGGATTCGCTCTCGATGACGCAGAAATACAAGGACGGCGAACAGGTGTACGCTCCGGGTACGGTGATCATTACCTCCGTGGGCGAAGTGTCGGATGTGAAGAAAGTGGTCTCTCCCGCGCTCAAGCACCGCCGCAGCCAGATGATTTACGTGGATATGAGCCGCGACGGGTTCCGTTTGGGCGGCAGCAGTTTCGCCCAGGTGGTCGGCAGCGTGGGCATGGATGTCCCGACGGTCACTTCGGCCGACTACTTTACCCGGGCGTTCGGTGCCGTACAGCAGTTGGTCGAAGAGGGAAAAGTGCTTTCCGGGCACGACGTGTCGGCGGGCGGCCTGATTACCGCACTGCTGGAGATGACCTTCGCCGACAACCGGAGCGGTATGGACCTGAGCCTTGCGGCGCTGGCCGAAAAAGACCTGATCAAGGTGCTTTTCAGCGAAAAACCGGCCGTAGTGCTGCAGGTGGAGAACGGATCGGAGGTGTGCGAAAACCTCAAGTTCGACGGGATCGACGCCTATGTGATCGGCGATATGAACCAGGAGCGCCGCTTCACGGTGACCAATGCCGGGGTCGAGTTCTCGCTGCTGATCGATCAGTTGCGGGATACGTGGTTCAAGACCTCTTACCTGCTGGATCGCCGCCAGAGCGGAGTGCAGAAGGCCTCGGAGCGTTTTGCGAATTACAAAAATCAGGAACTCAGCTATAAATTCCCGGAGACGTTCACCGGCAAACTGTCGCAGTGGGGGCTCGAGGCGAGCCGCCGTACGCCGAGCGGCATCAAAGCCGCGGTGATCCGCGAACAGGGCTCGAACAGCGAGCGCGAGATGGCGTGGTGTATGCACCTGGCCGGAATGGATGTCAAGGATGTGCACATGACAGACCTGATCAGCGGCCGCGAGACGTTGGAGGATGTCAATATGATCGTTTTCGTCGGCGGTTTCGCCAACTCGGACGTACTGAATTCGGCTAAGGGCTGGGCCGGCGCATTCCTCTATAACGAACGGGCCAAGGAGGCGCTCGACCGTTTCTATGCGCGAGAAGATACGCTTTCGCTGGGTGTTTGCAACGGTTGCCAGCTGATGGCGGAACTGGGGCTGATCACGCCCGACCATGAGCAGAAACCCCGCATGCTGCACAACGATTCGCACAAATTCGAATCGTGCTTCGTGAATGTCGAGGTGCAACCGACGGGTTCGGTGTTGTTCGATTCCATGGCCGGTAGCCGCCTGGGTATCTGGGTGGCGCACGGCGAGGGTAAATTCCGCTTGCCGTACGAGGAGGAGCGTTACCGCATTCCGCTGAAATACGCTTACGACCAGTATCCGGGCAATCCCAACGGGAGCGACTATGCCGCCGCTGCGATCGTTTCGGCCGACGGACGCCACCTGGCGATGATGCCCCATATCGAACGTTCGCTGCGTCCGTGGAACTGGGCCTATTATCCAGAAGAGCGGGCCGCTGATGAGGTGAGCCCGTGGATCGAGGCGTTTGTCAATGCCCGCAAATGGATTGAGCAGAGGAGGAACAAATAGCATGAACAATGCACCGATAGGCGTTTTTGATTCGGGCCAGGGAGGATTGAGCGTGTGGAGCGAGCTGTACCGCAGATTGCCGCACGAATCGCTGCTCTATTACGGAGACGGCAAAAATTGTCCTTACGGGAACCAGCCCCGTGAACGGATAGTCGAATATTCCGACTATGCCGTGCGGCGCATGTTGTCGGCGGGAGTGAAGATGGTCGTGATTGCGTGCAATACCGCGACCGCAGCGGCTATCGATCATTTGCGCACCACTTACGACGTGCCGTTCGTGGGGCTCGAACCGGCCGTTAAACCGGCGGTGCTCACTTCTCGTAGCGGTGTGGTCGGGATTCTGGCCACGGCCGCTTCGCTCAAAGGCAGGCTTTTTCGCGAGACTTCCCGCAAATATGCGGACCGGGCGCGGATGATCGAGCAGGTGGGCGAAGGGTTCGTCGAGTTGGTCGAAAGCGATCGCGAGGATACTCCCGAGGCGTTCGAAACCGTATCGAAACTGCTCGGGCCGATGCTCGAACAGGGGGTGGACCGGATTGTATTGGGTTGTACGCATTATCCGTTTCTCTCCGGTGCGATGCGGCGCGTGATCGGAGACCGCGACGTGCGGCTGGTCAATCCCGCACCTGCTATCGAACGGCGCGTAGAGGTGCTGTTGGAGGAGTTCTCGTTGGCGGCCGCGGAGGATCACGAGCCCGAGTACAGTTTTATGACCAGTGCGGACGAGGAGTACCTCTCCCGGTTGATCGCCAAGAGCGAGCGGGCCAAAACATTGGATCTCGACTGAGGGGCTCGTAGGGCTCCGACGAATGGATCTCGACCTGCGGACCTCTTCGGATAACGGTTTGCCGGGACAGCGGAATGGGCGGATGCAGGCGTGGTATTTCATAAATTTATCGAAAAATATCTTTTAGTTTTTTACCGAATATATGGCGACAGCGGCAAAAAAGAAGCCCGCAGCGGCGGAGGGGAGACAACCCCGGCAACAGGGACTGAGCGACACCCAGCGGTGGTCGTACGGTTTTGCATTGCTGGCCGTGGCCTTGTTCATACTGGTATCCGTCGTCTCCTATTTCATCTATTGGAGCAAAGACCAGGCTGTCGCCAGGTTCGGGCAGGTGTTCGATGCGACGCAGGATCCGGTGAGCAATTGGGGTGGCAAGTTGGGTGCGGTAACGGCGAATTATATCGTCGGCGAATGGTTCGGCCTCTTCGGGATTTGCATCCCGATCGTGCTGATCGTCCTTTCTCTGCGGATTATGCGTTACCGTCCGATGCTGCTGCGCAAGTCGGTGCGGCTTATGCTGGTGCTGATGATTCTCGGGTCGCTCGCGCTCGGCTATATTTTCGGAGATGCATGGGGCGTTTTCGGAACCGGGCTCGGTGGTGCGCACGGGATCTATGTCGCCCGATGGTTTAATTCGCTCATCGGCGTACTGGGCACCGGACTGCTACTGGCATTGGCTTTCGTAATTTATGCCGTCTATATCAACCGCAATACGATCGGCGTGATCAACCGCCTTGGCAAAGGGATGGTCGACAACAGTAAGAAGCTCGGTGAAGTGATTACTTCGACCGCTGCGGATTTATTGCCGCACGACTCGCGCAAAGAGGGTGATGAATCGTTTGACAATGTTGTCGGAGCGGATGTTTCTGCCGGCAAAAACGGAACGAAACAAACAGGAGAAGGAGAGAGTGCCGGGGCATCTGCGTCTTGCCCCGGTTCGCCTTTGGCACCGTCCGGGGGCCAACCGGGCGTGATTACCGACGAAGAAGGCTTTTCGGTGATTATTCCGGGGGCGTCGGTGCCGAACACGGTCGGCGAAGATTTTTACGATCAGGTACCGCGTGTGGCCGAACAGACCGATGAAGACGGTTTTGTGATCATTAAGCCCGTTGAAGAGCCTGATTCTAACGTGCAGCCTTTACAGCCGGTTACGAGGGTGGATGAGAACGGATTCGAGATTACCGGCCTGCCGGTTGAAAATTCGGATGCATCGGCGGCCGGGTTGACCGGGATTTTCGGGACGGGCAGTGACGCTCAAATTTCGGGATCGGGCATGTCTGTCATTGTGGCGGACGGAAGCTCCGGAGCATTCGAAAAAGTGGATGAAAACGGTTTCACCATTCAATACGCTGCCGGAGACGGAGAGCCGGAACAGCCAGCAGGTGTGTCTGCAGGAGGCAGGCCGGATGCCCCGGCGGCGGGTACGATGCCCGGCGATTATCCCGTCAGGCGAAATGACGGAACCGATAATCCGTTCAAGGCCGATCCTGTTCCTCCGTTTGCGGAAACTGCGGACAGTCCGTCCGGAGTGGCGTCCGGAAATGTGCCGTCTGCGGGCGGAGCCGACTTTGTCGCGGCGGTGCCGCAGGATACCGCGATCGAGAGTTCGGCCGATATGACCGTCGACCGCCTGCCGGGAGATAAGATTTTGTCGGAGGAGGAGATCGAGAATGCGCTGTACGACCCGACGCTCGACCTGTCGTCTTACCAACGGCCGCCGCTCGAACTGCTCGAGGACCATACGGTGGAGGTGAGCGTGACCAGTGAAGAGATCGTTGAGAATAAGAACCGGATCAAGGAGACGCTGGAGAATTTCGGTATCAAGATCGACAAGGTGAAGGCGACGATCGGCCCGACCGTTACCCTGTACGAGATCGTCCCGGCGCCCGGCGTGCGGATTTCTAAGATCAAGAACCTGGAGGACGATATCGCGCTGAGTCTTTCCGCTCTCGGTATCCGTATCATTGCGCCGATTCCCGGCAAGGGTACGATCGGTATCGAGGTGCCGAATAAGAATCCTCAGACGGTATCGATGCAATCTGTTATCGCTTCACGCCGATTCATTGAGGGTAAGTATGAGTTGCCTGTGGCGATGGGTAAGACGATTACGAACGAGGTGTTCATGTTCGATCTTTGTAAGACACCGCATCTATTGGTAGCCGGTGCTACGGGACAAGGTAAGTCTGTCGGTCTAAATGCGATCATCACTTCCTTATTATATAAGAAGCATCCATCGGAGTTGAAATTCGTGATGGTAGACCCGAAAATGGTTGAGTTTAGTATCTATTCCAAGATAGAACGTCATTATCTGGCGAAACTTCCGAATGCGGAGAAGCCGATCGTTACGGAGCCAGCTGACGCTGTCGCTACATTGAACTCGTTGGTGATCGAGATGGAAGACCGGTACCGTTTACTGGTGAACGCGAATGTTCGTAATATAAAGGAATACAACGCTAAGTTTATCGAACGGCGGTTGAACCCGCAGAAGGGACATCGCTTCTTACCCTATATCGTGGCGGTAGTGGATGAGTTTGCCGACTTGATCGCAGTGGCCGGACGTGAGATCGAGTTGCCTATCTCTCGTATTGCGGCGAAGGCCCGTGCGGTAGGTATCCATATGATCTTGGCTACGCAACGCCCGGATACAAAGGTGATTACCGGTACGATCAAGAGTAACTTTCCGAGCCGTATTGCCTTTAAGGTTGCTTCTATGATCGATTCACGTACGATTCTGGATGCTCCGGGCGCTAACCGTTTGATCGGACGGGGCGATATGTTGATTGTCGTGGCGGGACAAGAGCCGGTTCGTGTGCAGTGCGCTTTCGTAGATACGCCCGAGGTGGAGGATATCGTGGATTATATCGGTGAGCAGACTGGTTTCCAAACCGCTTATTTGCTTCCGGACTATGTGCCGGAAGGTGGGGAGGCATCAACTTCGGGAGCAGTCGATTTATCAGATCGAGATCCCTTATTTGACGAGGCGGCTCGTTTGATCGTGATTCAGCAACAAGGTTCTACTTCTTTGATCCAGCGTAAATTCGCTATCGGTTATAATCGTGCCGGACGTTTGATGGATCAATTGGAGGCTGCCGGTATTGTTGGCCCGTTTGAGGGAAGTAAGGCCCGTCAAGTATTGGTGCAAGATGAGTATTCGTTGGAGCAAGTATTAAATGCTTTGAAATAAATATGAGAAGAGAACATAAAATAAGAGTGTGGCGGTGTATCGCGTTTGTCGGATTATTCTTGTGTTTCCTGTTGGGACTAGGAGTGGGGGCGCATGCCCAGAATGCGAATGATATCTTGGGGAAGGCGGCCGCTGCTTATGAGAATTCGAACGGGATAAGCGCTTCTTTTACGATGTTTACCCGTTCTGCCGGTCAGAATGCGGGAGAGAGTTTGAGGGAACCATCCAGATGAAAGGTGATAAGTTTACATTAGTCACGCCGGATGCGCTTACTTGGTTTAATGGTACGACGCAATGGACGTATGTGGAACGGAACGATGAGGTGAACGTGACGAATCCTACGGGAGAAGAGTTGCAATTTACAAATCCCGCTCTTTTATTAAATAGTTATAAGAAGGGATTCACGGCGGCTTATAAAGGCGAGAGTACGGCACCGAACGGAAAAGCCGCTTACGATGTGGAATTGACACCGAAGAAAAAAGGGGATATCGTGAAAGTGGAGTTGCAAATCGAGAAATATTCAAATTTCCCGGCTCGTATCACGGTTACTTCTAAAAACGGCGTTAGCAGTACGATCCAGATCAGCCAATTGAAAACAGGTATAAACCAACCGGATCGTTTTTTTGTTTTTAACGAAGGGGATTATCCGGACGTAGAGGTGATAGACCTTCGATAATAGAGAATTGAAAATTGATAATTAATACTTAGATACTATGAGCGATTCAGTGAATGAGAAAGTACGTTGCCTTATTATAGGCTCGGGTCCAGCAGGTTATACGGCAGCGATATATGCTTCCCGTGCAAATTTATCTCCGGTGCTTTATGAAGGAATACAGCCGGGGGGACAATTAACGACAACTACGGAGGTGGAGAATTTCCCGGGATATCCGGACGGTATAACCGGTCCTGAGTTAATGGAAGATTTAAAAAAACAAGCCGTCCGTTTTGGTGCGGATATCCGTTTCGGTATCGCTACCGCCGCTGATTTGGGCGAGGCTCCTTATAAAATTACGATTGATGGTGAGAAAGTGATCGAGACGGAGACTTTGATTATCGCTACGGGTGCTTCCGCGAAGTATCTGGGTCTTCCGGATGAGCATAAATATGCGGGTATGGGTGTATCCGCTTGCGCTACTTGCGATGGTTTCTTCTATCGTAAAAAGACGGTAGCGGTAGTAGGTGGTGGGGATACGGCCTGTGAGGAAGCGATTTACTTGGCAGGTTTGGCGAAGCAGGTTTACTTGATCGTGCGTAAACCCTATTTGCGTGCTTCAAAAGTAATGCAAGAACGTGTCTTCAAGACTCCGAATATCACGGTGCTTTTCGAACATAACACCCTGGGTTTATTTGGAGAGAATGGCGTGGAAGGTGCTCATTTGGTAAAACGTATGGGAGAGCCGGATGAGGAGAAAGTGGATATCGCTATCGATGGTTTCTTCTTGGCGATTGGCCATAAACCTAATTCGGATATCTTCAAGCCATGGATAGATACGGACGAGATCGGTTATATCGAGACAGTTCCGGGAACTCCCCGAACGAAAGTTCCGGGTGTGTTTGCTGCTGGAGATGTCGCTGATCCCCATTATCGTCAAGCTATTACCGCTGCGGGAAGTGGTTGTAAGGCTGCTATCGAGGCTGAACGTTATTTATCAGAGATCGGAAAATAGTTGACAGTTGACAATTGATAGTTGACAGTTGCGACAAGCGGTATTTAACTGTCAACTGTCACTTGTCAACTATCAACTGTCACTTGTCATTTGTCAACTAATTTAATTTCCATGAATTTAAAATCTACTCTTCTTTTGCTACTTTGCCTGATGATGGCAGGAATGGTAGCGGCAAAGGATAACACGAAAGTGATCGCCCATCGGGGGTATTGGAAAACGGAGGGCTCTGCTCAGAACTCTATCCGTTCTTTGGAACGTGCCAGCGAGATTGGTGCCTATGGCTCGGAATTCGACGTACATCTTACGGCGGACAATGTGCTGGTAATATTCCATGATAATGATATCCAAGGAAAACATATTCAATCCTGTACTTATGATGAATTGAAAGATTTGCAATTGAGCAACGGCGAAAAGCTCCCTACTTTAGAGCAATATTTGAAACGTGCGAAGAAATTGAAGAATGTCCGGTTAATTTTAGAACTGAAAGCTCATGAGACCCCGGAACGCAACCGTGAGGCTGCTAAAGCTGTTGTAGATATGGTGAAGCGTATGAAATTAGCGAAACGTACGGATTACATATCTTTTAATATGGATGCTTGTAAAGAATTTATCCGTCTATGTCCGAAATCTGAGGTTTCTTATCTGAATGGAGAATTATCCCCGATGGAATTGAAAGAGCTTGGTTTTACAGGATTAGACTACCATTATAAAGTCTTGCAATCTCATCCGGATTGGGTGAAGGATTGTAAAGTCCTAGGCATGACTTCGAATGTCTGGACCGTAGATGACCCTAAATTAATGGAAGAGATGATCGATCTGGGAGTCGATTTTATTACGACTGATTTACCGGAAGAGACTCAAAAAATACTACATTCGCGGGCTCAATAAGGCATTATAAAGATGAGAAAGTTTTGTCTGTTGCTTATCCTGTCGCTGGCTTTACCCGTTTTTTGTCTGTTACAAGCGGTAGAGCCTCCCAAAAAGGAAATTCGTGCGGTTTGGTTGACTACGGTTTATGGTCTGGATTGGCCTCATAAACCGGCTACTACCGAGGCGGGACGAAAAGCCCAGCAACAGGCATTGCTTGATATCTTGGACCGGCTTCAAGAAGCGAATTTTAATATGGTCTTCATTCAGGCTCGCTTGAGGGGAGACGTGATGTATCGTTCGGCTATCGAACCAGTCAGTAAGACATTCTCCGGTAAGTATGGAGAATTACCGGGATATGATCCGCTCGCTTTTGTCGTGGATGAATGCCATAAGCGTGGAATGGAATGTCATGCGTGGTTCGTAACTTTCCCGCTAGGAACGGAAAAAAGCGTGAAGGAGCAAGGAAAGCTTTCCGTGGTTAAAAAGAAACCAAAACTCTGCAAACGGCATAATGGGGAGTGGTATTTGGACCCCGGCGTACCGGAGACCGCTGATTATATCTTATCCTTAGTCAAGGAGATCGTGAATGGCTACGATATAGATGGCATCCATTTTGATTATATCCGCTATCCCGAAGAGGCGAAAACATTCCCGGATAAAGCGTTGTATAATAGATCCGGTAAGAAAAAGTCTCTGGCAGACTGGCGTAGGGAGAATATCAACCGGATGGTTTACCGTATTTACGATTGGGTAAAGCAAACGAAACCTTGGGTGCAGGTGAGCAGTTCGCCACTCGGGAAATATAATCGTATTGAACGGGTACCTAACGCGGGTTGGACCGCTTACGAAAGTGTCTTCCAAGACCCTAAGATGTGGATGCAACAAGGTAAACAAGATATGATTGTTCCGATGATGTATTACCTGCATAAGAATTTCTTTCCTTTCGTGGATAATTGGGTGGATAATTGTAACGGGCGTTTGGTCGTACCCGGCTTGGGAGCTTATCGGATGGACAAGAGTGAGGCGGACTGGGCCGTGAATGATATAACGGACCAGATCGATTATAGCCGTTATTACGGAGGAGCCGGCTGTGCGTTCTTTCGTTGTGGAAATGTCCTGTATAATGACAAGGGACTTTATAAAGAGTTGAGAGACAATTACTATAAATATCCGGCCCAATTGCCTCCATTGACTTGGCTGAATGATTCGGTACCTGCCGCACCGGAGGGGATCAAAGTGGAACGTTTGGACGATGAGTTGCACTTAACTTGGGAGAAACCTGTGTCGGAAAAGCAGGACTTAACTTATACCGTTTATTATTCATTGACAGATTCGATCGATACGGCTTCGGCAAAATCCATATTAGCTACAAATATTTATGGCAACGAGCTTTTTCTTCCTATCGATGTAGAGTCTGAACGTGGGTATACATTTTCTGTAACGGCTTCCACCCGTTACCGGATAGAGAGTGAACCTTCTCCGGATACCTATTATTACCTGTCTAAATTTATCAAGTAAAGGGGGTATTTTGATTTCGAGTTTTTTTGCTTATTTTTGCGGCATATGAGACGATTTGCCACATCCTTGTTTCTTGTAATTCTTGCTTCCTTGATCTTTTATGGGGGAGCGGGGGTTAATTTCGTATCTTATTGTTGTGGCGTTTGCGAGAAAGAGGGAGTGGAGGCTTTATTGGAAGCTAAGTGCTGTGAGATTCATGGACATGATCATAGTCGTGATAATCTTGCGAATAATACGGTGGAGTGTTGTGGCATGAACGGCTGTGGCATTGAACGGGTTGATTTTGATTGGAATTCTGTAAATATACAAGTACCGGATCTGCAACCAGTCGTACATGATTTGCTCTTTTCCTCTATTTTCGAGAGTTTACAAATCGCTTCCTTATTTGCTGATTCCTATGAGATTAGGGTGACAGGTCCTCCCGTAGCCTGTCCTCGTGTGTACCTTTCTTTATTGACTACGCTTTTGATTTGATTGTATTCGTGAGGGTGGAAGCTGCTCGCTAAATACCCTTTGGTTTTTAAGGTAGGGGATGCTCTATCCCTGCGGAAGCATGTATTTAACGATTCAATCAAATAACAACTATCATGTTAAGACAATTATATCTGATATTTTTATTGTCCTGTTTGACTTTTACTTTGACTTGGGCCGAGGATTCCGGCAAGAAAGTGAAAGGACGTGTATGTGATGAAAACAAACAACCTATTATCGGTGCAAATGTATATTGGGAAGGAACCCAAAATGGAACCACGTCCGATGTGGATGGAAATTTCGAGTTAGAACGAAAAGGTGACTCCAAGAATCTGGTGGTTAGCTATATCGGTTATATGACTGAGGTCACCCCTGTGGATGAGAAGGACGATGCTATGCAGATTATCTTAAAAGGTGAGATCGCCTTGGATGAGGTCGTGGTTAGTGAGCGCAAGATGGGAACCATCGCTTCCCGTACGAGCGTATTGCAAACTCAGAAAATTACGTACGATGAGATTTGCCGTGCGGCCTGCTGTAATCTGGCGGAGAGCTTTGAGACAAATCCGTCTGTCGATGTATCGTACTCGGATGCGGCTACAGGTGCCCGGCAAATTAAGCTGTTGGGATTGGCGGGAACCTACGTACAAATGTTGACCGAGAATTACCCGAATTTCCGGGGGGCCGCTTCCTTATATGGGCTGGATTATGTTCCGGGAGCTTGGATGGAAAGTATTCAGGTGTCTAAAGGAACCTCTTCGGTTAAGAATGGGTATGAGGCGTTGGCCGGACAAATCAACGTGGAATTCAAGAAGCCCCCTACGGCGGATATTTTCTCTGCTAATGTGTTCGCTAGTGATGCCGGACGTTATGAAGGGAATGCGGATGCTTCTTGGCATATCAACGACAAGCTCTCTACCGGTTTATTGGTACACTACTCGAATGATAAAATGCAACATGACGGTAATGACGATGGTTTTCTCGATACGCCGCTAAGGGAACAGGTGAACGTAATGAACCGTTGGTATCATAAATTGGATAAATACGTGGCTCAATACGGAGTTCGCTATCTGCATGAGAGCCGTACCGGTGGGCAGGATACGAAACACCATGATTTCACCGACCCGTATCGGATTCATTTAAATACGAACCGGGCCGAATTATTTACGAAGCAGGCCTATATTATCGATAAGGAAAAGGTAGAGAGCGTGGCATTGATACTTTCCGGTTCTTATCATGAGCAAAAATCAAGATATGACCGTACGCCCTATAATGTATATCAGAATAATGTATATGCCAGTTTGCTGTATGAAAAGGAGTTTACGCCGATGCATAGCTTGAGTACCGGATTAAGTATGAACTATGATGGTTTCGACGAGAATCTGGTTCAATATGCGGGAGGAGAGTCGGTCCGTCATGCCTATGACCGTACGGAAGTCGTGCCGGGAGCTTATGCCCAATATACGTTCAATCTGAATGATAAACTGATCTTATTGGCGGGTGTACGTGCGGATTATAGTACGTTGTATGATTTCTTTGTAACCCCT
>ERZ827528.2528-NODE-2528-length-16551-cov-6.445744_pt1 | contig 16551 bp, 15 predicted proteins | sample MGYA00519768_ERZ827528 | MGnify/ENA primary metagenome ERZ827528 (study PRJEB31778, sample SAMEA3449343) | human gut metagenome | biome: human gut; feature: human-associated habitat; material: faeces | place: United Kingdom | collected 2010/2012 ...
CCACGACCGACAGCTTAGAAGGCTGTTGCTCTATCCAACTGAGCTACGAGACCATGTCGATTTTCGGGTGCAAAAGTACGAAATTCCGAAGTATCTACAAATTTATTTCGTGTTTTCTTGTTTTATCTGCATCGGACGGCCGGCGTTTTATTCCGGACCGGGCGTCTGCGGAAGCGCCGCTGAGCCTTGTAAAAACAAGCCGGACGGTCTGTCCGGCTTGTTTTGAGTCTAGTGCGGGGCGCCTGTTTTCGGGGCCGGCCGCTGGAGACGGTGTGGGTGTGAAGCGGATTTGCGACGGCTGTTCCCGGACTTTCTCTGTTATTTGTTCAGGTATTTGTCCAGATACATTTTCAGTTCGCGCGGCATGACGGGTTTGGTGATGAATCCGTTGCAGCCGGCTTCCTCGGCAGTGCGGCGGTCGGTGTCGAAGGCATAGGCCGTTTGCATGATCACGGGCAGTTCGGCCGTGTAGCGGCGAATCTCCTTCAGCGCCTCGATGCCGTCCATGACGGGCATTTTGATGTCCATCAGTATTGCGTCGGGCTTGTGCTCCATGGCAAAATCGACAGCCTCCCTGCCATTCTTGGCCCATAGCAGATCGTACTCTTTTTTGAGTATTATTTCCAGAAACTTGTAGTTGCTCTCGACATCTTCCGCTATCAGAATCAAGGGTTTCCGTACGTCGGGATTGTTGTCTGTCATTGTGTTTGTTGTTGGGATGTGTGCAAATATAGAAAATAATTTCTGAATTTAAGAGTTTACCGCCAAAATGTTCCCTCCCAGCGGGCTGTATTGCCGCATCCGTCGGTTACCGAGAGTTGTACGCTGCGGCGTTTTTTTGCGGCGGGGCGGTCGAACGCATGTACGAGCGTGCCCTGCATCGGAAAGCGGTCGCAGGGCGCCCAGCGGCCGTCGATGAGCAGCGTGCAGGAGGCGATGCCTGAGAAATTGTCGCTCACGCGGAAGCGGATGCTGCGGGCGCCGCCGAGGTCGGCCCCTTCGCTGAAGAGCGGCCGGATGCGCGGCGGTATGGTGTCGGCGGCGACGAAGATGTCGCCCGTGGTGCGGGTCGTCGCCGTCACGGCGCCGTCGGCGTATCTGCCGCCGATGCAGGCGATGCGTCCTTTGGCAGTACGGGTCGCGAGAACCGTGCGGGATTGCATGTCGTCGGGCACGAAGGCGTGTACGGAGACCGTCATCGGGCGGCGCAGGGGCGTTTCGGCGCCGAGGATGCGGTAGGCGGGCGAGAGGATCGCCGCCGTGGAGTCGGATGCGGGGGCTTGACGCTGTTCCGGGCGGCAGAAAATGGGTTCGTAGACCGCTCCTGCGGGGATGCGGGCCGTCAGATCGCGGCCCGCACGGACCAAAGCCGCCTTTTCGGGCCGCAGGACGACGGCCGTGCTGTCAGCTTCGGCGCGGAGCGTTTCCGTGCGGCCGAGAATGTCGAATTCGAGCTGCGAGCGGTTGCCGCAGTCGTCTTCGGCTTCGATGCGGATGCGCCGTTTCTCGCCCTCGGCGGTGCGGACGAGGCCGCGCTCCCGCATGACGGGATAGAAGCAGTCGGGCGATTCGGCCAGCTGCGCCAGCCGGATCACCTCGTTGCGCGAGGTGAGCTGCATGGGGTAGTGGCTCACGGCGTCGCAGCAGCGCGAAAGGTCGTGCGTGAAGCCGTCCATGCGGTATTCGAACCGGGGATCGCCGTCCACGGACATGCTCGCCCTCCATAGTCCGAAGGTGTTGTGCACCCCGTTGCGGCGGTCGCTGGCTTCGAGGACGAAATAGCCTTTGCGTCCCGTGCCGACGGGCTCTTCGCGCGTCAGCCGGTAGCGGCCTTCCGCTTCGCGGACGACGGCATAGCTCTCCGGACTGCCGTGGACGGGAACGCCCTGCACGCTGTCCACCTCGATGTAGTGGATGCGCATGATGCGGGGCGGCAGGTCGTCGTCGGGGCGGACGACGCCTTCGCGCACGACGTTGTAAAGCCGCTGGGTCGGGGTGTCGCGCAGTTCGAAATGCAGATGGGGCCCCATCGACGAACCGCTGTTGCCCGAAAATCCGATCGTGTCGCCCTGTGCGACGGGCCATGCGCCGGGGCCGAACCAGAGATCGACGCTGTTCGCGCGGCGGCGGCAGCGTTCTTCGCGGACCTGTTTTTCGATGTCGCCGCGGAACCGTTGCAGGTGGCCGTATACGGCCGTCGTGCCGTTGCCGAGCGTGAGGTATATCGCCCGTCCGTAGCCCGACGGGCTGACGCTCACGCGCGAGACGTAACCGTCGGCCACGGCCACGAGGGGTTTGCCCTCGCCGCCGTCGGTCTTGATGTCTATGCCGCCGTGGAAGTGTCCGGGACGCATTTCGCCGAAGTTGGCCGAGTAAAGCCCCGCGACGCCGCGGATCGGATATATGTAATCTCCGGGGTTGAGCCGCTGGCCCTGCGCCCCGGAGCAGATCGTCGTGAAAAGCAGTAATGTCAGAATTCGTCGCATGTCTCCGTGTCCGTCACGAGCGCGGCGGCGCTGTCGAGCACCGTCTCGTAGTCGTATCCCAGCGAAAGCCCGTAACGTATCAGTTTGGTTTTGAGTTCGTATTGTGTCGTATGTCTGGTCGTCCGCATCTTGCGTTCCAGCTGCTGCCGCAGCCGGCCGGCCATATCCTGACGGTCGGCCTGCGCCAGCGCCGCGTCGATCAGCTCCCTGTCGATACGCTTGCGCTGCAGGGCCGTGCGGATCTTGTATTCGCCCCAGCCGCTCAGCCGCAGTTTGTCGCGCACGAAAGCTTCGGCGTAACGGCCGTCGTCGATGAAGCGGTCGCGGACGAGCCGCGCCAGCACCTGCTCGCCCTCGCGCTCAGCAAGCCCCCAGCCGCGCATCAGCCGCCGGGCGTCGTCCTGCGACTTTTCTGCGCGCGCACAGAGCCGCATGAGTGCGGCGAGGGCCTGTTCGGGCGTTTTGGCGCGTTTCCCGGTCGTTTTTACTTCAGGCGGCTGCATATCATGCGGGGTTTGCCGTTGAGGTCTTCGCGGACCTCGGTGTCCGTATATCCCTCTTCGCCGAGCATGCGGCGCATGGCGTCGGCGAAGCGTTCGTAAATTTCGAAGTAGAGCCTGCCGCCGGGGCGGAGCGTCCGCCGTCCGGCGCGGGCGATGGCGCGGTAGAAGCGCAGCGGGTCGTCGTCGGGGACGAATAACGCTTCGTGCGGCTCGTATTCCCGCACATTGACGTGCATCGCGGGCAGGTCGCTCTGCGGCACGTAGGGCGGGTTGGAGACGATGACGTCGAACGGTCCCGGAAAGACTTCGGCCAGATCGCTCAGGGCGTCGGCCTTGCGCAGGATGACCCCGGCGCCGAGCGCCCGGCAGTTGCGGGCGGCGGTTTCCAGCGCCGTGTCGGAGATGTCCGCCGCATATACCTGCGCGCCGGGCAGCGCCAGCGCGAGGGTGGCCGCGATGCAGCCGCTTCCGGTGCCCACGTCGAGCAGAGTGGCGGCTTCGGTTTCGGCCTGCGCGATCCATGCCGCCAGCTCTTCGGTTTCGGGCCGGGGAATCAGCACCCCTTCGTGCACGGCGAACGTGCGGCCGCAGAACTCCGTGCGCCCCACGACATACTGCACCGGACGGCCTGCGGCCAGCTGGCTGAGGATGTCGTCCAGCTCCGCGATTTCGAGCGGCGCGCCGGGATCGGTCAGCAGGGCCGACGCGCTCAGCCCCGACAGCTCCGAGACGGCGACGAGGGCGATGCTCCGTGCTTCACGCGCCCCGTAGAGGGGCGCGAGGCGTGCCGAAATACGGCCGAGTATGTCGCGGCGCGTGGTCATTAGCGGATGAAGTTGGCCAGCGCGATGGCTACGGCGGCTTCGACGACCACCGCGCCCCGCAGGGCGACGCAGACGTCGTGGCGGCCGCGGATCATCAGCGGCTCGACCTTGTTCGTGGCCAGATTGTAGGTCATCTGTTCGCGGCCGATGCTCGGCGTGGGCTTGACGGCGGCGCGGACGACGAGTTCGTTGCCGTTGGTCAGTCCGCCGTTGATGCCGCCCGCGTTGTTGGTCGCTGTCGTGCCTTCGACGTCGAGGAACGGGTCGTTGTTCTCGGAGCCGCGCATGCGCGCCCCGGCGAAGCCGCTGCCGAATTCCACGCCCTTGACGGCGGGAACCGAGAAGAGCAGGTGGGCGATCATGCTTTCGGCCGAGTCGAAGAAGGGTTGTCCCAGCCCCAGCGGGACGCCCTGTACGCGGCATTCGATGATGCCGCCTACGGAGTCCTGCTCGGCGGCCGCGGCGCGCAGCACCTCGTCGAAACCCTCCGGGTCGGTGCAGCCTCCGATCTCCGCGACGCGGGTGTCGAAGGTCACGCCCGGCGGCAGTATCTTCTTGGCGACCACGCCTGCGGCCGTGAGCGCCACGGTCAGGCGGGCCGAGAAGTGGCCGCCGCCGCGCGGGTCGTTGAAGCCGTTGAATTTGTGGTAGGCCACCATGTCGGCGTGCGAGGGCCGGTAGTGGCGCATCACGTTGGCGTAGTCCTGCGAGTGGGTGTCGCGGTTGGCGAACTCGATGGTCAGCGGGGCGCCCGTGGTCATGCCGTTGTAGAGTCCCGACACGATCTGCGGGATGTCGGGTTCGCGGCGCGGCGTGGTGCCGCGCGCGCCGCTGCGCCGGCGTGCGAGGTCGGTTTCGAAATCCTCCGCCGAAAGCGGAACGCCTGCCGGAATGCCGTCGATCGAGATGCCGATCTGCTGGCCGTGCGACTCGCCCCAGATGGCGAGCCTGAAGTTATGACCGAAAATGTTCATGGCTTTAAACTCTGATTTTTTCAAGGTCTTCGAAGAAGCCGGGGTAGCTCTTGGCTACGCACTCGGCGTTTTCGATCGTTATCTGCCCGTCGCAGCGCAGCGCCGAGACCGCCATCGACATGGCCATGCGGTGGTCGTCGTGGCTCGAAACGCGCGCCGGGCGGATTTTGCCGCCGCGGATGCGCATGACGTCCTCTTCCGAGATGTCCACTTCGATACCTACTTTGGCGTATTCTTCGCGGATCGCCTCGGCGCGGTTGCTCTCCTTGTGCAGCAGCCGCGAAGTGCCGCGGATCGTGCTGACGCCGTCGGCCGCCGCGGCGAGGGCCGCAAGGGCGGGGAAGAGGTCGGGGCAGTTGGTGGCGTCGAATTCGAAGCCGTGCAGCGGGCGGCTGATCGCCGTCACCGAATCGGCTTCGTTGATGACGGCGGCGCCGGCCCGGACCAGCGCCGTGCAGACGGCCGTGTCGGCCTGCTTCGAGAGCATCGAGATATTCCGTACTGTAACCTCTCCGGCGACGGCGCCGGCCACCAGCAGCATGGCCGCCGCGCTCCAGTCGCCCTCGATGCTCAGGCAGGCCGGGCTGTAACGCTGGCCGCCTTCGATGTAGAACTCTTCGTAATCGTTATGGCAGATTTCCACGCCGAAACGGGCCGCGGTGTCTATGGTCATGTCCAGATAAGGGGTCGAAACCGCGCTCCGCACATGGATCGTGGTGTCGTGTCGGGCCAGCGGCAGCGCCAGCATGAGTCCCGTGATGAACTGCGACGAAACCGAGCCGTCCACGTCGACCTCGCCGCCGCGGATCGGTCCGCGGACTTCGAAGGGCAGGAATCCGCCGTTGTCGCGCACCCGGACGCCCAGCGTGCGCAGCGGTCCTGTCATCATCTCCATCGGGCGGCGGAGCAGCGTGCCCTCGCCTTCGATGGTGATCGGCGTGCCGCAGAGCGAAGCGATGGGGGTGAATAGGCGTGTCGAAAGACCCGACTCGCCGACGCGGAGCGTGTGCCCCTGCGGGCGCAGCCCGCCTTCGATCGAAAGCGTCTCTTCGCCGATCCGGGTCACGCGGGCGCCGAGCGTCTCGATGCACTGCAACGCCGAGCGCGTGTCGCTGCAGAACTCGATGTTGCGCAGCACGGAGGTCTCTTCGCAGAGAAGCGATGCCGCCAAGGCGCGCTGTGCGTAGCTTTTCGAGCAGGGCGGCGTCAGCGTGCCTTTGACGCGGCCCGATGGAACCGTCTTATCCATTATGGGTGATATATGATTGAGCGGGGATGCCGGTGCAAAAGCCCCGCATCCCTGATTTCGTGTTTCGGCCGTTATTCCTGCGGAGTTTTGCGGTTTTTCATCTCCTGCGTCAGTTGGTGGCTCTTTTTCAGCTCGAAGTGCTGGCCCAGATAGACCTTGCGGACCATCGGGTCGGCGGCCAGCTCCTCGGCGGTGCCGGTTTTGAGGATCTTGCCTTCGTAGAGCAGGTAGGTGCGGTCGGTGATGGCCAGCGTCTCGTCGACGTTGTGGTCGGTGATGATCACGCCGATGTTCTTGTGCTTGAGCGTCGCCACGATCGACTGGATGTCCTCCACGGCGATCGGGTCCACGCCGGCGAACGGTTCGTCCAGCAGGATGAACGCCGGGTTGATGGCCACGGCGCGCGCGATCTCCGTGCGGCGGCGTTCACCGCCCGAAAGCTGGATGCCGAGGCTCTTGCGGACCTTCTGCAGGCGGAACTCCTCGATCAGCGATTCGACGCGCTCGGCCTGATACTCCTTCGAATATTCGGTCATTTCGAGCACGGCGCGGAGGTTGTCCTCTACCGACAGGCGGCGGAAAACCGACGCTTCCTGCGCCAGATAACCCACGCCCATCTGCGCGCGCTTGTAGACCGGTTCGTTGGTCAGCTCGGCGACCTGTCCCTCGTCGTTTTCCAGAAAAATACGTCCTTCGTTGGGCTTGATGAGTCCCACGATCATATAGAAGGTCGTGGTCTTGCCCGCTCCGTTGGGGCCGAGCAGTCCGACGATCTCGCCCTGATTGACGTCGATCGAGACGTGATCGACGACCGTACGGGCTTTATATTTCTTGACAAGTTCGCTTGTGTATAGGCGCATGTTGCTGCATGGTTAAGTTTGCAGCCCCTTCATCCCGAAGCGGTTCCGTATTCGGGCCGATGAGCCGGAACGGGAAGGCTGCGGGCCGGGGCCGTCGCAACAAAGGTATATAAAGTAGGTAAAAACTCCAAACCGCGGGGCCATAATTCTCTCCGGAAAGGGGGCGAAGTCCGGAAATTGTCCGCAGCGGCGGCAAAAAGGTTCCGAACGGCCGCGGAAATGTTCCCCGGCGGCCGGGCGTGCGGGCCGGAGCGTGCGGCGATGTTGTCCCGGCAACTGCGGGGACAATCGGGCCGGGCGTCAGAAGAATCCGATCAGCGCCACTTCGAAGCCGTTGCCGTTCTTGGCTCCCGCCGCCGAGTATTTCGAAAGCGTCCATGCAGCCTGCGCCTTCAGCCGCGGAATGGGCATGTAGAGGAAGCCCACCAGAAAGTCCTGCTGCTTGCCGACCGAGCCGGGTAGGTAGGTGTTGCGTTTGCCGTTGAAGACGTCGTAGCGGATTACGGGCATGTATTTGCCCTTGAATTTGTAGCCTGCGATGAGGTAGTACATCTGTTCGTCTACCTTGCCGCGTGTCTTTTCCCCCGTCGTCTTGTCTGTGTAGGCCGCGGAGGAGCCGGTGTGCGCGTATTCGGCCCGGACGAGGATGTGTTCGCTGTCGTACCAGAAGCCGGCGGCGTAGCGCGTCATGGGGATATAGTCCTTCGAAACCGTGTTGTTGGTGTATTCGCCCCAGTTCACCGAGCCTGAAATGCGCAGCTCCCTGAGAGGGAAGAACGTGAGGCGCGCCACGATGTCTTTCGACTTGTTGTCGTCCGGGCGGTTCATCTGCGAGCCGTTGAAGAGGGCGAGGTTGTAGGTGAACATGTCCCAGCCGTCGCGGTGCAGGAACGCGCCCGTGGCTTGCAGGCCGCAGTCGCGGCCGTAGGTGTTGTAGCCCGACACGGCGTTGCGGCAGACCATTTTGAGAATGGCGTGCGAGAAGTTGGGGACTTCGAGCGTGCCGGGCGAGATGTCGTAATTCTCGATGGTCAGCGGAACGGGGAACTGGCCGGCCCAGATGTGTATCTGGGGGCGGATTTTGGCCCGCAGGTACATGTCCTGCACGGTGATGAGCGCCTTGCCCTGCTGGTCGGCCGAGCTGGAGAAGCCCTCGAACTGCATCTTGTAGTCGAACGTACGGGAGATGTCGCCCGTGAGGATCAGACGCATGCGCTTGACGTTGAACGACGACGAATTTTTGCCGTCCGTTCCCCCGACGTTGGTCTGGTAGGTGTAGCCGATCTGTGCATAGCCCGAAAATTTGGGCAGCGCGGCGAGAATCTTCTCGAACCGGGTGATCTTCTTCGAGACCTCTTCCGGCGAAGCGGCGTTGTTGGCGTTGTTGGCGTCGTCGATCTCGGCGGCGCTTGTTCGGGGTGCCGGTCGTGTGCCGGAGCCTTCCGGGGTGGGTCGTGCGGGGAGCGTCTGCGCGGCGGCGGGGAGGCTCAGTGCGGCGGTGAACAGCAGTGCGGATAGTAAGCGTTTTTTCATGGCTGACTGGTTATGTCGGTTAATAAGTGTCGGACGGTAAACTGTTTGCAGGGAATCGGAGGACTCTTTTGCATAGAATATGCCATTTTTCCGGGCCGCCCGTTCATGTGTCCGTATCGGAAAGAAACGAAACCATTTCGTTGAGCCGGGCGCGACCGGACTTGCTCCAATCGCCGGGACGCTGAATTTTTATCGGAAGATGGTGCGGAATTCCGAATTTTTTGCTAACTTTACCTAAGAATTTGTGAATAAAGAGTAGAATCGGCGAAATGAAACAAAATGAATCGTCCCTGCTGCACGACAAGCTGAAGGAGTACTTCGGCTTTTCGTCGTTCAAAGGGAATCAGGAGGCTGTGATCCGCAATGTGCTGGAGGGAAACGATACGTTCGTGCTTATGCCGACGGGCGGCGGAAAGTCCCTGTGCTACCAACTGCCCGCCCTGATCATGGACGGCGTGGCGATCGTCATTTCACCGCTTATCGCGCTGATGAAGAATCAGGTGGACGCCATGCGCACCTTCTCGGCCGATTCGGGGATCGCCCATTTCCTCAACTCGTCGCTCAACAAGACCGCCGTGGCGCAGGTGCGCGCCGATGTGCTGTCGGGAAAGACCAAGCTGCTCTATTTCGCCCCTGAGTCGCTGACCAAGGAGGACAACGTGGCCTTCCTGCATAAAATAAAGGTGTCGTTCTACGCCATCGACGAGGCGCACTGCATCTCGGAGTGGGGGCACGACTTCCGGCCTGAGTACCGCCGCATACGCCCGATCATCAACGAAATCGGTCCTGCGCCGCTGATCGCCCTGACGGCTACTGCCACGCCCAAGGTGCAGCTGGACATTCAGAAGAATCTAGGCATGTCCGACGCTTCGGTCTTCAAGTCGTCGTTCAACCGCCCGAACCTCTATTACGAAATCCGGCCCAAGCACAACGTGGACCGCGACATCATCCGTTTCATCAAGCAGAACGAGGGCAAGAGCGGCATCATCTACTGCCTGAGCCGCAAGAAGGTCGAGGAGCTGACCGAGTTGCTCGTGGCCAACGGCATCCGGGCGCTGGCCTACCACGCCGGGATGGATGCGTCGACGCGCGCCGCCAATCAGGACGACTTCCTGATGGAGCGCGTGGAGGTCATCGTCGCCACGATCGCCTTCGGCATGGGCATCGACAAACCCGACGTGCGCTATGTCATCCACTACGACATTCCCAAGTCGCTCGAAGGCTATTACCAGGAGACGGGCCGCGCCGGCCGCGACGGCGGCGAGGGCTACTGCCTGACCTTTTACAGTTACAAGGACATCCAGAAACTCGAGAAGTTCATGCAGGGCAAGCCCATCGCCGAACAGGAGATCGGCAAGCTGCTGCTGCTGGAGACGGTTTCCTACGCCGAGAGTTCGATGTGCCGCCGCAAGACGCTGCTGCACTATTTCGGCGAGGACTATACCGAGGACAACTGCGGCAACTGCGACAACTGCCGCAATCCCAAACCGAAGGTCGATGCCCGGGCTGCGCTCAAGATGGCGCTCGAAGCCCTGCGCGACATCGGAGACAAGTTCAAGGCCGACTATCTGGTCAACGTTCTGGTGGGCAAGACCACGGCCCTGATCAAGAGCTACGGGCACAACAAGTCGAAATGGTTCGGTGCGGGCGCCGAGCACGACGCCCGTTTCTGGGGCGCGGTGCTGCGTCAGGCTTTGATACTGGGCCTCATCGACAAGAATATCGAAAACTACGGGCTGATTTCGGTCAACAAGAAGGGCGAGGGCTATATCGCCCTGCCGTTCCCGGTGACCGTGACCCTCGACCACGACTACGACGAGGAGGAGAAGGAGTCCGAGTCCGTGGCTCCGATGGGCAAGGGCGGCGCGGCCGACGAGGAGCTGTTCTCGATGCTGAAGGACCTGCGCAAGAAGGTCGCCAAGCAGCACGGGCTGCCGCCGTTCGTCATTTTCCAGGACCCGTCGCTGGAGGACATGGCTGTGCAGTACCCGATCACGTTCGAAGAGATGCAGAACATCACGGGCGTCGGCGTGGGCAAGGCGCGCAAGTTCGGCGAGGAGTTCATCCGCCTGATCAAGGCCTATGTCGATGAGAAGGAGATCATCCGTCCGCAGGACATGATCGTCAAGGGCGTGGCCAGCAAGTCGGGCAACAAGATCTTCATCATCCAGTCGATCGACCGCAAGATGGATTTCGAGGACATCGCCCGCGCCAAGGACCTCGACTTCGACGAACTGCTGACCGAGATCGAAGGCATCGTCAACGCCGGAACGAAACTCGATATTTCCTACTATCTGAAGGAGTTCATGGACGAGGACAAGATCGAGGACATTTACCTCTACTTCAAGGAGGACGCCGAGAGCGACTCGCTCGACGCGGCCATCGAGGAGCTGGGGGCCGATTATACCGAGGAGGAGATACGCCTGGTGCGCATTAAGTTTATGTGCGAGCAGGGCAACTGATTTTCGGTTTTACAGGGTGTTTTCCGCACTTCGTCTGCGGCCCGGGACCGTCCTGTTTTTGCAGCTCCTGCTCGGGCCCGAAGCCCGGAAACCGTTCCTCCGGAATCAAAAAGCAGATGAAACGGGGTTGGCCTTCGGGTGCCGCTGGCAAGGATGTAACTAACCGATATAACCTAATTTTGACGCCTATGAACAAGAAGACTTTTACTTTAGCCGTGATTTTTCTGATCTGCGCGCTGGGGTGGCTCGGGGCCAATGTCTATTGGCGGGTGACGCGCTCCAACTGCGTGAATGTGTTCGATCTGGTCGTAGGCGTGCTGTTCGTCGCGGCTGGAGTCGGAATGGTGTATAACGAATTCAACAAAAAGAAATGCAGACACCTCGATGAGGTGAACAAGCACAAAATTCCCTGACCGATGCGTGCGATAGACCGTTTTCAGGCCGTCATGGCCGTCGTATTTTTCATAGGGACCCTGGTTTCGGCCTGGCGGGTCGCCGTCGCCGACGGAGGGGACATCTGGTACGTTCCCGTGATCATGGCCCTGGCATCCGCCGCGATGACCGTCGGCGCGTTGCAGCACCGGAAAAGGAAAGTTACTCAAAATAAGGATTGACATGAAAACCAATCTTATGCAGCTCCTGCGCCTCGTACTGATGGTGCTGGCTGTCGCGGGCGTCATCTATGCCATCGAATTCATGGAACGCGGCATCGCCGTGTGGTTCTGGGTTGCGCTGCTCGGTATCGGGTTCGTGGGCCTGCTCTATACGTTCCGCCTGACGCAGCGCCGCGTGGCCCGGGAAAATCGCGAGCGGCAGCGGCTCGAAAAGAAGCGCAGCCGCCGTTCGAAACGCTGAGGGACGGACTGCTGCCGGAAACAGAACGAATCCGCCGGACGATCTCATGTCGTCCGGCGGATTCGTGCGTTAATTCTGGATGGAGGAGAGTATCCCGTTTTCGAAGTAGAGGTAGCTGCCCAGCCCGTAGACCCATTGCTCGTGCACGCCCCAGCTTCCCGACGAGCGGTTGATGTCCTCGGGCGATCCCCACGCCTCGCGGCACATCTCGCGGGTCATCCCGAGCCGCACCTGACGCCCGAGGATCAGTTCGGCGTCACGCTTGCCGTATTTCCTGTAAAGCATCGCCTTGCGCTCCTGCTGTTCTTTCTCGTGCCGGATGCGGGCCTCTTCGCGCTGCCGCTCCGCTTCGGCGCGTTGGGCATACACCGCCTCGGAGGGCGTGAGTTCCAATTCTTCCACGATGGCCTGCTGACTCGACAGCATGTATCCGTCGACGCCGAAAGGCGCAGGGTAGCGGGTGAGCGGAATGTAGATCTGCACGCCGTCCTCCTTCTTCTCGAAGACGAACGACGGCACGGCGTAACCCGTTCCGTCACCGATCAGCCGCACGTCCGAGCAGTGCATCTCGGTGTCGAACCGCAGGACGTCCTCTTCGCCCTCCGTCGTTTTGGCCGTCAGCCCGAACGAGGAGGTGTAGCCTTTCGCCCCGGGCTTGCGCCCCGTCAGGAAAAAATCCTTGCCGAGATATGCCGTGCGGTATTTTTCGATCAGCCCCTCGATGGCTGCCGGATAACATTCGTCCCGCAGGTTTTCCGCATCCTTTCCGCTGTGTGCGAACCAGCAGAGCGTCTTGCCCGCATCGTCCCGGAGCCGGAACATCAGCAGTTCGGAATCTTCGAGTTTGCTTTTTTCGATCCCGAGGATTTCGAAGCTCTGCCCTTCGACCGCCTCCGCCGGGGTGAACCATCCGAACCAGGTTTGTCCCGAATAGTCCAGCGTGCCGATCCCTTTGGCCTCGTGCAGCGAGCAGCCGAGGGACGTTATGTCGCCGAATCTGAAGTACTTGTAATACCGGGGGCTGTACACGTCGCTGTAGACGGTGTCGATCCGGAAATCCTCCGGGCGGACCTTCCTGCGGGGTTTGCGCAGCCACACCGTGTCGACGGCGACGGCGGCAGGCTCTTCCGCGAGGAAGTTGAAATAGGCGACCGGTTTCAGGCTGGCGTGGATGTCCCGGGGATAGAAGAGGATGCGCTGCCCTTTGAGGCTCTCGTAATAGGCCGCGTCGCCGCCTACGCGGATGTTGGCCGTCGAGTCGTAAACGGCCGCCGACTTTTCCGGAGCGGCTTTGCGGGGCAGGACGGATTCGGTTCTGAGTTGGGCGGAGGCGCCTGCAACGCAGCAGACGCCTGCCAGAAGGCAGGGTAACAGTTTCATTGGCGGTAAAGGTACGAAATATTATTACCGTTGGTGCCGTAACGACACTTTTATTGAACGGCGGGTTTTGCGAAGCCGCGCGTAATCCGTTTTTTTACTACCTTTGTAGCCTATTAAACGGAATTATGACGGAAGTAAGGGCCAAAAAGGCGCTGGGGCAGCATTTTCTCACCGACCTGAACATTGCACGCAAGATTTGCGACTCGCTCTCGGGCGGAACCCCCGCCGCGCCGTGTCCGGTGCTCGAGGTGGGGTGCGGCACGGGCGTTTTGACCCGTTTTCTGCTTGAGAGAGAAGATATAACGCTTTACGGCGCCGAGGTCGATACCGAAAGCATCGTTTACCTGCACGAGTATTTTCCCGGGTTTGCCCCCCGGTTGATGGAGGGCGATTTTTTGCGGATGAACCTGGCGGAACAGTTTCCGCAGGGTGTTAACATTATTGGCAATTTCCCTTATAATATCTCTTCGCAAATATTTTTCCAGGTGCTCGAATACCGTGACCTGATTCCCGAAGTGGTCGGCATGGTGCAGCGCGAGGTGGCGGTACGTATCGCCGAGCCGCCGGGATCGAAAGAGTACGGTATCCTGAGTGTCTTTTTGCAGGCTTTTTACGATATAGAATACCTGTTTACCGTCAGCGAGGGCGTTTTCAATCCGCCGCCGAAGGTCAAGAGCGCCGTCATCCGCCTGCGCCGCAACGGCGTGCAGCGTCTCGACTGCGATGAACGGCTGTTCATGAAGGTGGTCAAGGCGACCTTCAACCAGCGCCGCAAGACGATCCGCAACTCCCTGCGGGCCGCTTTCGGCGATTTTGGGGGCGCGGAACATGAATTTTTCTCGTTGCGTCCCGAGGTGTTGGGCGTCGCACAGTTCGTCGGGCTGACCGATTGGGTGCAGCGACATTTGAGAGGCTGACCGGGTCGCGGAGACTCTTGCCGGGAATGTTTTCTTCGGGGAATAGAGTATTTTTCGTAAATTTGTAAACGTCGCATCGGTTGCGTGGCCGGAGCGGCATGTTCTTTTGCTGTGAATGCTGAAAGTCAACAAAATACTAACTTAAATTCAAATAGATGAAACGGAGAGACTTCCTGAAAAAGAGCTTGCTGGGAGCGGCAGCGCTGACCGTGGTCCCGCGCCATGTGCTCGGCGGACCGGGACACACCGCACCCAGCGACCAGCTCACCAAAGGTATCATCGGTGTCGGCGGTATGGGCCGCGGACATTACGGCTATGCCGGAACCCGGCTGGTGGCCATCTGCGATGTGGACCGGAACCACCTCGATGCCGGTTTGCAACTGGCCGGTGAGAAAATCGCCGCCTATCACGATTACCGCGACCTGATTAACGATCCCAATGTGGACATCGTGCATATCGCCACGCCGCCGCACTGGCACGGCATCATGGCCGTCGAGGCGGCCAAGGCCGGCAAGGACATCTGGTGCGAGAAGCCGATGACGCGTACCATCGGCGAAGGCAAGCGGGTAAAGGAGGCTGTCAAGCAGAACGGCAGTATTTTCCGCCTGAATACCTGGTTCCGTTTCACCGATACGTTCTACGGCATGAATACCACCGTGAACAAGATCAAGAAGCTCGTCGACAGCGGCATGCTGGGCTGGCCGTTGAAGGTTACCATCAGCAAACATACCGGGTTCAATTGGAAGTTCTTCTGGGTGGGGCAGACCAGCCTGCCCGTGCAGCAGGTTCCCGCCGAACTCGATTACGACATGTGGCTCGGGCCTGCACCCTACAAACCTTACAGCACGCACCGCGTGCACGCTACATTCCGCGGTTATTGGGACTACGATGCGGGCGGTCTCGGCGATATGGGCCAGCACTATATCGACCCCGTGCAGTACCTGTTGGGCAAGGACGATACCAGTCCGGTCTCGGTCGAAATCGACGCGCCGCAGCAGCATGATGATGCGGTGGGTACCTGGCGCAAGATCGCCTACACCTATAACGATGGTTGCCAGATCATCCTCTACGGCGAGGATAACGGCGATCCGAACGACGCCTACATCGAAGGACCCGGCGGCAAGGTATATCCCAACTTCGTATGCGACATTCCCGACTGGGAGAAGAGACTCGCCGAGTATCCCGATCCGCTGCCGCAGCAGACCGACTTCATCGACTGCGTGCGCAGCCGCCAGAAGTTCGCGCTCAACGAGGAGAACGGCTTCCGTTCGGCCACGATCGTGAATATGGGGGCCGTGGCGCTCCGGCTGGGCCGCAACCTGAAGTTCGATCCGGATAAACTGCTCTTTGTCGACGACGAGGCGGCCAACCGGCTGATCGACCAGCCGATGCGTTATCCGTGGACCCTTTAACCGTATTGAAAACCGAAAAATGAAGAATTTAGCGATGAAAAAAATATTGCTTCTCCTTGTCCTGCTGGTGATGGCGGTGGGCGTCCAGGCGCAGACCGCTGCAGGGCGCACGGCCAGCACGAAGGTGTCGGATGCGTTGGGATTGATGCCCGCACGCGACCAGGCCGAGTTCGGCCGCCTGATGGACGATCTCGTTTCGACGGGTGCCGAAGGGATCGACCTGATGACTTCGATGTTCGAGGATACGAATAATGTTCCGGTCAGTTATGCCCTTTCGGGCTGGGCGGCTTATGTATCCGCTCCGGGCCGTGAAGCGGCCCGCAAGAGTTTTGCCGAAGGGATTGCCCGTGCGCTTAAAAAGAGCGGCGATCCGGTTGTACAGGCTTATTATATCCGTTTGTTGCAACGGTGCGGCGGTGACGAGAGCGTGCCCGTACTGGCCGAATACCTCGGCGACGGGCAGTTGGGCGATCCGGCGCGTTGCGCGCTGTTGGCCATCGGGACGCCCGCAGCACGGGCTCTGGTGCCGGAAGAGACCAGCCTGACGCTCCATTACGACGCCCCGGTGGGACGGATTGCCGATTTATATGCACAAGTACAGCGCAAAGGAGAGTCGGCCGTGCCGCAGTTGCTCAAGGCGCTCAAAAACTCCGACCGCGCGTACCGCAATGCCGCCCTGCGCTTTATTCAGCCCTATCTCGGCGAACCGGTTTACAATGCTTTGGTCAAAGAGCTGAAAAAGGCCAAGCCCGAGGTGAAATCCGACATTATCACTTATCTGGGGCTTCAAAATGCGCAGTCGGCCCTGCCGGCTATTCTCCCCTACATCGGCGATGCTGATCCGGAAGTGAGTACCGCTGCCATGTGGGCCGCTACCCGGATGGGGGCTCCCGAAGCTCCGGCTGCGATCGCAGCTGTGATGAGCGATGGCCAGACGCCCGATGCCGTGCGTGAGGCAGCCCGCGATTGCCTGCTTTCGACCAAAGGAAAAGTGGTGGCCGATCTGGCCGCTGCAGCGGTTCAGGACGGTTTGCCTGCAGGTCAGGTGGATGCCCTGTCGATCCTGTCGGAACGCCGTGCGACCGATAAAGCCGAT
>ERZ827528.2542-NODE-2542-length-16482-cov-3.657576_pt1 | contig 16482 bp, 16 predicted proteins | sample MGYA00519768_ERZ827528 | MGnify/ENA primary metagenome ERZ827528 (study PRJEB31778, sample SAMEA3449343) | human gut metagenome | biome: human gut; feature: human-associated habitat; material: faeces | place: United Kingdom | collected 2010/2012 ...
TGGACGTACACGGAGCGAAAAGCAACACAGCAGGACACTCAAACAGCTCTGTCCTGACCGTATATGCCCTTGTCAATTTAGGGTATATATCTTTAATATTAATACGCGCTGCCAGCCGTAAAAATTACAACCGCAGCCCCTTAATATCTTTAATGCGGGAAAATATTACATTGCTGCTGCATTCCTTAACGCCCTCCAAACGGTCTATGACCTGCGAAATAAATTCCTCCATTTCTTCATTAGAAGAAGCAACCGCGTGCACATGCAGCTTGCTTTTGCCGCTGACACGGTATATCTGAGTTACCGTATCATTCATGCGCAATTTTTCAGCAACTTCATTTAAGGCCTTGGGCAGCGTCTCAATCTCAAAATAACAGGAGACTGCGCCGCCTAATTTCTGCGGGTTAATAACAGCGGTATATTCCTCAATTATACCCCGCTTTTCCAAGGCCTGCACCCGCATTTTAACAGCCACGCGCGAAATTCCCGTCTTTTGCCCTATCTCTGAATAGGACATCCTGGCGTTTTTTATAAGCAGTTCGACTATCTTCTTATCTAAATCATCCAGCCCGTCCAAAAACATATTTTTCTTCCTCCGCTACTTTACATTATATATGTTCAATAAATAAAAAGCAAGTCCGAAGGTAATGATTTTATTGACATATTAAAAGTATCTATATATAATATATTACGTTTGTTAATTTATTAATTTCGAAAAGAAAGCAACGCGGATATGGAAAAAGAACTAACTAAAAGCCCTGTAATAAAAACCATGCTGCGCTTTGCCCTGCCCATGATTGCAGGGAACTTGCTTCAGCAATGCTATAATGTTGCCGATACATTGATAGTAGGCAGATATCTGGGAACCGACGCGCTGGCCGCAGTAGGCTCAGCCTTCACGCTTATGACCTTTTTAACCTCCATTTTGCTGGGACTGTCTATGGGAAGCGGCACAGTCTTTTCCATTAAGTTCGGCAGCGGGGATTTTATGGGACTGAAAGAAAGCATTCTGGCTTCCTTCGTGCTGCTTGGAGCAATAACCGCCTTAATTAATATATTAGTTTTTGCGGGCATTGACTGGATTTTGGATTTTCTGCGCGCTGCGGGAAATATCCGCACTCTTATGCGCTCATATCTGATAATTATCTTTGCCGGCATCCCCGCCGTATTTCTGTATAATTATTTCGCCTCCATGCTTCGCGCCCTGGGCAATTCAGTTGTGCCCCTGGTTTTTCTGGCTGTCTCTGCGGTTATGAACATAGGCCTGGATCTATGGTTCGTAATAGGTCTGAACAGAGGAGTGGCCGGCGCGGCTGAGGCCACCGTTATATCTCAGTATGTTTCGGGAGCAGGCCTGAGTATATACACGCTTATGAAATTCCCCCGGCTGAAAATAAAAAAAGCCCGGCTGCGTCTCAGCCGGTTTAAAGAAATTGCCGGGTTTTCAGCCTTAACCTGTATCCAGCAATCCATAATGAATTTTGGAATTCTGGCAGTTCAGGGACTGGTAAACAGCTTCGGCGGCACCACAATGGCCGCCTTTGCCGCCGCAGTAAAAATAGACGCCTTCGCCTATCTGCCCGTCCAGGATTTCGGCAACGCCTTTTCTGTTTTTACAGCGCAGAACTACGGAGCAAAAGAATACCAGCGGATAAAAACAGGCATAAAGGCCGCGGCCGTTATGTCGGTTCTGTTCGGTCTGATTATTTCGGCCATCGTATGTATTTTCGCCCGCCCCTTAATGAGCCTTTTTATAGATTCCTCCGAAACGGCGGTTATAAACCAGGGCGCAGATTATCTGCGCATAGAAGGCGCGTTTTACTGGGCTATAGGCCTGCTTTTCCTGCTTTACGGCCTGTTCCGCGCGCTGAAAAAGCCTGGGATGTCAGTAGTGCTGACCATCATTTCTCTGGGCACCCGCGTTGCTCTGGCCTATGCGCTTGCCCCCGTTTTTGGCGCCTTTGGCATATGGTGGTCGGTTCCCATCGGCTGGCTGCTTGCCGATGGCATAGGGCTGCTATGCTTTGCAGTAAAAAGAAAAAGTCTGCTTAATTCTCAGGAGTAGAATTAAAAAGGCGGCAGGAACTACAAGGCCAATGTTTTTCACATAAAACGCAGCAATAACGCCCCTATTCATCAATTCATTCCCTTTTTTCTACAGCTCTTGCCCTTAAAACACATAAATAATATAAATCCGGCGCCTCGTAAAAAACTGCGCGCCGGCAGACCTTCTGCAAATCCGCCCTCTATAGAACCAGCCCCCTGAATCAGCAAAAGCGCTCTATAAATACCATCTAAGCAAAAAAGCGCGCATTCGCCTCAAAAATGCAGGCAGAATACGCGCTTATTAATTATATTTATCTTACCTTCTGCTGTAGTTAGGAGATTCCTTTGTAATATCTATATCGTGAGGATGACTTTCTACCAGTCCTGCATTAGTTATGCGCACAAACTGCGCATTCTGCCTTAATTCCTCCAGATTGGCCGCGCCGCAGTACCCCATGCCTGAACGTAACCCCCCAATCATCTGATATATCGTATCGGCAAGAGGCCCCTTATAAGGCACGCGCCCTTCCACCCCTTCGGGTACGAATTTCTTGGAACCGCTCTGGAAATAACGGTCGGCGCTGCCTGCATTCATGGCGCCCAAGGAACCCATGCCCCTATACACCTTAAAGCTGCGGCCCTGATATATTTCAGTCTCCCCTGGGCTCTCCTGCGTACCGGCCAGCAAACTGCCAATCATAACCGCACTTGCTCCGGCCGCCAGAGCTTTGGTTATATCTCCCGAATACTTAATGCCGCCGTCAGCTATTATCTTAACGCCGTATTTATCCGCGCATTCAGCGCAGTCCATAACCGCCGTAATCTGGGGCACGCCTATTCCGGCTACAACGCGGGTGGTGCATATTGAGCCCGGTCCGATTCCCACCTTAACACAGTCCGCACCCGCCTTTATAAGCGCTTCGGTCGCCTCGGCTGTAGCTACATTGCCAGCTATCAAAGCTAAATCCGGGAAAGCGTTTTTAATCTTCTCCACCATTTTAAGCACAAATTCCGAATGCCCGTGAGCAGTGTCTACGGCTATAACGTCCACCTTGGCGCCATAGAGCGCCTTAACCCTGTCAAGGGTATCCTTAGCCGTACCCACGGCGGCGCCCACCAGCAGTCTGCCGTTAGCATCCTTGGCGCTGTTGGGATACTGTATGGATTTCTCTATATCCTTAATGGTTATCAGGCCCTTAAGATTGAAATCCTTGTCCACTATGGGCAGCTTTTCAATCTTATGCCGGCGGAGCAGCTCCTTGGCCTCGTCCATTGTCGTGCCTTCGGGAGCGGTAATAAGGTTGTCCTTAGTCATAAGCTCGGAAACAGGCTTAGAGAAATCCGTCTCAAATTTCATGTCCCGATTTGTAAGTATGCCGATAAGCTTGCCGTTTTCGGTTATTGGAACGCCCGAAATACGGTATCTCTCCATCAAGGCCAGCGCATCGCTCAATTTATTATTGGCCGAAAGGTAAAAGGGGTCGGTAATAACGCCGTGTTCCGAACGCTTAACCTTGTCCACCTGAGACGCCTGCTCGTCAATGGGCATATTTTTATGTAAAATACCTATGCCCCCCTCCCGCGCCATAGCTATGGCCAGCCTGTGCTCGGTAACGGTATCCATAGCCGCGCTCATAAGAGGTATATTTAATTTTATCCCCTTTATCAATTCGCAGTCCAGCCTGACCATATCAGGCGTTACCTGGCTGTGCGCGGGAACAAGCAGTACATCATCAAATGTAAGACCTTCCTTAATTTTTTTCATAACAATCCTTCACCTTCCATTTTTTCTATATAGCCAACCGTCCTTCGCGGGCGGCATAAAACATATATTGCTGAGCCATGCCTGCATACTTGCCAAAACGCTCAGACGCATATTTAATTATCTCCGGGCTGCGCGCATCCGGGGTCATGTATAAGGAGCACATAGCCTTTTTTATCCAGGTATCCACAGGAAACGCCTGCAAATGATGAAGGCCGAAAAGCAGAATACAGTCGGCCACCTTAGGCCCTATTCCTTTTTGGGCAAGCAAAATCTCCCTGGCCGAGGAATAATCCATGCGCTTAAGCGCATCTAAATCCAATCTGCCGCTGTCCACGCTGCGCGCCGCCTGCATAATATAATCCGCACGGTACCCCGCGCCGCATTGCACCAGCTCGGCTTCCTCCGCCTGCGCTAAGGCACCGGGCGTGGGAAAGGCATACCCTTCGCCTATATATTCCCCCCATTTCCCGCATATATTGTTCACAATCTTTTTTATGCGGGAAATATTATTGTTCTGGGAAATTATAAAGGAAATGAGCACTTCCCACAGTTCCTGCCTGAGAATGCGCATCCCGTGGCCGGCGTCTACGGCGGTTTCCATGATGGCATCCGTCCTGAGACTGTTTTCTACAGCCTCGTAGTCAGTCTCAAGGTCAAAATAGTTTTTCCAGATATTCTCATAATCTGCTTGGGAGGAATTGAGCAGGCGAACGCCGTTATCCTCCTGTATAATTTTAAGGAAGCGGCCGCAGGCCACTCCCCCATAAGAATGCTCGTCCAGGCGTTCCCAGCGGAAGCACTGTCCGTTATTAAAGGTATTATTCAGATTAAAACAGCCGCTGCTTATAAAAATGCCGTCCTTCATAATTTCACGCCTGTATTTCTATAATTTACCATATGAAAAAGCCCGAAGCGTACTTCGGACATTTTTATTTTAAACTATTTCGCGCGGATACACGCTTACCTGCTTCTTCAGCTTTCCCTTATGCTCGAAACGAACTATGCCGTCCGAAAGCGCAAACAGCGTATCGTCGCTGCCAATGCCTACGTTATTGCCCGGATGGATTTTTGTTCCTCTCTGCCTTACCAGAATATTTCCCGCAAGGACAAATTGTCCGTCCGCGCGCTTAACTCCCAGCCGTTTGGATTCGCTGTCCCGGCCGTTTTTGGTGGAGCCTACGCCCTTTTTATGAGCGAATAACTGAATATTCATACGGAGCATTTAACGCACCTCCTCAATAATCTTAAGATAACCCTTGTTTTCTTCATCAAAAGCCTTAAGGCCCAAAAGCATGGTCTGGGTTATAGCCGAAGCCTTTATATCGCCCGCCGCCCCTTTAGGCAGCTCGCAGTATAAATAACCCTCTTTGCACTCTAACGCAATCTTTATCTCCGCGCATTCAGTAAGGCCTATAACGGCAGTCTGAATTATCGCAGAAATAGCGGCACAGTAAATATCCCTGCCTGCGCCCAGACCGCTTGCGTGCCCTTTGGCTTCAAAGGAGATTATATCTCCCCGCTCATTTTTAGTAATAGCTATTTTAGTCATTCTTACATTGAGATTTTAGTAATCTCAACCTTGGTAAAGGGCTGACGATGTCCGTTGAGCCGGCGGTAATTCTTCTTGGCCTTGAATTTGAATACCATAACCTTGGCCTTTTTGCCGCTTCCCTTTACGCAGCCTTCTACAGTTACATCGCTGAGCAGCGGGGTCCCAACCTTTACATTTTCACCGTCAACAGCCATAAGCACGTCAAATTTAACAACGTCGTCGGTAGCTGCATTGAGCTTTTCAACATAAATGGTATCGCCCTCGGATACGCGGTACTGCTTTCCGCCTGTCTGTATTACTGCAACCATGTGTAGCACCTCCTCTACATCAACTCGCTAAGAATGGGTATCCTTAATGGGAATTTAAAACCGTACTTATGCGGTATTATAGATGATACCATATCCCGCCCTTAATGTCAACAAAATCTGACCGCTTCCTTGTATTTTTCAGATATTTCCTTTCTTGTAGCCGCCTGTATGCCAATATCCTCTATGTGCCGCGAAGGGTCGCTCAAAATATAGATCTGCCTGTCCTCATATAAAAAACTGTCTGAGGGAAATTCCCCGCCCAGCAGCTCGTTTTCTATGTCTGGGTGCACCGTTAAAAGCACGCAGTTTACATCAGTGTTTTCAAACAGCCTGCCCAATTCCCCCCTGAGTTTGTCCACTACCGCAATATTGTTCAGAACTGAACCTGAACCGGCGCAGTACGGGCAGTTTGTCTGCATAATGCTTTTAAGGTTATTGCGCACCTTTTTCCTGGTCATTTCCATCAGGCCCAGATTGGTAAAGCCCAGAACATTTGTCTTAACCTTATCCTCCCTAACAGCCTCGGTCAGCACATGCCTGACCATTTCGCGCTGCTCCTGAGTATCCATATCTATAAAATCAATGACGATTATGCCTCCGATGCTCCTGAGCCTTATCTGCTTGGCTATCTCTACAGCCGCCTCCAGATTGGTTTCAAGTATGGTATCCTGCCGCCTGTTATCCCCGGTAAATTTACCCGTATTAACGTCTATAACAGTTAACGCTTCGGTCTGGTCTATTACCAGATATGCCCCGCTGTCCAGCCATACCCTGCGTTCAAGCAGCCTGTTCAGCTTTGCGTTCAGATTATAATAGGAGAATATATCCGAGCTCTTGTCAAAATATTCTATCCGGCCCGCTAATTCAGGACTGGAAAAATTGGCCGTGTCCACCGCCTGCTCATAGCTCGCCCTGTCGTTTATAATAAACCTGTCCACATCCGCGCTGAAATAATCGCGCAGCGTAGTCATTATAAGGCTGCCCTCCCTGTGCAGCGCCGAAGGAGCCTTCTGCTGCCGCGCCCGCATTTTTATGTTCTCCCATTTGCGCTCCAGATAATCCATCTCCGCCCTGAATTTTTCAGCGTCCTGATAAGCCGCAGCCGTGCGCACAATATATCCGTGCTCAGGCGTTCTCATATTGTCTATAAGCTCCTTTAGCCTGGAACGCTCAATCTCATCCGAAATGCGCCTGGAAACCCCCACATAGCTTACGGTAGGCATTAAAACCAGATTTTTGCCCGGCAGAGAGATATTAGTTGTAACACGCGCGCCCTTAGTGCCCGAAGCCTCTTTAAGCACCTGCACTATTATCTCCTGCCCCTGGCGCACCATTCCCTTTGCAGAGGATTTTTTCAGGCTGTCCGAAACCTGCTCGGACTGCCCGGCAAATTCAAAATCCCCTTTATCAGGCAATATATCACCTACCGAAAGAAAGGCGTTTCTCCCCTGACCTATATCCACAAAGGCCGCCTGCATGCCCTTAACTATATTCTCTACGATAGGCTCGGCGCCCTTGCGCGAAACAAAATATTCCTTCAGCTCTCCGTCTTTAAGCAATACTACTCTGGACTGAAAGGGCGAGATATCCGCTATTATTTCGGTCATATCCGCGCCTCCGATTTCTCCGGACGTATTTTTTCCCCATTTTCGTCAATATAAAGCGTTGTCCGGGTTATAGCTTCCGCCCTTACGCCGGTTTTATCAAATATAAGCTCATCCAGCGCGTCAGGCCGCAGATTGAGCTTTCCTCCCGAAGCCAGAGAGCAGTCCAGGCAGTCCTCCTTAAGCTCCGCCCAATGTATCATAGGCTTTATATCCGCAGGCTTAGGGCCTTTTTTGCTCTTTTTCATTATTATTATCTCTGGCTGATTCATAAGCTCATCCAAGCATCCGGAAATGGCAGGCATATCCTCCCGCTTATAATCAAACCGGTAATCGGCCGCCGAAACTACCGACATAAGCGCCGGATACTTTTCGCCCAGCTCAAAAACCTCCAGCACCTCGCAATTCCCCGGAAGCACCAGGCGCTGAGCAATCTCTTCGCAGAACATCGAATGCTCAAAATAGACCTCTGCATATTCGCAGCATGAAACTACTCCCACCGGCGCGGCCAGTGCGAAGCTCAGAAGCATATGCGGGTGATAGCCGCCTGAATAGGACACCTTAAGGCCGGAGCGCGCCAAAGCGCGCTGAAACATCCTGAGCACATCCAGATGAGAAATATATTTGACGTTTTCGCTCTTGGAAAATTTTATTACCGCTCGCATGGACATTTGCCTCCCGCTAAAACATTCATACCGCAGCCCGTGCAGCCCTGCCTGCAATCGCGCGTAGTTTCACTTTTCTGGGCCTTAAAATATTCATTCTCCAGATATTTCCGCCTTACGCCGCAGTCCACAGTTTCCCAGGGCAGTATTTCTTCCATATCCCTGGCCCGCAGCGCATAAAATTCCAGTTCCAGCCCGCATTCATTAAATGCCTCCATCCAACGTGAATAGCTGAAATTTTCGCTCCATCCCTCCAGGCGCGCTCCCTTCTCCCAGACTTTTTTAAGCGCTTCTCCCATTCGCCTGTCTCCCCGCGCCAGAGCCGCCTCAATAACAGAACCCTTAGTTTCGTGCCAGCGGTATTCCACTCCCTTAATACGCTTCAGCAGCCCGGAAAGGTATTCCCGCTTGCGGTTCTGTTCTGCCAGGCTGTCCATAGCGCACCATTGAAAAGGCGTAAAAGGCTTGGGCACGAAAAAGGAAGTGCTGACCACTATCTTAAGGCCCCGTCTCGTTCCTCTTATTTCATAATAAATATCCGCGCATATTTGAGCAAGTTGAGCTATTCCGGCTATATCCTCGTCTGTTTCGGTAGGCAGGCCCAGCATAAAATACAGCTTTACCGCATTATAGCCCGCCTCAAACACCGTGCGCATAGTGCGCCTGAAATCCTCCTGCGTAACATTCTTATTTATAACGTCCCGCAGTCTCTGGCTGCCCGCTTCGGGCGCAAAGGTAAGACTGGTGCGGCGCATCTCATCGCTCACCGTTTCAACGCTGAAGGAATCCAGTCTCAACGAGGGCAGGCTGCAAGTTACCATTGTCCCCTTAAAACTCTCCTGCATTTCTTTAAGCAGTTCGGGCAGCCGGCTGTAATCCCCAGAGGAAAGGGAGGTAAGGGAGATTTCATCGTAGCCGGTATTAGCAACTGTCTCTTTAGCTAAAGCGCAAAGCTTGCTGACGCTCCGTTCCCGCACAGGACGGTACACATACCCCGCCTGGCAGAAACGGCAGCCGCGTGTACAGCCGCGCAGTATTTCCAGCATTACTCTGTCATGCACAGCCTCAATATAGGGCACAACCGGCTTAGTCGGATAAAAAGCATTCTCAAAATCATCCACTATCCGCCGCAATGCAACTGGCGGGGCGCTCTCGTCATTAGGAGTTATCCTTTTAATCCTGCCGTCCTCAAAGTATTCTATATCATAGAAAGAGGGCACATAAAACCCCTGGGTACGGGCCAAAGCGCGCAAAAATTCTTTGCGCTCTTTCCCGCTTTTCTTCCACTCCTTATATATTTCTATCAAATCGTGCAACTCCTCTTCCCCGTCTCCCAAGGCATAGAAATCCATAAAAGGAGCAAGCGGCTCTGCGTGATATGTGCACGGCCCTCCGGCAAATATAAAAGGACCATCTGTTCTGTCTGCGGCCAATAGCGGCAGCCCAGCAAGGTCTATCATATTAAGCACGGTAGTATAGCATAATTCATACTGCAAGGTAAACCCAAACAAATCCGCGTCCTTTACCGGCCTCTTCGTCTCCAGGCTGAAAAGGGGAATATTGTTTTGGCGCATCAGCCCTTCCATATCCTTCCAGGGAGAATATACTCTCTCGCAGTAAGTGTCCTCCCTCTCATTCATAGTGGAATAAATAATTTTGCCGCCCAGATGGCTCATGCCTATTTCATAGAGGTCGGGAAAGGCAAATACAAAGCGGACCTCTTCATTCCGCTTGACCGCCATATTCAGTTCCCCGCCGGTATATCGCGCCGGCTTTTCCACCAACGGCAGTATTTTAGATAAATCCATACGTTCCTCCTAAAGGGCTGTAATACATATTGAGTATTTTACCCTTTTATGCAGGTTTGGTCAAATATTTAGTCGGTTGAACGCCGGAAATCCCGCTTGCTTTTTTATAAGCCGGCATACCGCCGTAATTATGGCATCATCTATTAGCTAGTTAAAATAAAACGCTCCCGGCACAGAGCGTATTATTTTAAATTATGTGATTTTCCAAAGTTAAATCAACAATATCCGCAAGTGGTATGACCGTGTATGACATACACTTACCCTAAATTGACAAGGGCGTATACGGTCAGGACAGGGCTGTTTGAGTGTCCTGCTGTGTTGCTTTTCGCTCCGTGTACGCCCGGTACACGTCGTTCAAGCGCCTTGCAGGGCAGGGAAGCGGCCGCTGTCTGACTCTTCGGCCTCCAGCAGGTTTGATTTCGGCATTTTCAAGAAAGTGGAATGAGGTGTACTGGAACGTACACCCATTGACGATGACGCTGAAAATGCCGAAATCAGACCGCCGGAGGCGTGCATACCCTTGTCAATTTAGGGTAAATATAGCTTAACGCTCTTTAATTACAAATAAAAGGAACTAAGAAATGAATTTATTTAAACCACGCTCTTATTTTTCCTTCAGAGAACTTTCCGGCGGACGCTGCTTTTTATACTGCCTGGTTTCAGGCGCTTTAACCGGCCTCTGCGTCTCAGAGCAGAAAGTATGGTTTCTCTGCTTTTTGACCCTGATTCCGTTCATATATATAATGCTCTGCGTAAAGCATTCGGCTCCCCGGCAGTTCTTTCTGGCTTTCACCTTTTTTGCATCTTACTATGCGCCCGTGCTGCTCTGGCTCTATACCCTGACGACAGTGCTCGCAGGAGATGTCACGCCTTTTATAGCATATCTTATAATGACTCTGGCCCTTGCGCTTATTTTAATAGTGCTCTGCACCATCTCTTCCCTTTGCCTTCTGCCATTAAAATGGCTTTCCCGGCCTTCACCAACTGGGCTTTTAATGTTTGCTTCCCTATTTATCCTGGGCGAATTTATACCTGAATATTTGGGAGAATTATCCTTCTCCTGGATACGTCTGGGCAACGCGGCCGTGCCTTTTACTCCCTTTATACAAACCGCCTCTTTATTCGGGAGCCTGTTTATCAGCCTGCTTATATTAATAATTTCCGGGCTGATAACCCTTGCTCTTTATAAGCTGCCCAGGACCAGGCACAGCATCCTGTACGCTTCAGCGGCCGTACTGCTGGCCGCAGCAAATTTGCTTTACGGCGCATTGGCCGTACCGCCCGAAACAAAGAAAACAACCCAAGCGCTGCTGGTACAGGGCAATTATTCAGATTCAAAAAAATGGCGGGAGGATATCAATTCAACCTACGAGCGCTATGAATCCCTCACTTTAAACGGATTAACTCCTCAAACGGGTATAGTAATATGGCCCGAAACCGCCGTCACCACCGTTCTTAACGACAATCCCTGGCTGCAGGACAGCCTTAGGGAGCTTGCCTCTCAAAACAATATAACTATAATTACCGGGGCTTTTGACTCTCAGTTAAACCAGCAGGGACAGCGGGAGTATTATAACGCTCTTTATGTAATAACCCCTGACGGAAATATAAGCGATCCGTATTACAAACAGGCTCTGGTGCCGGTAGGGGAATTTATCCCCTTTGAAGAAGCAGTCGCAATTATTCTGCCCTGGGTAAGCGAGCTGCGCGCTCTTGAGGGCACATATTTCCCTTTGTCCTTTGGTTCCGAGAATATGGTTTTCCAAATTCCCGAAGGAAAAGTAAGCGGCATAATATGCTATGAATCCATAATACCTCATATCGCCCGTGAACAATCGGCAATGGGAAGCGAATTGCTGGTTATGATAACTAACGACTCCTGGTTCGGTACTTCCGCCGCCCTGACCCAGCACCTGGCCCACGCCCAAATGCGCGCCGTGGAAAACAGAAAATATCTTGTCCGCGCGGGCAATACGGGCATTACTGCCATAATTTCCCCTTTGGGAGAAATTATCTCCAGCCTGGAAACAGATACGGCGGACGCTCTCAGCGGTGAAATAGGCTTTATTGAAGAACGCACTCTCTACTCCCGCATTGGCGATATAATTCTGCTGCCCGGCCTGCTTTTAGTTCTGCTTACCGCCTCCAATGACATATATCAACATACAAAATTCAAAGAAAAGAAATAGTTCTGAAATGCTTGGCGGGAAAATTCGCTTTATTTTTCATAGATATTCTGGTATACTATTGCAGTAGATTTTACAGGGGAATATTGGTTCCTCTTAATACTGCATTATAAAGGGCGTCTGCACATGCTTTATATAATAGCTAACCCGCTTGCGGGCGGAGGCAAGGGAAAAGAAACCGCCGCTCTTATAGAAAAAGAGTTAAAACGGAGGAATGTCCCTCATATATTAGAGTATACTGGGTACCGCGGACACGCTGCAGAACTGGCCCGCAAGGCCTCTCATTCAGAAGCGCAGGCCATAGTGGCATTAGGCGGAGACGGCACCTTTTTTGAAGTTCTGAACGGCATGGAGGGCGCTAACAAGCCCCTGGGCCTGATAAGCGCAGGAACTGGCAATGATTTTATCCGCTCAGCCGCAATATCCGACGACCCTGTCAAGGCGCTGGATACAATTCTCCTGGGCAATACCCGCAGGATAGACTGCATAAATGTCAATGGAACGCGCTGCCTCAACGTAGCGGGAACAGGGCTGGACGTAGATATCCTTATGCGGGCCAATAAATACCGTGCCCGCTTTAAAGGCGGTCTTTCCTATTATCTGGCGCTTATAGTCTCTTTAGCTGTATTTCCCTTCAGGCGCTTTACGTTCAGCGCCGACGGAGGGGAAAGCCGCGTTGAAGAAGGCATGATGGTATCCCTGGCCAACGGCAGAACCTGCGGCGGAGGCCTGCCCGTGGCTCCTGAAGCGCTGCTGGACGATCAATATATTGATTTTGTAATTATCAAAAAATGTCCGCGCATAAAGCTGCCTTTTTTATTTATAAAATTATTAAAAGGCAAGCTTCTGGAACTTGAAAACGTCGAGCTGCACCGATGCAAAAAACTTGAATTGAACGTGGAGCCTGCGCTGCCGTTGAATATTGACGGCGAACTTCTGGACGCGCTGCCCCTTGAGGCTCAAATCGTCCCACAGGCAATATCTATTTTTACCCCGTAATGGAGGCCGGCACAGAATGCGTACCTACATCCGCAGAAGGCGCAAGCGCAATATACTGAAAAAATGGATAATACCGGGCATATTGCTTGTAGCCGTTATTGTTACAGCATGCGTGCTTATTTTCCGGCCCCGCCCCTATCAGCAGCTTGGAAGCGAGCTTATAAAGCTGGATATACCGGGCGACTCGCAGATATGCCCCTTTGCCTCAGGCGCAGTATATATAAACTCAGAGGCACAAAGCCTGCATTTTATCGACCAGGAAGGAAACGAACAGTGGGGTTTCACAAATGCAGTAGCCGAAATGGGTATGACTTCTTCAGCCAACAGGCTGGCAATATATATTTCTACCAAGCTGCAAATGCTGGACAGTTCGGGCAATATGCTTTTTTCGGCTAACTATCAATACCCCATTCAGAAAATGGCTGTGGGCGACAGCGTCAGCGCCATGCTGCAATATACCGGAGACAGCGCGCGCCAAGTGCTGGTAATTGACAGCGAGGGACAAACTTTGGACACCCTGACCGAGCCGTCTGGACAAAACATAATTAATTTTGGGATTTTCGGAGATAATGGCTCAGGCGTCTGGATTATAACTGTGGACCATTCCTCCATCAGCCCTACCTATAGGTTTTCCACATACCGCTATGAAGAACAGAAACGCATAACGGTAAGCTATGCTGACGACGGCCAGGTTCTCTATAAACCGATTTTCTATTCTTCCTCTATAGCTCTTATAGGAAGCAGCGAGATAGTAGGAATAGATTATACAGGCGCCGTGCTTTACCGGACGCGCACCAACGGCTATGAAATCAGCCAGGAAAATACCGGTACTGACATGCTGCTTTTAAGAACTCAGCCTGACGGGCTGCGCGCAGACTCCTCCACCGAAATGATGTGCGTTTCCAACGACGGCGAATCATTAAAACTGCTTTCAGAGGAAAGCATACTGGGTGCATACTCTACCGAAAAATACTACTACATATTTACTCAGAATAATATGCTGAGATATGACAAGGGCAATATGAATAAAGTGGAATTCACAATGCCCGAAAAAATAACTGAAATTATTCCTTCGGACGGTTACATTCTGCTTAAAGGGGAATCCTATTACCGTCTGGAAATCGAGTAATAATTCAGAGGAGCGTCTATGAACTTTATTGATCTAATAGTTCTTGTGCTGCTGGGCATAGGCTTTTTAATAGGCTATTATAAGGGCTTTGTCAATACCGTAGCCAACGCCGCTTCCTTTGTGGTGGCTTATCTTTTTGCGCTTATTTTCCATGGAAGCCTTGCCGGATGGATATTAGACAGCACCAGCTTTGGCGATTCCCTGCTGTATTACACAGCAGGCGCTGAAAAACTGTCGGATATGACCATTGCAAATGTAGATGTAGCAACCTTATCCGTAGACAGGATAACCGAGGTCATAACAACTTCCGGCCTGCCAAAACCCATAGAAACGCAGATGCAGTATAACATAATAAACCAGGTATTCCTGGCCGACGGCATAACCACTATGAGCGATTATTTCAACCAGACCATAATCAATCTCACCATGTCTCTTATCTGCTTTCTGCTGATATATTTTGTAGTAAGAATAATAGTCCTTTTTGCTATAGGACTGGTTGATAAAGTATGGGGACTGCCCGTATTAAAACAGCATGATTCTCTGTTGGGAGGCTGCTTCGGCATTTTGCAGGGCGCTATGATCGCCTTTATTATATTTTCCATAGTGCCGATATTTATGTCGGTACTTCCCCTGGATATGATAGACGATATGATACAGGAATCTTTCCTGGGGCGCTTCTTTTATAACTCAAATATTATATTTAACGTATTATCCGGCCGCATATAACAATATAAATCTGACCGCAGACAGAAATAGGCCGTTACATACCCTTTCTGCGGAGAAACGAGGCATTAATTTATGAAGGTTATTTTATTGCAGGACATAAAAGGAACAGGTAAGAAAGACCAGATAATAGAGGTAAGCGATGGTTTCGCCCGAAATTACCTGTTTCCGAAAAAGCTGGCCAGAGAAGCCACCGCCGTTAACCTGAACACTATAGAAACTCAGAAAAAAGCTCTTGCTCACAGAGAAGAACTCATGAAGCAGGCGGCTGCTGATCAAGCAAAGGATCTGGAAGGCAAAATGGTAATAATTAAAACCAAAACGGGCAAGGAAGGCCGTATGTTTGGCTCTATAGGCCCTAAGGAGGTAGCGGACGCTTTAAATGCCCAGCACGGCATAGAAGCAGATAAGAAAAAAATAGTTGTGGACGCCATAAAAACGCTGGGTGAATACTCCGCCACGGTCAAGCTTTATCCTTCCATCAGCGCAAAAATAAAGGTGCTGGTACAAGCAGAAGAATAAGGGTCAGGATTAATCAGAAACGAGGGACTTAGAAATGGCCAAGGCAAAAGCAAAATCAAACAATAAACTGAAAATGTTCCTATATGCGGTTATAACCGTGCTGACTATTTTCGCACTGTTCCTAGCCTGGACGCTGTATGTGCTGACTGATTTTACAAAAGGCGGTCCTAAGACTGTGGACAGTACTGAAGACTATTATTCCATACCTCCTAAACCTACCCTGGACCCAGGAGGCGCGGAGCAGACAGATGAAGTACATCCGGATTACAGCTTCTTTGCTTCGGATATTAACCAGGACGGAGACAACATTGTCCGGGTAGAACAAAAAGATCCCAATATAATCAATATTCTGCTGGTCGGGCTTGACCAGCCTCTTACGGATAATCCGCGGAGCCGTTCAGACTGCATGATTATACTTTCATACAATCAGTCTACCAACGAGGCCAAGCTGGTATCCATTCTCCGAGATTCCTATTTCCCTGTTAAGAACAGCGGCTGGGGCAAACTGAATTCAGCCATGGTATATGGAGGAATAGGGCGCACTATTAATCTTATAAACCGTATGCTGGGCATGGATATCCAGCAATATATAATTATAGACTTTGACGGGCTGGCAGAGGTAGTAGATTTAGTGGGCGGCATATACTGCCCCATTACCGAAGCGGAAGCAGAATACCACAGGGAAAACAGCTACAAGCCCGAATTCCAGTATGATACTCCGCTTGAAGCGGGCGATCATGTTCTTCTGGATGGCATGAAAGCCATAAATCACGCACGCACCCGTTATCTTTCGGGCGGCGACTGGGAACGCACGCGGCGCCAGCGGGATGTGCTTTACGGTCTGTTGGATAGAGTAAAAGAACAGCCTCTCAGCAAATGGGTAAGCATAGCCAACGAAATTTCAAAATATATCAGGACTAACGCTGACATAAACACTATTTACAATTTGGGGAAGGCCGCCCTTATTGACAGCAGTACCGAATTCAGCATAAGCGGCGCTTCTCTGCCCTTTACCGGCACTTGGCAATATGCAACTATAGACGGCATGTCTGTAATAGATTTGGATATTGCAGAAAACGAGCGTCTTTTGCAGGAAATGATATACGGTTAAATAAAGGTATAATAAATCATACGGCCCCCAAACCTTATAAGGTTTGGGGGCCGTATGATTTATT
>ERZ827528.2545-NODE-2545-length-16471-cov-10.147478_pt1 | contig 16471 bp, 13 predicted proteins | sample MGYA00519768_ERZ827528 | MGnify/ENA primary metagenome ERZ827528 (study PRJEB31778, sample SAMEA3449343) | human gut metagenome | biome: human gut; feature: human-associated habitat; material: faeces | place: United Kingdom | collected 2010/2012 ...
ATCTGCTGGAGAACGGGGCGGCTGTCATCGCCTGCTCCCACCTGGGCAAGCCCAAGAACGGCCCCGATCCCAAGCTGAGCCTGGCGCCGGTGGCCAAGCGCCTCAGCGAGCTGCTGGGCCAGGAGGTGATCTTTGCCCACGATGTGGTGGGTGAGGACGCCCAGGCCAAGGCCGCGGCCCTGCAGCCCGGCCAGATCCTGCTGCTGGAGAACACCCGGTTCGAGCCCGGCGAGACCAAGAACGACCCGGAGCTGGCGAAGAAGCTGGCCTCCCTGGCGGACCTGTACGTGTCCGACGCCTTCGGCGCCGTGCACCGGGCCCACGCCTCCACCGCCGGCGTGGCGGCCTACCTCCCCGCTGTCTCCGGCTTCCTGATCCAGAAGGAGCTGGAGTTCCTGGGCGGTGCCATCGCTGACCCCAAGCGCCCCCTGGTGGCCATTCTGGGCGGCAGCAAGGTCTCTTCCAAGATCGGCGTCATCAACAACCTGCTGAACATCGCCGACACCATCATCATCGGCGGCGGCATGGCCTACACCTTCGCCAAGGCGCAGGGCGGCGAGATCGGCAAGTCCCTGCTCGAGGAAGACAAGTGCGCCTACGCGCTCGAGATGATCGAAAAGGCCAAGCAGAAGGGCGTCAAGCTCCTGCTGCCGGTCGATACCGTCGCGGCGACGGAGTTTGCCGCCGACGCAGAGCCCCACGTCGTCGACGCGATGCACATCCCCGCGGATATGATGGGCATGGACATCGGCCCCAAGACCGTCGAGCTCTTCTGCGCGGAGACCAAGGGCGCGGGCACGATCGTGTGGAACGGCCCCATGGGCGTTTTTGAGTTCCCAACCTTTGCGACCGGCACGAAGGCCATGGCCAAGGCGCTCGCCGAGAGCGGCGCGGTCACGATCATCGGCGGCGGCGACAGCGCGGCGGCAGCCGAGCAGCTCGGCTTTGCCGACAAGATCACGCACATCTCCACCGGCGGCGGCGCGTCGCTCGAGTTCCTGGAAGGCAAGGAATTACCGGGCGTTGCGTGCCTTTTAGACAAGTGAGAAAAATCTCTATTGATTTTCATATATTCGCATAGATCTTAGATTTAGACAGTAACAGGAGAAAAGACCCAATATGAATCGCAGATACCGTAAAACCATCATCGCAGGCAACTGGAAAATGAACAAGACCCCCAGCGAGACCAAGGCCTTTGCCGAACAGTTCAAGGCCATCCTTCCCAAAACCAAATGGTGCGACATCGTCGTGTGCGTGCCCACGGTCGACCTTTCTGCCGCCGTGCGCGCGTTCAAGGACAGCCGCATCGCTGTCGGCGCGGAGAACGTCTACTTTGAAAAGAGCGGCGCCTACACCGGCGAGATTTCCGCCGACATGCTCGCCGACCTCGGCGTGCGCTATGTCATCGTCGGCCACAGCGAGCGCCGCGCGCTCTTCGGCGAGACGGACGAGATCGTCAACAAAAAGGTCCTCGCCGCGCTCGAGGCGGGGCTGAACCCCATCATCTGCGTGGGCGAGAGCCTTGCCCAGCGCGAGATGGGCGTGACGATGGAGCTCATCGCGCTGCAGGTCAAGTCCGCCCTCGCGGGCGTGAGCGCCGAGCAGATGCGCCGCTGCGTCATCGCCTATGAGCCCATCTGGGCCATCGGCACCGGCAAGACCGCCACGGGCGAGCAGGCGGCCGAGGTCTGCACCTATATCCGCTCGCTCATCCGCGCGCAGTACGGCGCGCGCATCGCCCGCAGCGTGACCATTCAGTACGGCGGCTCGATGAAGGGCTCGAACGCCCACGAGCTGCTCTCGCACGAGGACATCGACGGCGGCCTGATCGGCGGCGCTTCGCTCGACCCCAAGGCACTGATGGAGATCGTCCACGCTGCCAACCAGGAGTAAGGAGGAAAATCGATGAATAAGACTCCCACCACGCTGATCATCATGGACGGCTTCGGCCTGTCCAACGATACCGTCGGCAACGCGGTGCGCGCGGCCAACACCCCCGTGCTCGACGGCCTTTTTGCCGAGTATGCCCACACGACGCTCCAGGCCTCCGGTCTTGACGTGGGCCTGCCCGCGGGCCAGATGGGCAACAGCGAGGTCGGCCATACCAACATCGGCGGCGGCCGCGTCGTGTTCCAGGACCTGCCGCGCATCACCCGCTCGATCGAGGACGGTACGTTCTTTGAAAATCCCGCCTACAACAAGGCGATGGACGACTGCCTCGAAAAGGGCTCTGCGCTGCACCTTTACGGTCTGCACTCCACCGGCGGCGTGCACTCCACGCTCGACCACCTCTACGCGCTTTTAAAGATGGCGCACATCAAGGGCTTAAAGCGCGTGTATATCCACGCCTTCCTCGACGGGCGCGACACGCCCCCGACCTCTGGCCGCGACTTTGTCGCAAAGACCATGGAAAAGTGCCGTGAGCTCGGCGTCGGCAAGATCGCGACCGTCATGGGCCGCTATTACGCGATGGACCGCGACAAGCGCTGGGACCGCCTCGAGAACGCCTATGACGCGCTCGTCTACGGCGAGGGCGTGCAGGATCCCGACCCCATTCACGCCATCGAGGAGAGCTATAAAAACGGCGTGACGGACGAATTCGTCGAGCCCATCGTCTGCGACAAGGACGGCATGATCTCCGACAACGATTCGGTCATCTTCTTCAACTACCGCCCCGACCGCGCCCGCGAGATCACGCGTGCGTTCGTCGACCCCGCGTTCGACGGCTTCAAGCGCGAGTTCTTCCCGCTCACCTACGTCTGCAACACCGAGTATGACGCGACCATGCCGAACGTGCTCGTCGCCTTCCCGCGCATCAGCGTGAAAAACGGCCTTGGCGAGTACCTGAGCAAGATGGGCATGACCCAGCTGCGCATCGCCGAGACCGAGAAGTACGCGCATGTCACGTTCTTCTTCAACGGCGGCGTCGAGGATCCGTATCCCGGCGAGGACCGCGTACTCGTCGCGTCCCCGAAGGTCGCGACCTACGACCTCCAGCCCGAGATGAGCGCCTACGAGGTCGCGAGCAAGTGCGTCGAGCGCATCGAGTCCGGCAAGTACGATGTCATCATCCTGAACTTTGCCAACTGCGACATGGTCGGCCACACGGGCGTGTTCGACGCCGCCGTCAAGGCCGTCGAGACCGTTGACGAGTGCGTCGGTCAGGTCGTGGAGGCGACGCTCAAGATGGGCGGCATCGCGATGATCACCGCCGACCACGGCAACGCCGAGCAGATGCTGCAAGCCGACGGCAAGAGCCCGATGACCGCGCACACGACGAATGTGGTGCCCTTCATCCTCTGCGGCGCGGGCACCGAGCTGCGCCCCGGCCGCCTCGCCGACATCGCGCCGACGATCCTCGACGTGATGGGCCTTGAGCAGCCCGCGGAAATGGACGGCAAGACGCTGATCGTCCGCTAAAAAATCGAATCTGCCATGTTTAGAAAAAGCTCTGACGGTACACACTACCGTCAGAGCTTTTTGCTCGCAATTTTCGCACGAGCCGCAAAGCGGCGGAAAGGATGAAACATGGCAGGATCGAACGGCCGCGCAAAGCGGCACTTCTTCGGCGGGACGGGCTTATACATAGCCCTGTTCCTCGGTGTGACGGCGCTGGCCGTCGCGGGCTATTGGACGCTGCTGCCGAAAAATACGACGGACAAGGACGCGGAGAACGTTTCCTCGCAGGTGGAGCTGCCGCTTGAGGACGAAACGCCGCAGATGCCGGAGGCGGAGCTGCCGCAGGAGGCGGCAAAGCCGGCAGAGCCGGTGGAGGAGCCGCCCGAGGACCTCACCGTGATGGATGAGGCCACGGGCGTGGAGGACACCGTCCCCGCGATGGAGAGCGAGACGGACGCGCAGCCCGTCGCCCCGCGGCTCGTGGTCGCGCCGCTCGTGGGGGAGGAGGTCGCGGCGTTTTCGGTCGACGAGCTCAAGTATAACGAGACGCTTGGCGACTGGCGCACGCACGACGGCATCGACATCGCCGCCGAGGTCGGCACGCAGGTGATCGCCGCGTGCAGCGGCGTTGTGACGGCGGTGCGCGACGACGACATGATGGGCACGCTCGTGACCATCGCGCACGACGACGGGTACGAGACGACGTACGCGAACCTCCGCAGCTCGCCGGGCGTCGGCGAGGGGCAGTACGTCTCCGCGGGCGAGGTCATCGGCGCGGTGGGCAGCAGCTCGATCGCCGAGTTCTCGATGCCGGCGCATCTGCACTTTTCGGTCAGCAAAGATGGGGTACCCTGCGACCCAGCAGAATTTCTAAATTAAAAATAGAGGCCGCTCAGTCATGGCTGAGCGGCCTCTATTTTTAGGGAGATCACAGCCCGCTGCGCGCATAAATCGCCCGCCAACGGCGGGCGATTTCCACACTTGCGGGCTGAGAGGTGTTTTTTGTCACGCACATGTCGCGACAAAAAACGATTTCAATTTATTTCGCGCCGTGCGCGGCGCGAAAATCTGCGATGCGTTTTGGCCTGATTTGCGGGAGTTACTCCTTTTTTGCCTTGGGGGCGGGGGAGAGTTCGTTGAGCAGGGTGAAGCCTAAGATCAGGGCGCCGCCGATGACTTGCATTGCGGTCATGCTCTCACCGAGCAGGGTGACGGAGACGAGGACGGCGACGAGGGGGTCGATGTAGCTTAAAATCGCGGCCTCCTGTCCGGGCAGCTCCTTGAGCGACGAGAAGTACAGGCAATACGTGATGCCCGTGTGGACAAGGCCGACGATGAGAAGGTTCACCCAGCCGACGGCGTTCAGCGAGCTGAGTGTGATGCCATTTGTCGAGAGCACGTAGGGGATGAGCACGACGATGGCGGACAAAAACTGCAAAAACGTGCGGTGGATGCCCTCGACCTGATGGATGGACTTGTTGAGCAGGATGACGGTCGCGTAAAACACCGCCGCGCCGAGGCCGAAGAGAATGCCCTTGAGGTCATCCAACCCGCGCGTGTCGCCAATGCCGGTGATGAGCACAAGGCCGAGTGTGGACATCACAAAGCAGAGAAATTTCTTTCCCGTGAGCTTTTCGTGGAAGAGAATGGGGCAGACGAGCGTGACGATGACGGGCGCGAAGTAATAGCTCAGTGTGGCGACGGAAACGCTCGTATAGCGGTAGGCCTCAAATAAAAGGATCCAGTTGACGCCCATCGCCGCACCGGAGAGAAGCAGCAGCGGCACCTCCTTTTTGATGCGCGCGAAGGGAATCTTCTGCCTGCTGACAAGTAAGTATACGCCGATCAGCAGCGCGGCCAGCACGGCGCGGTACAGCGCCAGCTCGCCGGACGAGACGGAAATATTGCGCACAAAAAGCCCCAGCGTGCCGAAGACGGTCATCGACATAATGAGCATGAGACGGGGGTCGGCCTTTTTCATAAAAATTCCTCGCGATCTGACAGAACATGCAAACGGTAGTTGCCGACTATCATAGCACGCGGACTTCCCGCCGTCAATCGGGAAAGTAAAAAGAGAGGGGCCGCCCAAAAGAAAACCTTTCGGACGGCCCGGAGGAGAGAGATGGGAGCGCTAACGCGTCAATACGCGGAGCAAAACAGCAAATTCGCCAAGTCCGAACACGGACAGAAACGCCACGCCGCGCAGCTGTGGCTTCTTGACGCGAATCGGTGTGATGTACAGTACGCCAAGCAGGAACAGCCCCAGCGCGTAGACGACCGCGCAGTTCAGGGAAAAGTGCAGCGAGAGCAGGTAGAAGAGCGGCGCGAGCACGGCGCTCGCCGTGACCGGCACGCCGAGGTAGTAGGCGCGGTGCTCGCTCATCTGGTTCTGCCGCTCCTCTTCCGTCACGTTGAAATAGGCGAGGCGGATGAGCGCGCAGAGCGCGAAAAACGACATCGTCGCAAGGAACCAGAGTCTATCGCAGTCCATGCTCCAGCCGATGGCGGCGGGCAGCACGCCGAAGCAGACAAGGTCGTTGAGCGAGTCGATCTGGATACCGAAGCGCTTTTCCTGTTCGGTGCGGTCCTTTTTCGTGCGGGCGATGCGCCCGTCGAAGGCATCGAGCAGCCCCGCGAGCATCAGGCACAGCATGGCGTCGAGAGGCTCGTTTTGCGCGGCGGAATAGAGGCCGCCAAGCCCCAGCAGCAGCGAGAGATAGGTTGCGATCACGGTGTAGTCGTAAACTCCGATCATAAAAAACCGTCCGATCCTTTTGGATTGCAGCACCATTATACCAGACGGCGGCGGGGAAGTATCGCTAAAATGCTGACAAGGTTATTGGCTGTGGTGTGAACGCTCGATGACGCGCGCAAAGCGCGCTTCGTCGTAGATGACCGGCACGGGGTAGACGGGGTTTGCCTCCTGCGCGGCCCAGGTGGCCATGAGGGGAATGTCCTCTTTGCGGATGCAGTTGAAGTGGTCGGGGATGCCCATGCGGGCGTTCATCGCGCGGATTTCGGCAATAAACGCCTTGGCGAGAGATTCTTCGCTCTCGCCCTTGAGGCCGACAAGTGCGGCAAGACGGGCAAGGCGCGGATAGGCCGCTTTGCCGTAGTCTTCGAGCACGAGAGGGAGAAGCACCGCGTTTGCAAGGCCATGGGGTACGCTGTAGAGCCCGCCGAGCGTGTGCGCGATGGCGTGCACGTTACCGACGCTTGCGCGCGTGAACGCCGCGCCTGCGTCGAACGAGGCCTGCAGCATCGCCGCGCGGTCGGGGAGCGACGTGCCGTCGCGGTACGCGCGCTCCAAATGCGTGAAGATGGTCACGACGGCGTTTTCCGCGAGCAGGCGCGTCTGCTTCGTGTTGTAAAAGCGGCTCAGGTACGCCTCGACCGCGTGCGTCAGCGCGTCCATGCCTGTCTCCGCCGTGATGTGTGGAGGCAGCCCGACGGTCAGCGCGGGGTCTAAGATCGCGTAGCGTGGAATGAGGCAGAGGTCGGAGATCGCATGCTTGTGGTGGTCACTGCCAGTGACAACGGCGGCGATGGTCGTCTCCGACCCCGTGCCCGCCGTCGTGGGCACGGCGATGAGCGGCGGAATGCGGCGGCGGACCTTTAAGAGTCCCACAAGCTGCGAAAGCGGCTTGTCCGGCCGCGCGAGGCGCGCCGCGGCGGCCTTGGCTGCGTCCATCGGCGAGCCGCCGCCGATGACGAGAAAGCAGTCGCAGCTATCAATCTTGTACTGCGCGGCGATCTTTTCGACCGTCTCGACCGACGGATTCGGCTCGACCGAGGAGAAGATGGAGAGCAGGATGTCCTGCTCGTCAAGTTTTTCCTGCAAGGCGCGGAAGTGCTCGTCCGCGCACTGGCGGCGGCTCGCGATGACGAACGGGCGGCGCAGGCCGTTTTCGCGCAGAATGTCTGCGGCGCACAGTAAACTCCCCTCGCCCGAAAAGACCTCCGGCGTGCGCCAGGGGAGAAAGCGCGCGCCGACGGCAAAGCAGCACTGGAACGCGCGGCAGAAAAACGTGTTCATAGGACTTCTCCTCTTCCGAAAAATACAGACTCAGTATACCACGGAAAAACGCGCAAAAAAAGGGCTGCGCGAATGCGCAGCCCTTCTATATGCTTTCTGAACGGCTTACTCCTCGTCGTCCTCGGTCTCGATGATGCCGTAGCCGCCGTTGTTGCGGCGATAAACGACGCAGATCGCATCGCCGAAATCGGTGTTGCGGAAGACGAAGAAGCTGTGGCCCAGCAGGTTCATCTGCAAAATAGCTTCCTCCACGCTCATGGGCTTGACGGTGAAGCGCTTGGTGCGCACGATGTCGAACGTGCCCTCCTCGTGGGCCTCGAACTCCTCGGGCAGCTCCGGCAGCACAGCCTCGGCGCGCAGGTTCTTGGCAAGGCGGGTCTTGTTCTTGCGGATCTTGCGCTCGATCTGGGCCGTGGCCTCGTCGATCGCGCCGCGCATGTCGCCGTCCGGGTCCTCACATACCGCGCGGAACAGCGTGCCGTTGGCGCCGCGGAGCATGATCTCGGCGACACAGCGATTCTTCTTCTCGACGGAGAAGGTGACAGAAGCCTCGGGCTCCTCCTTGAAAAACTTCTCGAGCTTGCCGACCTTTTTCTCGGCATAGGCCTTGACGGAATCGTTCAGGGAGACTTTTTTGCAGGTGTAGGTGAATTTCATAGTGTTGGCTCCTTTCGTTGGTGAGGAAGGAAAGAGAGGGCGAAGGGCTCTTCTGTTTCCTTTTCTGTATCATAGCACAAATGAACGAAAATTTCAAATGAACGATATATGAATTGAGCATTCTTGTACATATTGACAAAATGTAAGGCACACGACGCGAATTGACAAAAGGCGGCAGAATGCGGCAAAAGCTCCCATTGACGGTTTGGCGGACGGGCGGTATCATAAGCATCGGAAGCTTTCCAATATCCCACCCATTTGAGCCGCGGGCCATCCTGGCCGGCGGCTCCTTTTTATTTCACGCAAGAAAAAAGCGCCCTCAACGGGCGCTTCAATAATGTTCTCTTTTTAGTTGCTGACGTCATAGAATGTCTTTTCTCCCGGCGTTACGTAGCCGAGCTGATCGCGCGCGAGCTCCTGCAAAAACTCAGGGTCGTCGGCCTTTTCGAGCGCCGACGAGAGCGCGTCGTTCTCCTGCTTGGCAGTGTCAAGATCGCTCTGCAGCGCGGTGAGTTGGCTGCGCGCGTCGTCGATCTGGCTCCGCAGATGAATGAGCTGCACCCCTACCAGTGCGATCAGAATTGCGATGACGAGCATCGTGAGAAAGCTGGTGCGCTTTTTGCCTTTTTTGGCCTGCTCTGCCATGCCGATGAGCCTCCTTTTTCCTTGCGCGGCGCAGCGAATAACGGGCGCGGCGCTCATACGACTTTATTATAAGCCGGTTTCTGGAAAAAAGAAAGTATCTTTTGCAAAGTTTGGCAAGTTTACCATAAACTTTTTGGAGCCACCGCAGCGGCGCCGCCGCTAATCGCGCAAAGGAGAACAGCACCTCCGCCCAGAAGGCCCATAGCGGACGGAAAAGCCGTGCGCAGAGCGTGAAGTAGCTCACCGCGCCAAAAAACGCCGAGCAAAGCATATAGAGCCGCAGCTCGCCCCCGCCGATGCGCAGCGCGAAGAGAAACGTCAGCAGCGCGAACGCCGCGCAGTAGAGGAGATCGAGCGCGCTCGTAAAGCGCCGCTTCGTCGCCCGCTGCAGCCGCACGGCGCGCAGCAGGTCATAGAGGAGAGAAAGGATGAAGCCGAGCAGGAGCGAGGCGAGAAAGCACCGCGCCTGCTCGGAGAGCGACACGCCCACGGTGCCTCAACCCCCGAACAGGCGCGAGAGCAGGCCGCCGCGGCTTGACGGCGCATCCTCAAAGGCGATGGCGTCAATGCGCCCGTCGACATGCAGCTCGCCGCCGTCGAGGCTCAGCTTGCCGATGTGCAGGCTGTCGCCCGTGACAACGAGCACGCCGAGCGACGTGTTCATCACGATCTCGGTCTCATCGAAGCGGTCGACATCCTCCACGCCGGAGACCGTCAGGCTCTCACGGCCGGATAATTCGATGCGCTGGGGAGAAGCGGGGGAAGTGTCGTAAGTCATAGTCAGAACCCGTCCTTTCGCTTTGGGCGCAAAGAAAGCGCCCTCCATACGATAACGTATGAAGGGCGCACCCAAAATAGTACGGTTTACTGTGCGTTCACTTCGCGGTAGAGGAGCGAGGCCTCGCTCTTGCCGGCGGTCTCGGATACATCGAGCACCTCGACCGCGAGCACGCGTTCGCCGAAGTGCAGCGCGATCACGTCGCCGACCTTCACGTCGTACGACGCGCGGGCGACCTTGCCGTTGACGGTCACGCGGCCGCCGTCGCAGGCTTCGTTGGCCACGGTGCGGCGCTTGATAAGGCGCGAGACCTTGAGATATTTGTCAAGACGCATGGAATTCGTCTCCTTTTCGGAAAAGTGCGGGATCAAAGGGGCTCCACCAACTCAAACGGCGGCGCATCGCGCCGCCGTTTTGATGATGAAAGAGCTTGACTGGGGAATTACTCCGCGACAGCGTCCTTGAACGCCTTACCAGCCTTGAAGGTCGGGACCTTGGAAGCGGCGATGGTGATGCTCTCCTTGGTCTTGGGGTTGCGGCCGGTGCGCTCAGCGCGGTGCTTGGTCTCGAAAGAGCCGAAGCCGACGAGCTGGACCTTCTCGTCGTTCTTCAGGGAGTCGATAATGGTGTCGAGGGCAGCGTTGATCACAACCTCGGACTCCTTCTTGGAAATGCTGGCTTTTTCCGCCACGGCAGCAATGAGTTCAGTCTTGTTCATCGTTTGATCCTCCTGAATAGTGTCCGGAGACGGGGCCTCCGGGGTGTATATGAGCAAAAAGCGTTGCCGCTTTTGGTCATCTGAGTTGTTCCTTGGCGTTGTTCCACAGCGCCATCAGCTCATCGAGCGGGAGAGCGGACATATCCTCGCCGCGCGCATTCACCGTCTCTTCCACCTTGCGGAAGCGCGCGATGAATTTTTCGCAGGTCTTTGAAAGCGCCGCCTCGGGGTCGACGCCGCAGAAGCGGCCGACCTTGACGGCGGCAAACAGCACGTCGCCGAGCTCTTCTTCAAAATTCGTGCCGCTTTCGACGGCGGAGCGCAGCTCCTGTGTCTCCTCGTCGAGCTTGTCGAGCGCGCCGGAGACATCAGGGAATTCAAAGCCCGCCTTCGCGGCCTTGCTCTGCAGCTTGTCCGCCCGCCAGAGGGCGGGGAGTGAACGGGCGACGGAATCCATCGCGTCGGCCGTGGTGCGCTGGCCCTTTTCCTGCCGCTTGAGCTTGTCCCAGTTGACGAGCACCTGCTCGCTGTCGTCCGCCCGCGTGTTCGAAAACACGTGCGGGTGGCGGAAGATGAGCTTTCGCACCACGTGGTCGGTCACATCGTCGGTCGTGAAGCGGCCGGCTTCCTCTTCCATGTGGATGTTGAAGAGCACCTGCATCAGCACATCGCCGAGCTCTTCTTTCATCAGTTCGGGATCGTCGAGGTCGAAGGCCTCGGCGGCCTCATACGCTTCTTCAAGGAAGTTGCGGCGGTTCGACTCGTGCGTCTGCTCGCGGTCCCACGGGCATCCGCCCGGCGCGCGCAGAATGCGCAGGATGTCAACAAGGTCGTCATATGTGTAGACAGCTTTCTCAGGATAATTTATCATATATTCCCTCTCATTGCAAGGTGTTTTGCGCAATTTCCCTGATTTTTCAGGGGTTTTCAGCGCACGTGCAGGATGTGGGCGAGCTTTTCGCCCTTGGGCAGCAGCGCGAGGTCGTCGTGCGTGACGATCCGCAGTGCGAGGACAAGCGCGACGTACACGATGACCGCCAGCACGACCGCAAGGCCGACGTTCACGATCTGCGTCGTGGTCGCGCCGCCAAGCGCGATGTGGGCGGCGAAGAAGCGATAGGAGAATCTGGCGCACACGGCCATCACGAGCGATGCGATCAGCGGCTTGGCAAAGACCTTGAAGTAATTCGGCTTATCCTCCATCGTGCGGTAGACGAAAAAGAGGTTGAGCGACGATACGATCACAAAGCACACGAGCGTGCCGAAGGGAGCGGCGTGGATGTTGATGGACGGCACGGCGGTGAGGTTGTAGTTGAAGATGATCTTGACCACGCCGCCGATGAGCATCGTGAAAACGGGCACATGCACGCGGCCGTAGGACTGCAGGATGGAGTTTGAAATGAGCATCAGGCAGACGAACATGCTCGCGATGCCGAGCACGGCCAGAAGCGAGCCGCCGAGCTCGCTGTCGTAGCGCGGGTAGCAGAGCTTCATAATGGGCTCAGCCAGCGCCCAGAGGCCAAGGCCCATCGGGAAGGCCATGAGCCCCGTGACGCGCAGCGACGAGTTGATGACGCGGGACGTGTGCACGCGGTCGTTACGCGCAAGGGAGGCCGACACCGTCGGGATGACGGAGATCGTCAGCGCCGTCATCATCGACGACGGCAGGTTGTAGAGGTTCATGCCCGAGGAATACGTGCCGTAGAGGTGGCGCGTCTCCTTGAGCGTGTAGCCCAGCGCGTTCTGGAGCTGGCCCTGCACGAGCGACGTGTCGATCAGCGTGATGATCGAGACCATCGAGGCCGACAGCGTGATGGGGATGGCAATGGAGAGCAGGCGCTTCAAGATCGCGCCGGATGCCTCCGGCGTGTCTGTGCCCGGGGTGCGCGGGCGGTGGCGCAAGTAGTCGATGAGCATGTAGACGAGCGCGAGCACCGAGCCGACCGTCACGCCGACGATGGCCGCGGCCGCGGCGATGTAATCCTCGTACCCAAGGCTCACGACGTACATCGAAAGGCCAAGGCCGATGAAGAGCTTGCTGACCGCCTCGATGATCTGCGAGACGGCGGTCGGCGTCATGCGAAAGCTCCCCTGCGCAAAGCCGCGGAACGCGGCAAGGCAGCCGACGCACACAACGCCCGGGGCAAGCGCCTTGATGCCGTAGGCGGCGTTCGGGTTATTGAGAAGCGCCGCGCACTTCTCGTTGCCGAACCACATGATGACAAACGAGAGGACACCGAGCGTTAAAAACGCGGCGAACGACACCTTGAGCACGCGCCGTGCCTGACGCTCGCGCCCGAGCGTCTTCGCCTCCGAGATCATCTTCGAGAGCGCCACGGGAAGTCCCGCGGTCGAGATGGTCAGAAGCACGGCATAGATGTTGTAGGCGTTGTTGAAGTCGGCGTTGCCCGTCTCGCTCAGGATGTTCGCGAGCGGGATCTTGAAGAGCGCGCCGATGATCTTCACGATGACGACGCCGGCGGCCAACACCGCCGCGCCGCCGAAAAAGGACTGCTTCTTTTCCGTAGCCATTAAAATTTCGACCTTTTCCTTTTCGCTGAAATAAACTGTTTTACAGCCGCTCGAGGCAGCCGAGGATGAGCGAGGAGAAATGCGGGGCCGACTGCTCTGCCATCTCGTTGACCTCCTCGCCGGAGAGCGGCTGGGGCAGCACGCCCGCGGCCATATTGGCGCAGAGCGTCACGCCGAGGATCTCATACCCGCAGTGCGCGGCGGCGATGGCCTCCGGCACGGTGGACATGCCCACGGCGTCCGCACCGAGCACGCGCGCAGCGCGCACCTCGGCGGGCGTTTCGAACTGCGGGCCGGGGAAGTACATGTAGACGCCCTCGCGCAGCGTGAGGTCCTGCTCCTTGGCGACTTCCTTCGCGAGCTCGCGCAGGCGGGGGGAGTAGACATTGGACATATCGGGGAAGCGTGTGCCGAACTCGTCGATATTCGGCCCCCAGAGCGGGCCAAAGTCGAAGAGCTTGATGTGATCGGAAATGAGCATCAGATCGCCCGCGGAATACTCGGTATTCACCGCGCCCGCGGCGTTCGTCACGATCATCGTCTTTGCGCCGAGTAAGCGGATGACGCGGCAGGCGTAGGCGGCGTCCTCCATCGTGTAGCCCTCGTAGCAGTGCATGCGGCCCTGCATGACCGCCACGCGCTTGCCGCGCAGCTCGCCGAAAACGAAGCGGCCCTCGTGTCCCGGCGCGGTGGACGCGCGGAAGTGCGGGATGTCCGCATAGCTCACGCAGGTGCGCGCCTCGACGCGGTCTCCGAGAAAGCCCAGGCCGCTGCCGAGCACCAGCAGTACCTCGGGACGGAAATCGCCGAGGTGAGACGCGATCATATCCGCGCTCTCGCAGTAATCATCATAGGTGAAGTGCGGCTTGACCGCGTCGGCGGTAAAGAAATCACTCTTATTCATCGTTATTCTCCTTGTTCGGCGTAAAAGCGGGCGAAGTCCATCAGGTTCGCGCGGCGCTTTTCGGGCCGGTCGATGTATTCGCGCGGGTATTTGGCGTTGAACGCGCGGCGGATCTGCCCGCCGCCGACCATCTTGGTCGAGCCGCCCGCGCCGAGCGAAAGGATGGAGTGCAGCTCTTCCATGATGTAGATGTTGTAGAGCCCCGTGCCGCCGGGCTTCGTCCAGCCGACATTTTCAAAGCTGCCGGACATGTACTTCTGGCGGTAGAGATAATAGGGGGCAAAACCATGTTTACGCAGCGTGGGGTCGGCATAGTCCAGCATTTGCGCGACCTCGTCCGCGCCGGGGATGCGGCTGCCTTCGAGCATGATGCGGCTGCCCTTTTTGAGCGACAGCGTGTGCACCGTGATGTTGTCCGCGCCCATCGAGATGACCTCGTCGAGACTCCTGGCAAAGCCCTCGGGCGTGTCCTCGGGCAGACCCGCGATCAAATCCATGTTGACGTGCGGGAAGTTGGCGGCGCGCACCTGCTCCATCGCGCGGCGGATGTCGTCCGCCGTGTGGCGGCGGCCGATGGCCGCGAGGACGTTGTCCTCCATCGTCTGGGGGTTGATGGAAACGCGCGTGGTGTTGTGCGCGCGCAGCACGCGCAGCTTTTCTTCGTCGATCGTATCGGGACGGCCCGCCTCGATCGTCAGCTCGGCGAGACCGTTAAAGTCAAAATTCTGCTCCAATTTCGTGAGCAGGCGGTCCATCTGATCGGCGGTCAGCGTGGTCGGCGTGCCGCCGCCCATGTAGAACGACTTGACGTTCAGCCCCAACTCGCGCACGAGCTGCCCCGCGGCGGTGATCTCGTCGAAAAGCGCCTCCAGATACGGCTCGACGAGCGAGAACGACTTTTCGACGCTCTGCGCCACAAAGCTGCAATACGCGCACCGCGTCGGGCAGAACGGGATGCCGACATAGAGCGAGATATCGTTCGGCTCCAGCTCCGCCGCGGCGCGGATGCCGGCGTCCGCCGCCTCAATGGCGAGGCGGGCGCGCGCGGGCGTGACGCAGTAGAGCTCCTGCAATTCCTTTTCCGCACGTTTTTTGCCGCCCTCGCGGATGAGCGAGAGCGCGACCTTGCTGGGCCGCACGCCGGTCAGGCTCCCCCACGCGGGGGAGATGCCGAGCAGGTCCTTCGCCGCGCCGAAAAAGCTGATGCCGACGGCGTGACGGCGCTGTCCTTCTTTTTCATACTCCGTGCCGGAGAGGGGATAGTCGTAGCTGTGGGCGGCGGACTTGCCGTCCATGCCCAGCTCCGTCGTCACCTGCACGCGCTCATCCTCTTCGGTGAGCGTCACGCGCGCCCAGCGCGTGTCGGCGGTTTTGTCGACCGTGCCGTAAACGGGCTTTTCGCCGGGAAAGAGCGTGAGTAAGCTCTGCTCCAGCGCGTATTTTTCATCATGCCCAATGAGCTCAAGTTTCATGTGGTTTCGTGTCCTTTATCGCAGCGCATGGCGCAGATACGGGTTCATCGCCTTTTCACGCGCGAGCGTTGTGGAATTCATGTGGCCGGGGTAAACAGTGTAGTCGCCTTCGATCTGGGCGAGACGGCGCAGCGAGGCGAGCATCTGCGCGTCGTTGCCGCCGGGAAGATCGGTGCGGCCCATCGAGCCTGCAAACAGCGTGTCGCCGGGGAACATCGCGTCGCCGACCAGCAGCGTCACGCCGCCGAGCGTGTGGCCCGGCGTGGCGAGAACTTTGATCGTGAGCGAGCCGAGCGGCAGCGTATCGCCCTCGCCATAGTATTTGAGATCGGGGACGAGGTCGGCCATCGGGTAGTGGTAGATGCCGGTGGAGTGGGCGTCCGCCTCGCCGATGTAGACGGGCACGTCCGGCAGCGCCTTTTTGAGCGCAGGCACGGCAAGCGTGTGGTCGCGATGTCCGTGGGTCAGGAGAATGTATTTGAGCGTGACGCCCTCGCTTTTGACGAGCGCGAGCAGTTTTTCCGCCTCGTCGCCCGGGTCGATGAGCGCAGCGGACTTCGTTTCCTCGTCGATGAGCAGGTAGCAATTCGTCTGCAGGGAGCCGACGACAGTGGTGATGACTTTCATGAAGAAATAACCCCTTTCTTTACTGCTTTTTCGGTGCGTCTAAGTCGGCGGAGTCCACGATCAGCGTGAACGGCCCGTCGTTGAGCGATTCGACCTCCATGTAGGCGCCGAATTCGCCGGTTTCAACATGGTAGCCCTTTTCGCGGCAGATCTCTACGAACTTTTCATACATCGGGATGGCGATCTCAGGCCGCGCGGCGCTTAAAAATTCGGGACGGCGGCCCTTGCGGCAGTTGCCGTAGAGCGTGAACTGCGAGACGATAAGAAGCTCGCCGCCGACATCGTCGAGGGAGAGGTTGATCTTGTCGTTCTCGTCGTCAAAAATGCGCAGCGAGCAGAGCTTGTCCGCCATCTTGCGGCATTTTTCTTCCGTGTCGTCAGGCGCAACGCCCAGCAGGATCAAAAAGCCCCTGCCGATCTTGCCCTTGAGTTCTCCGTCGATCGTAACGGAGGCGTGTTTAACCTTAGTCAATACTGCTCGCATGATGATTCTCCTTTTTATCCCCAAAGGGGGAGTGTTTTGGTCCCCACTGCCGTGGGGAGCGCGGTTCAAAGGGGGTATTCTCTTCTCGAAGAGAATACCCCCTTTGTATCCCCCAGAGAAGGACGAGGGGAGTCCCCCTCGACCCCCGACATTGTGAGTTTGTAGCTTGAAGAGCTGCACGCGCTGCGCAATCGGGTGCGGTGTACATGGCTTCGCCAT
>ERZ827528.2548-NODE-2548-length-16460-cov-3.225236_pt1 | contig 16460 bp, 9 predicted proteins | sample MGYA00519768_ERZ827528 | MGnify/ENA primary metagenome ERZ827528 (study PRJEB31778, sample SAMEA3449343) | human gut metagenome | biome: human gut; feature: human-associated habitat; material: faeces | place: United Kingdom | collected 2010/2012 ...
GCTGTTCATTGATGTGCGAGCCAAGCAGCGTGATTCCGACACTGCGGAGATTACTAATGCTTTCGGACTCAACACGCTCCGAAATATAGTCGCGTCCAACGGTTGTTATCAGGTAAAAAGTGATGGCAAACAGGACGAGATAAAATGCTAATAACTTTCGACCGAGGGTCGTCTTTAAGTATTTTTTCATACGAAGTCTCCTATGCGTTTACTTCAAATTTGTAGCCAATGCCCCATACAGTCGTAAGAGACCATACCGGGTTCTCGGTTAATTTCTCGCGGATTCGTTTGATATGAACATCCACGGTTCGAGTTTCGCCAATGTATTCATACCCCCAGATTTGGTCTAAAAGCTGCTCTCTTGTAAATACTTGATTAGGTGATGAAGCAAGGAAGTACAATAATTCAATCTCTCTTGGAGTCATTTCAACAGGTTTGCCCTTGTAAATAACTTCGTAGTTTGAAAGATTAATAATAAGGTCCTTGTATTCAACACGTTTTTCATCAGGCTTCTTTTCGACAGGAGCCGGAGCTTCAGTGTAACGTCTGAGAACTGCCTTAACACGGGCAACAAGTTCCTTTGAGTCAAAAGGTTTAATAATATAGTCATCTGCACCAAGTTCAAGACCTAAAACTTTGTCGAAAACTTCTGTTTTGGCAGAAAGCATAATAATAGGAACCTTTGATTCTCTTCTTATCTCACGGCATACTTCGTATCCGTCAAGACCAGGTAACATAATATCCAACAAAATAAGATTTGGAGCATATTCTTTAAACGCATCAAGAGCCGACTGGCCATCATGTTCAATACGTGTTTCGTAGCATTCCTTAGTTAAATATAAAGATATAAGGTTTGCAATGTTTTCATCATCGTCAACTATTAAGATTTTCTGTTTGTTTGCCATTTTAAATCCTCCTGTTAAAAAAATCTATTTAAATTCTACAACTGTTGCACCTGCACCACCTTCGCCATGTTCACCTGTTCTGTAGGATTTTACATAACTACATTTCTTAAGATGGTTTTGAACTGCATTTCTAAGAGCTCCGGTGCCTTTGCCGTGAATAACATATACCTGTGGCAAATGTGCAATGTAAGCATCATCTAAGTATTTATCAAGTTGAGAAATAGCTTCGTCAACTGTTTTTCCAATTAAATTAATTTCAGTTTTAATATTCATAGACTTGTTCATTTTAATCTTGCCTGTTGAACCACGGGTTAAGCCTGGTGCCTTAATATCAGGTTCGTCAATAATTTCAAGGTCACGAATATTAACCTTAGAGTTTAGTATACCCATTTTTACTGTAAGATTACCGGCTGCATTAGGTAATGAAGCAACAGTACCGTTAAGATTCATGCTCAAAACTTTTACACCTGTGCCAAGCTTAAAGTCGGAAGGCTTGTAAGCCTTTTTAGGTTTGGCAGCTTTAATTGATGAGCCAACCTGGTTCTTTTTAAGCTTTGCTCCAACATTACTTCTGGATTTTTCCATTTCGCGGGTATTGCCGGATTTTCCATATTTATTAATAGTTTTAATAGCTTCGTCGGCTGTTTCCTTAGCTTCCTTAAGAATATCAACAGCTTCTTCGCGTGCCTTGTTAAGGATTTTGTCACGCTGTTCATTAAGCTTTTCTGTCTTAAGTTCATAATCACGTTTAAGTGATTTAATCTGAGACTTGTAAACTGCAATAGTTTCCTGATCTTTTTCAATCTGGATTCGCTGTCTTTCTATTTCGGACAAAACATCCTCAAACTGCTCATTATCTGAATCGATGTGAGACTTAGCATCTTCAATAATGTAGTCAGGAAGACCTAACTTGCTTGAAATAGCAAAAGCATTACTCTTTCCGGGAACACCAATAAGAAGTCTGTAAGTTGGTCTGAGTGTTTCTACGTCAAACTCGCAACTTGCGTTTTGAACTCCCTCAGTTGATAAGGCAAATAATTTTAATTCACTGTAATGTGTTGTTGCCATAATTCTTGAACCGATGTTTTTAAGGAAAGTAAGAATTGAAATGCCAAGGGCTGCACCTTCCACAGGATCCGTTCCTGCACCAAGTTCATCGAAAAGTACCAGTGAATCCTGATCTGCCTGATTAAGTATATTAACAGTATTAACCATATGGGCCGAAAAAGTACTTAAACTTTGTTCAATACTCTGTTCGTCGCCAATGTCAGCAAAAACTTCTTTGAAAACTGCAAGTTTGCTGCCCTCAAAAGCCGGAATATGAAGTCCCGCCTGGCCCATAAGCGTTAAAAGTCCTACAGTTTTAAGTGAAACTGTTTTACCACCGGTGTTAGGACCTGTAACAATCAAAAGGTTAAAGTCTTTTCCAAGATGAATGTCTATAGGCACAACCTTTTTAGGATCCAAAAGAGGGTGGCGTCCCTTCTTAATATTAATCTGTCTTTGATCATTAAACTCAGGCATTGAAGCTTTCATTTCTTTTGCAAGAGAAGCCTTAGCGAAAATAAAGTCAAGCTTAGGTAATATTTTCATGTCTGTTTTTAATTCGTAAATATGTTCAGCACAAGCCATACTAAGGTTTGCAAGAATAATCTGGATTTCATCAGCTTCCTTGCCTTCTAACTCGCGGAGTTTATTGTTAAGTTCAACAACAGCAGCAGGTTCAATAAACAAAGTAGAACCTGTTGAAGACTGGTCGTGAATAATACCGTTAACATTGCCACGGTATTCCTGCTTAACAGGTACACAATAACGTCCATCCCTCATTGTAATAAGGGCATCCTGAAGATAAGTGTGACCTGACTGGGAATTAATGAGAGATGACAACTGGCTGTGAACACGGTCGTTGGTAATCTTCATCTGTCTTCTTATATTTTTTAGATTAGCAGATGCATCGTCAGCTATTTCATCCTCTGAAATAATACATCTTTCAATGTCATTCTTCAAATTAGTTAAAGGTTCAATAGCCTCAAACATATCATCAAGACTATCTCTTTCAGCCTCATCATCACGGCGGGAGAAAGTTTTAACTCTTAAGGCAACTTTTAAAAGGGAGTCAATTCTAAGTAATTCTCCGGTGCCAAGAGTACTTCCAATCTCTAATCTTTTAATGGATTCGCCAATATTGTGAATACCTGAGAAAGAAAGGCTTCCTTTCTGCCAGATTCGTGATAAGGCATCACCTGTCTGTTTCTGATTTTCTTTTATTTCATGAATATCGGCAGATGGAACAAGTGCGTGGCAAAGCTTCTTGCCAGGCTCAGAACCTGCCTGATTTTCTAACATTTTTATTATTTTATAGTATTCAAGGGTTTTAAGAACTTTTTCGTTCATGATAAAGCCTCCAATTCTTGTATTTAGATACATAATCAATTATAATAAAGATTGACTGTCAGGTAAAGAAAATCTTAACATTTGGAGGAAAAGATGAGATATATAGAAACATTAAGAGAGGGCGAAAGAATTCAGGAAACATATTTGTGCAGACAGAGAACTACTGCAATGACTAAAACAGGAAAAGAATACGAGAATGTTATTCTTCAGGACAAAACAGGTTCCTTGGACGCCAAGATATGGGATCCGCACTCAATGGGGATAGATGAGTTTGATGCACTTGATTATGTTGAAGTAAATGGTGATGTAACAGTATTTAACGGTCAGACACAGCTTAGTATTAAGCGTGCAAGAAAGATTAGCGAAACAGATGTTGACCCGACTAATTATTTACCATGTACTAACAAAAACATTGACGAAATGATGATGGAATTAACAAAATTCATCGCCGGTGTTAATAACCCTTATTATAAACAGGTTTTAACAAAATTATTTATTGACAATACAGAATTTGCGGAAGCATTTAAGAAGCATTCAGCAGCCAAAAGCGTACATCACGGTTTTATTGGCGGTTTGCTTGAACATACATTATCTGTTGCAAAAATGTGTGACTTTTTTGCAAAACAGTATCCTATTTTAAATAGAGATTTACTTATGACATCAGCTATTTGTCACGATATTGGAAAGGTTTATGAACTTTCAGACTTTCCAATGAATGATTACACAGATGCAGGTCAGTTACTTGGACACATTGTTATGGGCTCAGAAATGCTTGGAAAGATTATGGATTCAATTCCTGATTTTCCAACTAAGTTAAAGAATGAATTGAAGCATTGTATTCTTGCACATCATGGAGAGCTTGAATATGGTTCACCTAAAAAACCGGCTCTTATTGAGGCAATGGCACTTAATCTTGCAGACAATGCAGATGCAAAGATTGAGACAATGACAGAACTTTTAAACAGTAACAGTTCTGCTTCATCAGACCAGTGGTTAGGATACAACAGATTGCTTGAAACTAATGTTAGAAAGACAAGCGAATTAAAGTAATAAATAGATAATAATACAAATACGCAATAATTAGCATAAATATGCGAAAAAATATACAGATAATTATTTAAAGGAATTTTCATGATTAAGAAAAATGATATTTTAGATTTAACAATTGAAGATTTAGGCGTAAACGGAGAGGGTATAGGCAAAGTTGATGGCTATACTCTTTTTGTTAAAGACGGAGTAATCGGCGACAAAGTTACAGTAAAGGTTATGAAGGCTAACAAGAATTTCGGGTTTGCCAGATTAATGGAAATAAAAGAGCCTTCTAAAGATAGGGTTTCGCCAAGATGCAGTGTGGCAAGACAGTGTGGCGGATGCCAAATTCAGTGCATTAATTACAAGGAGCAGCTTAGATTTAAGAAGAATAAAGTGTACAACAACCTTGTGCGAATCGGTGGTCAGAGCGACTTCGTAATGAATGATGTAATGGGAATGGATGAGCCTTTTAACTATAGAAATAAGTCTCAATTTCCAGTTGGAATGGATAAGGAAGGAAATATTATTTCAGGTTTTTATGCAGGAAGAACTCATTCTATTATAAATATAGACAGTTGCGACCTTGGCTTAAAAATTGATGGCCGTGATGTAAACAAAGAAGTCATGGATACCGTAAAGGCATTTATGACTAAATATAGAATTGCACCTTATAATGAAGTAACTCACAAGGGCTTGGTTCGACACGTACTTATTAGAATTGGTGCAAAAACAAAGCAGATAATGGTTTGCGTAATTATAAATGGCAAGGATCTTCCAAACAAAGAGAAGCTGGTTGAAGAGTTATGTAAACTTGAAGGAATGTATAGCATTTCTCTTAACATTAATACTAAGAAAAGCAATGTGATTCTTGGGGACAAGGTGATTAACTTATATGGCCCCGGATATATTGAGGATTATATTGGAGATGTGAAATTTAGAATTTCTCCGTTGTCATTTTTCCAGGTCAATCCTGTTCAGACGGAGAAATTGTACAATAAAGCTTTAGAATATGCAGATTTAACAGGTAATGAAATGGTATGGGATTTGTATTGTGGAATCGGCAGCATATCACTATTTCTTGCAAAGAAGGCAAAGCAGGTTCTTGGAGTTGAGATTGTGCCTGCGGCAATTGCTGACGCAAAAATAAATGCTAAGATAAATAGCATCGACAACGCAGAATTTTTCGTTGGAGCAGCAGAAGATGTGGTAACGGAATATTTTGATAACCACGCAGGGGATGCAGAATGCAAGCCGGATGTTATAGTGGTAGACCCACCACGAAAAGGCTGCGATGAAAAACTGCTTTCAACAATAGTCAAGATGAACCCTAATCGTGTGGTTTACGTAAGCTGTGACAGCGCAACGCTTGCAAGAGATGTGAAGTGGCTTAGTGAAAATGGTTATAAGTTAAAAGAGGTCACACCTTGTGATATGTTTGGTCAGACAACACATGTAGAGTGCGTGGTTGCACTACATCGGGTCGATATGTAAGAATCCTTATTTTTTTGAAAGGAGCATTTGAAAATGGAAGAAATTAAGAATGTTAATCTGACACAATTGAAACCTTTTAAAAATCATCCCTTTAGGATTTCTTCACAATCCAAAATATAACGTATATCCAGTCATCGAATTTATTGAAAAGCACATTAGTAAACTTTGCGAAGAAGGTGTTGTATGGGCAGGATATTTTATGTGTCTAGAAAAAGATGGATAAAGCAATAGATAATTGAACTTCAAGAGAAAACGTAGTATAATACAAACATGCAATTGTACCATTGGACGGAATTATAAAATAGTATAATACAGAAACTATAACACAGATAAAATGATAAATGGTGCTTTTGGTTAACGATATAAAAAGAAAGGGGAATAAGATATGAGCAGGAGCATAAAGAAATGTTTTGCAGTTATGCTAGCACTCGTTGTTTTCGTGTCGGGGATGAGCAATATGTCATTATCTACATTGGCAGATGATACAATTCAAGAAACAACTGCGATTTCTGAAGAGACAACTGATACAAAAGAAGATGCAACGCCTGCAAAAGAAGATGCAACCCTTGCAGAGGAAGATGCAACAGTGTGGGAAGAAAGCACCAAAGATGTAACAGCAGAATTGGGACGTGCTGAAAATCCTGTGAAAAAAATTGTGGATACGCCTTTGAAAAAAGCTGTTAGAGCAGTTCTTCCGGAACCAAGCGGTCTGGGAAGATTTGAGGCAGAAAATTGCGATACTGTGCACGGCTCAGGAAGTGAACCAAAGAAAAACAGTGGCAATGAAAATTTTTCGAATAGTGGTTGGGTTTCCGACATGAATACATGGCCGAATGATGAACCTTCCTACATTACGACAAATGTAAATTGTCCGTCTGCTGGAAGATATGAAATCAAAATCGGATATACTGCTGGGATTAATGGTATGGGCGATGATAAAAGTAAGCCGACAGAAATTGACGTCAGAGTTAACGATGGAGAGTGGATTCATATAGATGGTGTTCCTTTAACAGATTCTTGGAATACTGTTAGTGTCGTTAGTAAAGAAATTAATTTAAAGAAGGGTAATAATAAGATTGATGTTACAGGTGCGCGCAATGTGTGGTATGGTGATACCAATAATTGGCAGTGGGTCAATCTGGATTATTTTGACCTTGTGGCAATAGAAGTGCCGGCAGAAGGCAGACATGAAGCAGAACATGCTGATTCATATACACAAGGCGGTGCAAAGAATCCGGCTAAAGTTGATATCAATGCAGATAATGATTGGAATAAAAAGTTTTCGGGAAGTGGATATGTTGGCAACTTAAATTCCTATCCTCTGGATGATGAAGGAAAGGATATTCGTTCCTATCTGACACAGAAATTATACGCTGAAAGACCGGGAAAATATTTGTTGACCATAGGATATGCGTATAGAAATAATGCAGGTGATGGCAGCAAACCTACGAATATTGATGTCAGATTGAATGGAGGATCATGGAAATCTGTTACAGCAAACCAAACGGCAGATTGGAATGATGTAAGAGAGGTTAGCACTGTTATTGAATTAAAACGTGGAGAAAATACCATAGATATAACAGGTGCAAGTAATATATGGTATGCAGGAACAGAAGATTACTGGCAGCAGATTAATTTAGACTATTTTGATATTTCTTCTCCTTTAGCAGAAGGAATACATGAAGCAGAAGAGTATCATGTATCCGGAAACAAAAGTGACGATAAGCAGTATAAAATAAAAGATGATGGTGGTGGCATTTATTCTGAAAATAAATATGCAACTATTTGGAATACTCTGACAGGTGAGGAACATGAGTACCTGGGGTATAATGTTTATGCACAGCATGCAGGTAAATATAAGCTTGCTGTTAAATATGGAACCAAATATGATGGAGATATATTTGTAAAGATAGGAAAGGGAGAATGGAAACAACTTTCCGCTCCGTCTACAGGAGAGTGGAATGTAGTAAAGACCGTAGAGATGGACATTACATTGCCAAAAGGTGAGAATACAATATATATTGCCGGACGCCAAACAACGGGCAATAAATATAACGAGTATATCAATATTGATTGTTTCGAATTAACACGACAGGTAGATAAGTCCAATATCGCATTGGATAAGCCGGTCAGAACCAGTGGTAACCGTAGTGATGATGTCAATGATAAGGATAATTATAAAAGGTACTTTCCGGAAGAAGCGGTAGATGGTTATGATGATTCCAGATGGGGAGGTCGTGCAAATCAGAATGAAAACTGGTTTGAGATAGATCTTGAGGGGATTTATGAAATCAATCAGGTTATGTTGAAGTTTGAACGTGCCTATCCAAAGGATTTTGAAATTCAGGTTTCCAGAGACAGAAAATCATGGACGACTACAGAAACTGTAAAGGGCTGGACACCTTCCGAGAATGCAGATCCGAATGCAAAATACCAATGGAATTCTAATATTTCTTATCATGGAAAGGCAAGATATATCAGAATTAATGCGACAAGTCTTAAAAATAAAGGTTGGGGATTGTCTATTTGGGAGTTTGTTGTAAAAGGCGATAAACTGCCGGCAGATGTGAAAGATGTGGCAGTAAATAAAACAGCAACAGCAAGTTCAAGTAACGAGAATGAAGTTGCATGGGCGATTGACGGAAAAGATGACTCCAGATGGGGATCTATCAGTGGAGATGCGCAGTGGTATCAGATTAACCTTGGAAAAGAATATGCGTTACACAGTGTAGACTTAAAATTTGAACGTGCGTATCCGGAGGACTTTACAATTAAAACATCGAAGGATGGAAAGTCATGGGAGACAATAAAGACTGTAACCGGATGGAAAAATCCAGGGTCAGCAGGCAATCTTAGTTCCAGTGCCAGAGTTGGATATAGCTTTAAACTGGACAGTGAAAAAAATGCATCTTACATTCGGATAGAGTCATCGAAAGCTGCTAATAGCTCATGGGGACTATCTATCTGGGAGTTTGAAGCATGGGGTAAGGAAACGAATTTACAGGAATATTGGAAAGATGTTCAAGGGAAAAAGTACGGAATTTATCTGGTCGATAAACTATATGATAAAACCGAAACGGAAAAAGCGGCTCATATGAAGTATGCGGATGGATCGGAAAAAGATTATACAATATTAAATGCAGATTTGGTGCAGGGAGATGTATTAGCCACAAATGACACTTATGAAGTCGTTTATGAACCAGGCAAAAATAATTACATCTATTTCTACGTTAATCCAAGAGATATACATATTGATTTTGGAGAAGATGAAAATAACGAGAAAGATAAAGTACGTTGGTCTGGAAATTCGAAAGATGCAAACCTTGTTAAAAATAATAACAAGTGGGGGGCAAATGATTATAATAGTGATGTTTTAGAATTCTGTGGGCAGAAAGCAGCCACTGTTCAGTATAAAATTAAGGATTTGGGAAATAAAGATTCTGTTAGCACATGGATTGGATGTCAGATTTATGGTACAACAAACAATGTAAGTGATCTTGGTAAGAAAGATCCTAAATTTGAAATTAAAATTAAAATTAACATTACAAAAGCACATAGCCTTTCCATTGTAGACACTATTGAAGAGGATGGTTGTCTGGGTGTGAAGGATCCCCAAAATATTAAATATAAATGGCAGAGAAGCAGTGATGGCGTAAACGACTGGCAGGATATACCAGAGAAGAGAGATGACATGCAGGTATTGTATAATGGTGGAAAGAAACTTGATGTTTCTCGTGATGCAGGTGGTGGTATGTATTACCGTGTCAGTGAAGATGGAAAAGACGATTGGTCATTGGTATATAGAGTAAACTACTATAATAATGTACAGAATGGTGACTTTGAAAATCCGATTATGTGCACACCGGGAAAATCAGGAGCGTCGTTCCCATTTAACGCGAATGGGGATGAACAGCAATATCCGAATGGATATCCGGGGCTGTATTGGAAAACAACAGGACCAGGCTGGCAAAGTATTAATGGCGGTACCAAGGTTGGTCATGATATTGAAATTGTTAATGGTAGAAATCTGAAAGTAAATAAAGAGTACCAGGAAGGTCAGTTTTCCGTAACTTATGAGGAAATGTATAAAGATGGGACCCATGGTGATCAGTTTGCTGAATTGAATTGTGAGAATATCGGGGCGTTGTATCAAGATATTCTGACAACACCTTCATCAGAGTGTTATTGGGATTTGGATCATGCAGGACGTTGGAATCAAAATACGATGTATGTCGTGGCAATGGCGGCAAAAGATGCAAGGCAATATATGACTTCAGAGCAGTTGAATCCAAACAATGGTATATCAGATACCTTTATCAAAAAACTGAAAACAATGGATAATGATAATCAGTTGAAGAATTCCAAATCAGAATATGATGAGGGAACAGAAATCAATCTCGGGAGTGGAATTGTGGCAAGAGTATGGAAAGTTCGTAGTGAGTCTGTTGCAGCAGGGCATTGGGAACGCCATAGAGGACAGTATAAAGTACCGAATACAGATAAGGATCATTTAACACGTTTCTTCTTTGTTTCTGCAGAGGGTGGCGGAAAAACACATAGTGAAATCAACAATGGTGGAAACCTTACCGTAGGAAACCTTTTGGATAATGTTTCCTTTGAAATGAGGAAAAGTTATTCCATAACATATAAACTTCAGGAATATGGTGTAAATGGAAATCTAAACACAGTAACAGAGCATACAATAGAGGGGAAAACGGTTCCTGGTGGAAAGGTAGTTGTTCCTAGTAGTTTTGAGAAAGACGGTACAACTTACAATCTGTCCGACTATACTTTAACAAATGCAAAAATGAACGATAAGGACTTCTATTATAATAATAAAGGGCAGATGACTGTAGAATTTAATCATGATACATTAGTTCTTGTGTATGTAAAAAATATTATAACGGTCACAAAGATTGTGCAGGGTGTGGAAGCAAAAAATCTTCCGAAGGATTACAAGGTGACCGTTGAATTAGCGAAAGTAAATGGAAATCAGAAGAAATTAGTAACACTGAGTGATTTTAAAGAAATCGAAAAAGTGAATGCGAATGATGCCGGAGGGCTTTTCGCAAGTGGAACGATTCAAGCTTCAGAGTTAGGCTTACAGGATGGTGACCGATATACAGTTGTTGAAAAGGTTGACAGAACATTCAATGGTAAAGATAACAATAGATATGCATTGGTTCAGATTACTGACAGCATTAATGAAACAATTAATAATTTGCCAGTAAATGCAAAACAACAATTTGAGTATTCAATTGGTGCAAGCGGAATTAATTATAAAGGAAGTCAGTCAAATTCAGCGACAATCACCAATATTTATAAGCCGACACGTACGATTAAAGTTACAAAGAAAGTAGAAGGCAAATTTGGTGAACGGGATAAGTCATTTAAATTCACGTTGACATTGAGTGAAGCGGCGGTAAGTTATAATGATGACACCTTCCCGAATGATAGAAAGGTAACGTCAAATGGTTCTACATATAGTTTCAGTCTGAAACATAATGAAAGCATTGAATTTGTAGTACCGGATGGCTGTACTGCCAGCGTTTCGGAAGATGATTATTCATCAGAAGGATATGTTACAACGTGGAATTCAGAAATTAAGAAAGTAGTAATTTCTGAGGACAAATCGACTACATGTACCAACACACGTGACCTGACTCCTACCGGTTTGAACAATAGAGCAAAGCCATTTATCATTTTACTTGGTTGTGCATTATTGGCAGTAGCTTGTTTTGTGGCAGGAAAAAAAGGAAAATTTAGAAAGTTAGGCTGAAGAGAATAACTGTAAAAAATAATTTTCGGGAAGGGAATCTTATGGCATCAAAGAACATGAAGGATATTTCGAACTTGTTAAAAAATCTTAAGTTCCGAAAAAAAATGTTCGGGGGGATAGATGAAAAAGACGTTTGGCGAAAGCTGGATGAATTGCAGGAAGAATATCAGAATGTTTATGATGCCAAAGGAACCGCCAAAGAGGCAGAGGACATAGATGATCCCGAAGAGGTAATTAAAAACAAAAGAAAGAAACTGTTTCAAAAAGAAGAAATTATCATATTCTTTGAAAGACTGGTTTTTCTGGCGGCATTGGTGTATATTATATTTGGTGTGATTTTTGGGATTACACCAATGAAAAATAAAGATATGTCACCGAAAATCAATGCAGGAGATTTGATGCTTTTCTATCGCTTGGAGAATAACTTTAGCATTAGAGATGTGGTGATTTTTGAAAAAGATGGTGTTTCGTATACTGGGAGAATCATTGCAAAAGATGGCGATACGGTAGAAATCACCAATGAAGCAGAAGTAAAAGTTAATGGTTCGTTGCTTGCAGAAAATGATATATATTATTCGACACCTATGTATGATAATAATGTATCATATCCGGTTACGCTCAGAGAAAATCAATATTTTATCTTGTGTGATTACCGTGAGGGAGCAAAGGACAGTCGATATTTCGGCGCAGTAGAAATGGAAGAGATTAAGGGAAAAGTGATTACAATTATAAGAAAAAATGAATTGTAATTGAAGCGCTGATTTGTAATTTATTGTGTATTACGGAGGGCAGATTGGAGAAACAATATCAATGAATCTGACAGAGAAATATAGTCCATATGTATCTCTGTGATAAAGGTAGTATTTTGGTACTTCCTATAGAATATGTAAAAAAAATAATAAAAGAAAGGATGTTTATTATGAATTCAAAAAACAAAAAAATAATAAAAGAAAGGATGTTTACTATCAATTTGAAAAACAAAAAAATCTTTAGCCGCATAGCAGCAGGTGTTATGACGGTGGCAATGGCAATTACATTATTGCCGGGAACTATGAAAACAGTGAATGCAGCAGAACCTGTAACAAGCGCTTCACTTGATGTAAATTTGTATAAGAGAGCAGATGTATATGCTCCAAATACAACATTTGAATTTGAGGTTACTAATTTAACAGCAGAACAGGCAAAAGCAACAAATGGTGGTAAGGATTTAAAGCCACCGTTTAAAAATGCGCCAGCAGGTGCTGTAAAACCAGGAACAATTGAATTAGCACCGGCAGCAGAAGATTTAACTGAGACATCTATTAGTAAAAAACTTACATTTACCTTAGTTGCAGATAAATTTACAACGGAAGGTATCGGAACTTACCGTTATAAAGTAAAGCAGAAAGAGGGGACCTATGAAGGCATTAAATATGATGTCGGAGAGAGATATTTAGATGTTACTGTTGCTACAGATGGAACCAATTTTTATATTGCAAGTGCATCTTTAGTCTTGTACCAAGAAGATGGGCAACTTGTAAAGAGTGGAGCTTTTGTAAATACATATGGTGTTAATAAGCCGGATACAGAGAACCCAGTTCCAAAGCCAGACGGAACAGTAAACGATTTAGTTATTAGTAAGACAGTAACTGGTAACTATGGTGAAAGAGATAAAAAGTTTATCTTTGAAATTACAATTAACGGTGCAGAAGGCGAATGGTATAATTTAGAAGGACAACCGGCAATTAAAAAAGGTACCGCTGCAAGAATTGAACTGAAACATGGAGAGACAGTGAAAATTTATGGTTTAACTGAAAATGATACCTATACAATTAAAGAGCTAGAAGCAGACGACTATAAAACAACATTTGAGACAAAATTGAATGGTACTAATAAGGCCGGTGGAAGTGGAAATATTAAAACAGCAACAGGTACCATTGATGCTGGAACTTCATTACAGACACAGGAAGTTGCATTTACCAATGACAGGACTGGTTCCGCAACAGGTTTTGCTTCAAGTTACGGACCATATGCACTTATGGTTGTTTTAGCAGGTGCTGTAGCATTTGTATTATTCCGTAAGAAAAGAGCAGAATACTAAAAATTAGAATAAGTTTGTGAGAGTTTTTACACGTGAAACAAGTAATTGCGTGATATGGAAAGGATATCAAGGTGGGGATAGCAGTAAAATGTGCAAGGGTTGGAAATAAAATACTTAGTTTTATAGCCATGGTGTTGGTTCTGATTATGCTGTTATATGGTGGTTATTCGTTATGGAATACCATAATGATATATCGTGGGGCATTTTCATCCAATGACTTGCTTAAATACCAGCCTACTGGGGATGGGCCGAATAGCATTACGCTAGGAGAACTTATGAAATTGAACAAGGATGTGGTTGGATGGATTAAAATTTTTGATACCCATATTAGTTATCCTGTTGTTCAGGGAAAAGATAATCAGGAATATTTGAACAAAGATGTATTTGGTGAATTTTCCTTTTCAGGTTCTATCTTTTTAGATTATCGAAATGCTTGTGATTTTACTGACAGTTATTCAATTATTTATGGTCATCATATGGAATATGGTGCTATGTTTGGAGATGTTGTTGAATTTAAAAATGATGATTATTTTCAGGAGCACAAGACAGGAGCATTGTTTTTGTTAGATGATACATATAAGATTACATTGTTTGCGTGTGTAGAGACTCAGGAATTTAATAACAAAATTTATAATCCAATCGTCCAAGGTAAAGACAATTTAGATACCCTTTTGAAATATATTAAGGACGAAGCAGTTCAGTATCGTGATATTTCTCTGAATCATGATGATAAGATTATCGGACTATCAACCTGCGCTGAAGCAGGAACGAATGAACGAGTTGTCTTGTTTGGACGGTTGGATAAATAAAAAAACAAGTAAAGATGGAGGTACTATAATATAATATGAAAAACAAGATGAAACAGTTTGGTATATTGCTGCTACTTCCATGTTTCGTTACACTTCTGCTGTTCCAGACACAGGCATATGCAGAAGAAAAGGTATATTGTACCGCTTCTATTCCGGTAGAGATTAAGACACTAGGGGATTCGGTACCTTCAGGTATTGAGTATAAAGTGGTAATTAAATCTGAAAATGAAACAAACCCTATGCCAGATGTAAAAGAGGTTACGATTAAGGATAATGGCAAAGTAGAAATTGGTCCCATGACTTATACAAAACCGGGAAGATATAATTATTTCATTTCTCAGGAAGCGGGTAATGCAGAACATTTTACTTATGATAGTGCTGTTTACACGGTAACAGTCTCCATTGAAAATGATGGAAATGGTGGTTTGAAGTCTGTAATATATGCAGTGGAAAATGGAGCTACGGAAAAAACAGATGACGTAGTCTTTTCGAATACATACGAAGCGGTAACAACATCAGCAGTGACGACGACAGCAGCACCGACAGTAATTTTAGAGAAACCAACAACTCCAAAAGAAACAGTAACAGTGATTACAAACCCACCGGAAAATGCACCTAAAACAGGTGAGAGAATTATTTCTGCAATTGTTGTTGGCATATTAGGTATTTCAATGTTGGTATTGAGTATTGTTATGAACAAAAAAAGAAAAGCAGAAAAATAATAAAAAATATGGAAGAAAGGATGGCATTGATATGTATCCTTTCTTTTTTTGACCGACAAGGAATAAAATTTAAGTGAAAAAACGTTACAAACTCGGTCAAAATGCACTAAAAAAATGTTAAAACTTTAAGGTAAAAAGAGTTCGCAAGCGAACTCTTTTTTAATGCTTCCGTTTTCCATCATACCAATCAAGAGTGTGTTCAGATATGTCTTCTGTGAAGGAGTTAGCGACAGGCATTTTTCCACCATATTTAGAATACCAATCATCAGGATATAACACATCATTTTTCAGATAAGCTTTTGAGGTGTTCACATCTTCTGATTCCCCTTTTCGAAGTTTTCTGGCAACAACAACAGAACGGCAGTTGTCAATTTCATAGGTACAGGTTGAGAGCATAAGTAATGAGTCTTTTTCATTTACGGTCACAGGACACTGATAGAGAGAACGCATTTCTACTTGATGAAGAAAGTCTAGAAATTCCTCATTATCATTAAATTCACCTTGCATATAATCAAAACCGTCGTTATGGGAATAAGTTCCTGAGACTCTCATAAACGAAATGATTTTCCATTTGGATTCATCATAGATGGAGTCAAATATGAGGATAGGATGCTTTTTGTAAAATTCTATATCTTTATATTTTGGAAGTTGAAAAAACATCATTCGAGTAGATTCCATATTGTGGCCATGGATTACAATGTTTTTTGTAGGAGTCTCTACATTACAATTGGCATCAATATATAGGCAGCCATTTTTATCCGTGTCTCCTTTTAAATTATGGTGCAGATAAAAATCGGAGTTTTTTTCTCCCTGAACGACAGGATAATCAATATTGGTTCCCGGAATTCTGAGCCAGCCCTTTGTATCTTTGTTTGCCTTTAAAAGCTGGGAAAATTTCAATAGCAGACCGTCGGAATTTTTATTTCCGGAATCAAATTCCGAAGAATTATAGTAAGCAGCATTTATCTTTTTGCTTTGTTGCTTTAAGTAGTATGGCTGTATTCCAAGATAAAAAATAAGATATGCAGCACAGCCAAGAAAAACCAGAAAGGTTATGCCGGATAGCATGGTATATATTCGGTTCTTTTTCTTTTTGGGAGTATTCATTGCAATTTCTCCTAATACTAATAATAAATTATGACTGTAATGGCGTATGGTTTTCGCCACATGTATTATACTAGCCTGACTGCTCTCACGGGCAAGCCCGTGGGGTTCTGATTGCCAAGTGTAGCTTGTAATCGTACACCA
>ERZ827528.2562-NODE-2562-length-16396-cov-4.806866_pt1 | contig 16396 bp, 10 predicted proteins | sample MGYA00519768_ERZ827528 | MGnify/ENA primary metagenome ERZ827528 (study PRJEB31778, sample SAMEA3449343) | human gut metagenome | biome: human gut; feature: human-associated habitat; material: faeces | place: United Kingdom | collected 2010/2012 ...
ACTGACTGGACAAGGACATTTTCGGAGTATTCGCGGCTCATAGGATCACCTCATTCACATATTGTTGCTTTTGAATAAGTATTTTTTATTGATATATCTGCCGATTCCATCAATTCCCGGATAAATATACTTTTCATTTATCCCGCACAGAGCAAGTTGTCTTAATATTTTTTCCTTATCCTCATGCTTTATTTGAATTTTTCCTATTACTCCACATGCGCTATTTTGAACATTTTCATCCACAATATAATCATCTGGCACCATAAACTGTTCTAGTGGCCTTCTATCTGCTCCCCACAACATAAATACACTTTGCTGCATATTCATTCGCTCTTCCCGATAATGTGGTTTGTATATCCACGGACACTGTATATACTGGCCCTGTCCTGCATGTTGAGCAAAATCCTGACTAATAATTTCATCAGTAATTATTCTGTTCACATTATAGTTTGATTCCGTTGCCTGTACTGCACGATACATGCCGAAGAACTTTCTATTATATTCAGGTTCATTTATTAAACAAACCGTCGCATTTGCAGTGCTTGCATCTGAACAAGCAAAATAAAGTGCAACTAGCGGATTTTCTGTAAAATCCAGCAATCTTGTCGGAACTCCAAAATGCTGTGCAATCTCAAGCCAAGCACCAATATCGTTTTCAGAAACTTTTGGCTCATACCGACATGTCTCTGAAATAAAATCTTGTAAAATATTATGTTCAAATAACGAGTACACTTCTATTCCTTCCGGTCCATTCTTTGACCGAAAAATTCCCGGAAGAATCGTATATCGATAATCCCCATGTCCTCTATATATAAAATGCGGCTTATATGTAAAGTTCGGAATCCAACCAATTGATACGTTATTGGGAGTTCTGAATGTATATAGTTTTTCCAATTTCTCAAGTAAGCTGATATATTCTTGTATAGAATGGACTTCCATCATACAAATCACCTTCTCGCTTTTCACAAAACAATCTCTGCAAACTTTTTTCCAAATTCCGTTACCGTGAACGATGTTTCATCATCTTTAATTGTATCATTATCACCATCTGGAAAGTTTGGAGAATCTTGTTCATACATCAGCCCTAATGCTGTTAGCCTTAGCAAATCTCTGCATTGTGATTGTTTTCTTTTATGGTGCGGTTCCTTCAACAACATCACATCGCCCGGAATCAGTTGATTCAGCATCGATGCATATTCAGCGAACTCATCCCAAAACAAGCCGCCATCCAACCGCTTCAGATAAAGCCTGCCAAGCATCTGCGGTTTTTCGCTTTCAAGGTAATTTGTTACAACTATTGTAACATACTCCAGTTCTTTTTCAAACTGCTTTGCATTTTCATTTAATACTTTGATATAGCGTTTTCTTCTTGCTTCATCCGTACATTCGGTGTCAATCGTCAGTAAGAATTGAGAAATTTGGCGTATCTCATGACATTCTGTGACTGTCCTTATAACATTTTTCCCAAGCATCAACGCCTTGATAATCGGAATTTCTTTAAGAAGACCATCGTCCAATTGAGCGTCAATCCAGTTTTCTCCCAAATCAATCAACCAGTCTGTCGCTTGGCTCAATACATTTGTAACGCTTGATACCATCATGTACTCGTTTGCCATAAAGTCACACCTCCATTTCTCCACTCATTAACTTGTGCAATATTCGGTCTCTCGCTATTTTCAAATTATTGTCCATTTTTTGTTTGCAGATGATTAAATCAAAAATATCTTTTGTCTTGCTTGAATATTCCTTTAGAAGCTTCTCGCTCGGCATAATAAATGGCATTGCCTTAATTATTTTCGAATTGACTGCTTTTGAAATTGATGATGTGCTTCCAAGCTCATCATAATGAAAATTCTTCAAATAGCAATAAGTGTATTCACGCTCACACTCTCGTCTGCCTTTAAAATGTGCTATTGCTTCATTTGTGCAAATATCGGTTGATGCAATCGCAACTCTTCCAACTGTCAATTTAAAACTAAGAAGAACCGTATTTTTAGGAATCACCTTCACATTGTATTGTTTTATCGCGTCCTCTGTCAAATTTTCAGCCGTGTTAAGGACAAACATTCCCGAATTTCCCATGTCTGCAATTGACACCCATGAAATTCCATTTTCACCAGTCGTAAAGCATCGTTTTTCTGTTCTGGGTGGAGTTTTACCAATTGTTATTTCAAAAAATTTCTCTGCACAATTCTTTTCCCACCCCTCCGGCACACCGTCCACAATTTCCGTGTTTTCATGCCCCGGAAAGCGCAAATCCACAAACCACTCTTTATAAAGCCTCTGAGCCGCTTCTTCCAGCAACTTGATTTGCTTTTGGTTGTTTTCAATCAGGTCATCATAGGCAGAGAGAATATCTGCAATGCGGCATTGTTCTTTATATTCTGGAATACAGAACTTGATGGTTGACAGCTTTTCCCATGAAAGATTATCCTGTGCCGTTCCCTGAGAAATTTGTTTACAATCACGTTGCAGTCTATCAAAACAGTATTTTATGAATCTAGTGTTTGCAACTCCTTCAAACGGAACAAACCCCATAATACTATCTGGGAAACAGGCCGGAAACGCCAAAACGCCCGTATCAGCAATATTTGCAGCTATCGTTATACACAACGTTCCTTTGTCCCACAATTTACTTTGTGCCAACCCACTCTCATTATATGTGTCAGAGTATTTTGTAATATAATAATCTGCATTTTTTACATCAGCTGTTTGAATAAACGGATATTTACCCCCAAAAAGTTTAGGATCATTTCTAGGCCGATGCTTCGACTTTCCTCGCGATACCGTGCCCAACTGGTCAAGCGTCTTATATTCCCACTTCATACCCCCATCTCCTCCAGATTCTTCGAGATGGTTTCCATCAAGCGGTTGGACTCTGCCTGCAATTCCAGCAGTTCCTTGTGGATTTCCTTCATCCGCTGGGCAAAATCCACGCCGTCATCCTCCACGGGTGCAACGCCCACATAGGCACCGGGCGTCAGGGATGCGCCTTTCTCGTTGAGGATGGTGTCGCGGCTAGCCACCTTGCACAGACCGGGGATATCCTGATAAACGCCCTCGCCAAACTTTTCGGTGAGCCAGACGGCCTCCTTGGCAACGGTCAGCTTCTCGTTGAGGGCTTCCAGCGCCTTGTCGAACTTTTCCTGCGTAGCTTTGCGCTCTTTGCGGGGTGCTGCCTCCACAGCGGCTTTGGCTTCTTCCCGCTTGGCCTGCACGTTTTGTTCCAGTGCGGCCTGAATCTCTGCAAAGGGGCGGTCGTCCGCCAGCTCTGCGTGATACTCCGCCAGAAGCACCTTGTACTTGTCCACCTCGCCGCGATAGAGCCAGACAATGGCGTTGAGGTTCTTCAGCTGCCAGTCGCTCCACTCGTTCTGAGTGCGGTCCACCACGGTATAATAGTTGCGGGCATCGATGAACAGCACAGTGTCCAGCAGATGTTCCGGTTTGCCCTTATCCAGAAACCACAGCGAACAGGGCAGGCTCTTGGTGTAGAAGAAGTTGTTGCCCACGCTCATCATCACGTCCACATGGCCGGTCTGGATAAGTTTTTCACGGATGTCCTTGTCTTTGCCCTGACTGTCGGTAGCCGAGGACGCCATCACAAAACCCGCACGGCCATGCTCGTTCAGGTAGGAGTAGAAATAGGACACCCACAGATAATTTGCGTTGCCGATTTCCTTGGCCTTGTTCACGCCGGGCAGGCCAAAGGGCAACCGCCCGGCACTCTGCGCCGACTCCGACTTGACCTTGTCCACGTTAAACGGCGGATTTGCCATCACATAGTCGCAGCAGCCGTTCAGGTTGTGGGCATCGTGATAGAAGGTATTGGCTTCATCGCCGGACTTGATCACGCCGGTCAGGCCATGCACAGCCATGTTCATCAGGCAGAGCTTGGCATTGTACTCCACCTTTTCCTGTCCGTAGAAGGTCATGGTGTTGTTGGCGATCATGCCCGCATGGTTTACAAAGTCGCCGGTCTGCACAAACATACCGCCGCTGCCGCAAGCCGGGTCCAGCAGAACGCCGTGGGCAGGCTCCAGCACATTGACGATCATCTTCACCAGCGATTTCGGCGTAAAGAACACGCCGTCATCCTGTGCCACATTCTTGGCAAACTTATTCAAAAAGTACTCGTAGATACGGCCGATCACATCGCCGCCCACATCGTCCAACGCATCATTGTTGAAGATGCGCAGCAGTTCCCCCAGCAGCTCATCCGAGAAGATGGTGTAGTCCTTCGGCAGAACGCCCTGCAGCTGCTCGCTCTGCTGCTCCACCAGTTCCATGGCGTTGTTCACCACTTCGCCCAGACTGTTCAGAGGATTGCCCTCGATGCCGGTCAGCCCCTGCTCCGGGATGTTGGCGGGCAAATTGACTAAGTAATTGTACTGCGCCTCCTTGGGCAGAAACAGTGCGCTCTTTTCGGCAAAGTCGCTTTGCTCCACCGGCAGCACCCGGCCACCGCGCATGGGACGGTCTTTCAGGATCTCCTGCTCTACCAGTTTGAAGCGGCTGTACGCATACCGCAGAAAAATCAGTCCCAGTACCGGCATACAGTATTGGTTCGAGGTGAGTTTAGAGCCTGCACGCAGCAGATCTGCCGACTCCCACAGGTCAGCTTCCAGTTTTTTGACGTTCACATTATTTGCCACGAGGGGGTTCCTCCTGTTGTTTGGTTTTTCATTTTCTATTGTATCACATTTTTCTGCAATGTTCATCTTTAATCATCGCTATTTTCTTTTTTGACTGGAAAAGTTGTTTACCAATGGCTGACAGAGTTTGGGTGTCCCCAACAAGTATTTTGCAACGCAAAAGAAGCAGATGCATGACAAATGATCAGCGACAGTCTCCCCCTGAACTGCAATAAATCCCTGACTTCCACTTTCTCCTTTCATCTGGCTCAGAAATAAAGGCCTTCACTATGTACACCGAAATCGGGCAAAAAGGAGACACTTTTCACGTTTCTTTCACAAAATTTTAACATTCAAAGCCTTATCCAAATCTATTCACCCTACCCTTTATGTACATAGCACCTTGTGAGATAGCACGAAAAAAGCCGATAGGCTTTCGACCTACCGGCTGTTCGTCTGCTTATATTCAACTTTCGACAATTTATATTGTAGCACCGATTCGCTTACGATGCAATGCGTTTTTTCTCCAATATAAGCCGTTTTTCTCCGTTTATAAAGTATGATTATACAAGCACATATTCGGCTGCTTTCTAAAAAGGGCTGCAAAGCAACTTTTGCGGTTTGCCGTACAGAAGATACTGAATACAAACCGTCCCCTCTTCCGTTTTCACCTTCACCTGTTCTGCATGTTCAAATATATCGCGCAGGCGGCGGTACTCTGCCCGCTGCGCATCCGTGTAGCGGGACGGCATATCCGAGGTAAGGAACACATTGCCCAGCAGGGCATTGACCGTGGCAAGGGTGCGTTTTTGCTCTGCCGTCAGCTTGCAGTTTTCCTCCCGGAGGAAGAACACATCCGGGTCGCTGCCGTAGGCGCGGCCATTGAGCTGCCGCCGGAATAGCGTGTTGTTGATGGCCTGCTTTGTGGACACCCGCTCCCGGTGGAACAGGCGCATATACCACACATCGTCCCAGTCCAGCCCTACGTCACAGCTGACACGGCAGTAATCCACCAGCCCGAAAGCCGGCATCACCGGTACGCCGCAGCCAAGGATGGTCTTTTGCCCGCACCAGCTGCGCAGCAGCTCCATAGCACGGTACATCCGGGCTGCCCGGCTCTCATGGGTGTTGCCAAAGGGGGCAGCGCCGTACAGAAAATCCAGCTTGACAAGGTCGAAGCCCCAGTCGTTCAGCACCCGGTCAAACACCCGGCGCAGATAGTCCAGCACGGCAGGGTTATCGATATCCAGCGCATAAAAGCTGCTCCAGTTGCTGCCGCAGCACCACGGTTTGCCGTCCACTTTCAGCAGCCAGTCCGGGTGCTGCCGAAAAAGGGCAGAGTCCTTTTCGCACACAAAGGGCGCAAGCCATAGCCCAGCTTGAAATCCGGCGGCGTGAATTTCCTCCACCATGCCTTTCAGCCCGTGGGGAAACTTCTGTGCATCCGTTTCCAGCCAGTCGCCCACCTTCGGCTCCCAGCCATCATCGATCTGGAACAGGTCTCCCGGGCAAAGCAGGCTGCGGCATCCGGTCAGGTCCTCCCGGATGGTATCCTCGGTGATGTTCTGATAGCGGTTGTACCAACTGGAATAGCCGGCCAGTTTCTTTTCGGTTCGAGGACGGATGCCCATAGCCTGAAACCAGCCGTCGAACACCTCGGCCTCGCTGCCCTCGGCAAAAAGCAGGTCGAACAGGGCAAAGCTGCCGCCGGGATGCTCCACCCCGGCGCAGTCTCGCTCCAGCGTCAGCAGGGCTTTGCCGCTGTCGTAGCGGAGGATGGTGTAGCCCGGCTTCTCGCCCAGCGATGCCACCAGCCGGAACTGTGTGCCCTTGCGGAAATAGCAGTAGGAAAAGCCGTGGCTTTGCCCTTTTTGATGTCCGTAAGGCGCAAAATGATAATCACCGTAGCGGTCAAAGGCGTATTTCTTGCGCAGAAAGCCGGGGATATGGTCGGTGCCGCGCAGCTTGCCGTTCCGGTCCAGCTCCGGGCTGTAGGTCCATGTCTGGTAGCCGTTCATGAACAGACGCTCGTCTGCTTCCATCGTCCACGGCAGCTCGGCACGCACCGTCTTCAGCGTCCCGGCGGGCAGGTCTGCTGTCAGATGCAGCGCACCGCCATTCTCCGTGACCGTGCAGTTGCCTGTCTGTACGCCGCCGGAAGTTTCCGCGTACCAGTGCAGCGTTTCAGTCATGGTGCGCTTCCTCCCCGTGGAGCTGTGCGCTGATCTCGGCAGCGCGGGCATCGGTCAGAACAAACTTGCGGCGGAACAGCACCAGCGCACCAGCCAGCACCAGCATGGGCAGAACGGTCATCATCAGGCGCAGACCCAGCAGGGTTCCGGCGCTTTGTACTGCCACCGGGCCGGTCTCCTCCGTGTTGCCCACAAGACCGATGAGGTCCAGCCCGATGCCGGTCAGGAACACCGCCACGCCGGAGGCAGCCTTGACCACAAAGGTCTGCATGGAAAAGATGACGCTCTCCTCCCGGCGTCCGGTCTTGAGCTGACCGTAATCCACGCTGTTGGAAAGGAACAGGGTGGTCAGCACGCTCAGCATCCCGTTGCAGGCGAACACCACCACGCCCGGAATGCACAGCAGGGCAAGGCTATGGGAAAGGCCGGTCAGGCAGAACACCAGCAGCGTGCCGTAGCCGCACAGCGCCAGCACAAGACTCAGGTGGAATACCTGCGTGCTGCTGAACTTTTTGCGCAGCAAGGGGTAAAGCACCATCATGCCAAGGATCTGTGCCGCACCGCCCACGGTGGAAAACAGGGTATAGGTGGCTTTCCAGCCTGCACCGCCAAGGTCGTATTTGAAGAAATAGATGATGAAGTTGGAGGTAAGGTACAGCGCCGAGTTGATCAGCACGATGCTGCCCACCACTACCATGGCCTGATCGTTGCGGAACAGGGCGGAGAACATCTCCTTTACGGTGGCGGTCTTCATCTCACTGGGGGTGGTCTCCTGCATGGCAGCGCAGCAGACCAATTCCGTCACCACAAAGAGCACCGCTACGATCAATGCCACCCAGCGGAAGCCTGCGCGCTCGCTGTCGCCGCCAAGGGCGCCCACCAGCAGCATGGTGAACATGGCAATGAGTGCCGAACCAACGCCCGCACAGGTACGCCCCACCATGGAAAGATTCTCCCGGTCTTTTGGGGTGCGGGTCACGGCGGGGATCATGGACCAGTACGGAATATCCATCATGGTATAGGTGACGCCCCACAGGATGTACACCACGCTGAAATAGACCATCAGCGCTGCTTCGCCCAGCACAGGGGCGGCAAACAGGGCGTAGAGCACCAGCGCATTGAGCAGCGTACCGGAAAAGATCCACGGACGGAAGCGCCCCCAGCGAGTGCGGGTCTTTGCCACCAGAACGCCCATAAAGGGGTCGTTGAAGGCATCAAAGAACCGGGCTGCCATGAGCACCAGTCCCACAAAGCTGGCCGAAAGTCCCAGCACATCCTGATAATAATACATGACATAAGAAGCCGACAGGGCGTATACCATATCCTTGCCCACGGCACCAATGCCGAATGCGGTTTTTTGTTTCAGGGTCAGTTCCATACAGCATCCTCCTTTTCAATGGTGAACCGCAGCACAACGGGCTGGGTCTGCGGTGCAGAAACGGTCAGCAGGGCTTCTCCGGCAGTGCCCACGGTGCGCAGATAGGTGCCGGTCATGCCGCCCTCTGCCACGGCGGTCTGCGGGCCAACAAGGGCAGCGCTGCCCTCCACCGTAAACTGCACCGGGAACTGTGCGTAGGGGGCTGGGGTGCCGTTCTCGTCCAGAATCCGCACCCGGACGGCTGCCATATCGTAAGTATCTTTTTCCCGAAGAGCCGTCCGGCTGACTTTGACTTCCAAGTGCAGCTTTGCACTGGGGCAAAGGGTCACGCTGCGCACCACGTTGCCGTCCTGCACGGCATCGAACCGCCAGCGGGTGGCTTCGCCGCCCCAGTTGCCAACGTACTTGCCGTAAAGCGCCACGCCATCTTCAAAGCTCATTTTATAGCGCAGCATACACCAGCCGAATTTGACCTTGTAGGCAAGCGGCAGCCTTGGCATCCCATATTTCCCGGCAGCCAGCAGGCAGTCCCGCACGGCGGCGGCCTTGGCGGGAGAAAAATGCTCCTGCGTTTCCAGCAGTTCGCCAATGGTATCGTCCATCACAAAGGGCGGGTGGGGCAGCGCCGTCCACTCGCTTTGGCGCAGGGCGGTGACAAACACATCGTTTTTGTACAGCCTGACCTGCTGGGCATTGCTGAAAACGTAGGCCGTGCCCAGCTGCCCGGCGGGGTTATCACCGATGTCCATGGAGGAGCTGACCGCCAGCACCGGGTCAGCGTTACCCTGACTGGCATAGACCGCCGCCGCCAATTTGGGGTTGCGGAAGCTGTCCAGCACGCCGTGGTAGCAGATGCGGTCCCCGGAGCCAAAGTCCTTGTGAGTCTGGTAATCGAACATGCACCAGCCAAAGCACCCTGCGTGCTCCCCGCTAGCATAGGCGGCGTTCTGTACCCGGACGTGCCGCAAGGCGTGTTCCTGTCGATGAGGGCCATCGTCAAAGGGCTTGGTGGGGTACATGTGACCGTTGCACTCCGAGATGAGCAGCGCCTTGCCCATATCCGGGGTCACGTCCTTTTTGGGCTTTGCGCCGGGCGTTACGCCGTTGTGGGAAAAATCGTTGTAGGCATAGACATCCTCCAGCAGATGGCTTTTTTCCAGATACCGCACGCCGGAGGTGGCGCGGCTTGGGTCCAGCTGATGGGCGATTTTGTTGGTGCGGGTGTAAAAGGCATCGTCGTCCACGCTCTCGTTGATGCGCACGCCCCACAGGATGATGCTGGGGTGATTGCGGTTCTGCAAGAGCATCTCCTGCAGCATCTCGCAGGCGGCGTCCTTCCAGTTGTCGTCCCCGATGTGCTGCCAGCCCGGCAATTCAGTGAACACCAGCAGCCCCCGTCGGTCGCACTCGTCCAGAAAATACTGGCTTTGGGGGTAGTGGCTGGTGCGCACGGCGGTGCAGTGCAGCTCCTCCTGCAAAATGCGGGCATCCTCCCGCTGCAGGCTTTCCGGTGCGGCATAGCCGATGTAAGGGTAGCTCTGGTGCCGGTTCAGCCCCCGCAGGAAGGTCTTTTTGCCGTTGAGGTAAAAGCCATCCGCCCGGAACTCCGCCGTGCGGAAGCCAAACGTCACCTGTTTGCGGTCGATGGGCTGTCCGGCTGCGTTCAAAAGCTCTGCAATGGCATGATGCAAAACCGGGTGTTCTGTATCCCACGGCTGTGCTTCCGGGACGGAAAGCTGCATCTTCCCGGTTTCTGCTGCCTGTGCGGTCTGCTCTGCCAGCAGGGTGCCGTCTGTGGTCTCCAGCCGGATGCGAACCGCTGCGGCTGCGGGCGTAAGCTCTGCCGTCCACTGCACCACGGCGTCATGCAGGGTAGGCGTGTAGACGAACAAATCGGTCAGGCGGCTTTCGGCGGTCGCTTCCAGCCAGACCTCCCGGTACAGCCCACCGTAGGTCAGGTAATCAATGACAAAGCCAAAGGGCGGGATAGCAGGGTCCTCCCGGGTGTCCAGCTGCACGGTCAGCAGGTTTTCGCCCTCCCGGTCCACAAGGTTGGTGATCTCCACCGTAAAGCCGGTGTAGCCGCCCCGGTGCTGTCCGGCAACCCTGCCGTTGACCCGCACCACCGCCTGATGGGCGGCTCCGTCAAAGCGGACAAACAGCCGGGGCGCAGCCTGTACCGGCGGCACCCGGAACCGTTTGCGGTAGCCGCAGACCATCTCGTAATCGGCCGGAGAGGCATAGTGCAGCGGCACCTCCCGGCAGGTATGGGGCAAGCGGACGGCTTGCTGTTTTGGCACCGGCAGCCCCTTGCCAAAGGCTTCTGTCCAGTGTCGTGTAAACTCCCAATCCTCGCAAAAACTGTGTTTCATCGCGGCAGCACTCCTTCCAGTAAGATCGAGATCATTTCCTCCAGTACAGCCACATACTGCACCCCGCTTTCTGCCAGACTGCGGTCTGCCAGAAAGCTCTCAATGGATGCGGTGATCATCTGCCGCAGCACCGACAGGGACACCGGACGCATGACCCCCTCAGCCACAGCCTGCTCCAGCAGCGCCATGGTGGGCTCCCAGCCGTTTTCCAGCTGACTGCGCACCCGCGCCGCCACCACCGGGTATTTCTCGTCCAGTTCCTTCATCTGCTGCAGATCCAGCGCGGCATACTCATCCGGCATAACAATGATGACTGCCCGGAGTTTTTCCTGCAAAGTACCGCTGCCTGCCAGAATTTCCTGCTTGCAGCGGTGGATGTCCGCAAAGGCGTGGTCTACCATGTCCAGCAGAAGAGCCTCCTTGGAGGGGTAAACGGTGTAGATGGTTTTTTTGCTGATATGCAGCGGCTCTGCCACCTGCTGCATGGTGAAATGCAGCCCCTGTTGACGAAATAACTGCATGGCCTGTGTGCGCACAAGGGCGCTGAGATCCTCCTGCATGAGCATCCTCCTTCTGGAAACCGAAGTTTTCTTTCCGGTTTCCATTCTAGTACGGAAACCCACGCAAATCAAGTGGTTTCCGCATTTTCTGCGTTTTGGCGAAGAATCAGAGAAAAATTGCAGCAAAGTGACAGTCATTCGCCCGTCTGGTTTTCAGGCGGGTATTTTCTTTTGCCGGAATATGGTGTTTCTACTTTTATCGTGGTACAATATCTTAAAGACTTTTTGATTTTGGAGGGGGCAGCTATGATCGATCATACAAAGCTGGAGCCTGTTTTGCGCGGATACCAGGCCTATTTCCCGAAGCATTGGCCTCATGGAGAAGATTTCAAATGGGAAGCTGCGCAACAATTCCACGACCACTGGAATATTGACGCGGCAGATTTTGGCGGAATGTTCAAGGAAGCCACTGCAAAGGTCTTTTCGCTTCTGGACACCGGCTACGCCTATCCCCGCGCGATGATCCTAGATTTCGCAGCAGCAGACTGTGAAGCCACCCGCACTATGTTCCGCAGTCTGTTTGATGAATCCATCGGGCTTTCTCAGCGCATCGCCGCATTTCAAGCTGCTGCCGAATCCCTGCGCATAAAATACAACGACGGCAGCTGGAACAACCACTACCAGAACACCAGTGCTATCAGCGTCTATCTGTGGCTTCAGTTCCCGGATAAATATTATGCCTATCGGTATGCCGTATCCCGTGATATCGCAAAAGAATTAAACTTTGACGCACCACCCAAACGGGATGGTTCTATCGACTCTCTGCTGAACAGCTATCGTCTTTATGATGAACTGCGGACGGCGCTGAGCCAAAATACTGCCGTCACCCAGATGATCCGCAGCGCCATTGATGCAGCCCCTGCCGGGAAATACTGGCCCGACACACACTGGAATATTGCTGCCATTGATCTGGGCTTTTATCTGAGCCGCTATTATCTTCAGGAACAGACAGTCGCTCAGAAGGAATCCGAGTGGTTTCCCAGCAAAGCAGACTATGATCCGGGCATTACTACAGAGCAGTGGATCAGTCTGCTGAACGACCCGTCTGTCTTTACACAGAATGCGCTCCGCATTATGAAATGTATGCTGGATTATGGTGGTCAAGCCACCTGCAAGCAGCTTGCGATCAAGTACGGTGAAGCTGCCGGCTTCTACAATATGGGTTCTTCCAGCCTTGCACGAAGGGTCGTTGAAAAGACAAATTGTCCCCTCATGCCGCGCGACAGCGAAAACTCCCGCTGGTGGCCTGTTCTGTATACCGGTAAAAGCGCAGATTCCAAAGAAGACGGCTCTTATATTTGGCGTTTGCGGGATGAGCTTATTCAAGCCCTGAAAAAAACTGACCTTTCACATATTCCCCTTTATGCCGTTTCTTCTGAAAAAGACTCTGCTTCTCCCCGCCACTACTGGTGGCTGACCGCAAGTCCAAAAATCTGGCAGTTTTCCGATCTCAAAGTCGGTGAAGAACAATCGTATACATTATACAACGAAAGCGGTCATAAGCGGCGGATCTTTCAGAACATTCTGGATGCTAAGGCAGGTGATCCCGTCATCTGCTACGAGGCCAATCCCGTTAAAAAAGTAGTTGCTCTTGCAAAGATCACACAAGAAAATAACGGAAAAGAACTTTATTTTGAAAAGATCGAAAATCTAATATCCCCCATTGAATACTCCACTCTGAAAGATTGTCCGGAACTGGAAAAGATGGAGTTTTTTGTACAACAGAATGGAAGCCTGTTCAAGCTTTCGGAAGGTGAATACAACTTTATTCTGGACCTCATCCGGGAAGAAAATCCAGCACCTGTCCGTTCGATAGCATCAAACGCTTATACAAAATCAGATTTTCTGAACAGCGTATTTCTGAGCGAACCGCGCTATGACGTTTTGGTCTCTCTACTGCGCCGCAAAAAGAACGTTATTCTGCAAGGCGCACCCGGCGTTGGAAAGACCTACGCCGCCAAACGGCTGGCGTACTCCATGATGGGGCAGGCCGATTCTTCCCGGGTGGAGTTCGTACAGTTCCATCAGAATTACTCTTACGAGGATTTCATGCTGGGCTACCGACCGGATGGCTCCGGCTTCAAACTGACCGAGGGTGTATTTTACCGCTTCTGCCAGAAGGCTTCCAACGACCCTGACCGGGAGTACTTTTTCCTCATCGATGAGATCAACCGGGGCAACCTGAGCAAGATCTTCGGCGAGCTGATGATGCTGATTGAAAGCGACCACCGGGGTGAAAAGATCACGCTGGCCTATAATGGGATGCCCTTCTATGTCCCGGAAAATCTCTACATCATTGGCATGATGAATACTGCCGACCGGAGTCTCGCTATGATCGACTATGCGCTGCGCAGACGGTTCAGTTTCTTTGAAATGGAGCCGGCGTTCACCTCCGAGGGATTCCAGAACTATCAATCTGCGCTTGACAACGAAACCTTCAATGCTCTGGTGGAACAGGTCAAGGCATTGAACCGGGAGATCACTGCAGATGCCTCCCTTGGTTCCGGCTTCCGTATTGGTCACAGCTACTTCTGTCTGGCCGACCCTGCCGCCTGCACCGCTGATTGGATGCGCTCTGTGGTGGAATTTGACCTTCTCCCTACGCTGGCAGAATACTGGTTCGATGCGCCCGACAAGCTGCATCGTTGGGAAGAAAATCTGCGTGGTGTTTTCAATGACGACTGACAAAGGGATTTTTATCCAGAACATCTACTATATGCTCTCCTACGCCTATCAGGTGCTGCAGCAGCAAGATTATCAGTGCATTGCCTCGGAAAAGTTTGAGCACATCGACGATTTGTTTGCTGCCATCCTTGCAAAGGGCGTTTCCCGGCAGCTGAAGCAGGGACTTTATCGGGAATATGTTTCCCGAAGTGAGACCCGGTCGGTTTTGCGGGGAAAGCTGGATCTTCCGCAGACCATTAAGACCCGCATCCAGCACAAGCCGCAAGTCGCCTGTACCTTTGACGAGCTTTCGGAGGACAACCTGTATAACCAGATCCTGAAAACCACCCTGCAAGTGCTGCTTCGGGACGAGAATGTTTCTGCTGCGCGCAAGGTGGAATTGAAGAAAGTGCTTCTGTTTCTGGACACGGTTTCTGTACTGCTTCCCTCTCAAATCCCATGGAAGCAGTTACATTATCAGCGGAGCAATCAAAATTACGAGATGCTGCTGAATCTCTGCTATTTCGTGCTGCACGATATGCTGCAGACCACCGAAAACGGCAGCTATAAAATGACAGCATTTTCGGATGAACGCATGGCAAAGCTGTACGAACGCTTTATTCTGGAATATTACCGAAAGCACCACACCTATCTTACCGAAGTTAAAGCTGCACAGGTCAAATGGGATCTTGTAGGAGAGCACGATGCTGCCATGCTGCGGTTTCTCCCCGCCATGCAAACCGATATTTTTCTGCGTTTCCATGAAAAAATTCTGATTTTGGATGCCAAGTATTACAGCCAGACATTGCAACAGCAGTTCCATAAAGAGACCTTGCATTCTGCCAACCTCTACCAGATCTACACCTACGTCAAAAATCAGGACGCTGCCCATACCGGAAACGTTTCCGGGCTGCTGGTCTACGCCAAAACGCAGGAAGCTATCACGCCGGATTGCCTGTTCAACTTAGGCGGCAACCAGATCGGTGCACGCACCTTGGATCTCAATCAGGATTTCCGGCAGATCACCGCACAACTGGATGGAATCGCCCAGCAGTTTTTCGGGAAGTATCCGCTTTAATATTTTCCATGTCGATTTACCGCACGTCTGGTCTTCAGGCGGGCATTTTCTTTTGCGGAGATCCTAAGAATTGCAAAAAACTGCCCCCGAAGCAGCGCGGTCTTACGCGATCTGTTTCGGGGGCAGTCTGTTTTTGTTTTATGATAAGGTTACTGCTTTGCGCTTTCCGGGGCGACTTCAAAGTCGATCTTGCCCAGATTGACGTCTGCGCGCACGATGGTGATCATCATGGTATCGCCCAGATTCCAGTTCTTGCCGGAAACGGGGTCGGAAAGGCGCACACCCTCGGTAAGCATGGTGCCGGTAGCGGTCAGGCTGGAAGCGGGCACAAAGCCCTCCACGCCGTTTTCCAGTTCGATGAACAGGCCGCGCTGGGTCACGCCGGAGATGCGGCCCTCGTAGCACTCGCCCAGATGGCGGCGGGCATACTCGGCCTTATAGCAGTCCTCGGCCTTGCGCTCGATCTGCATGGCGATGACCTCACGCTCGCTGGACTGCTTGGAGGCGCGCTCTGCGAAATCGGTGTAGCGGAGGATCATGGTCTCCTTCTCGGTACCCTTGAGCATATCGGTCATGATGCGATGGATGGCCAGGTCGGGGTAACGGCGGATGGGGCTGGTGAAGTGGGCGTAATCCTTCAGCACCAGACCGTAGTGGCCCTTGGGCTTCTCTTCGTAGAGAGCCTTGGACATGCAGCGGAGCATGCCGGTGTTGATGATCTGCTCATAGGGGGTGCCGCGCACACCCTCGAGGATGGCGCTCAGCTCCTTGGGAGTGGGAACGTCCTTGGCGAAGTGGTCGTTGATGCCACAGGCCTGCAGCAGAGCGTGCAGACGCTCCAGCTTCTCGGCGTTGGGCTCTTCATGGACGCGGTAGACGAAGGGGATCTGCTTGACGCGGGCAAAGTGGGCAGCGCACTGGTTGGCCAACAGCATGAACTCCTCGATCATGCTCTCGCTCTCGCCGGAAGTGCGCTTTTTGACGTCGATACAACGGCCATTCTCGTCGAGGATGAGCTTGACTTCGCCGCTCTCGATGTCCATGCAGCCGCGCTCCTTGCGCAGGCGGGCGCGGTGGCCGTACAGCTCCTTCATAGCGGGCAGCTGGTCGATGACGTCGGCATACTTTGCCTTGATCTCGGCGTCGGCAGTACCGGCCAGCAGGGCGTTGATCTCGGAGTAGACACCCTTGACGCGGCTGCGGATGATGGACTTGACGAAGCGGTAATCCGTCAGATTACCCTCCTTGTCCAGACGCATCAGGCAGGAGAAAGCCAGACGCAGCTCGTTCTCGTTCAGGCTGCAGATGCCGTTGGACAGGGCCTTGGGCAGCATCGGAACGACCTGATCTGCATAATAGACGCTGGTGGCGCGGCTGAACGCCTCGTTGTCCAGCTCGGTGCCGGGCTTGACGTAGTTGGAGACGTCGGCGATGTGGACGCCCAGCTCAAAGCCGCCGTCAGAGGTGCGGGTCAGGCTGATGGCATCGTCGATGTCCTTGGTCTCGGCGCTGTCGATG